>Ga0307990_1000626_pt1 | contig 31029 bp, 21 predicted proteins | sample EllFjometagen129_FD_203168 | JGI IMG/M metagenome (GOLD analysis project Ga0307990, IMG submission 203168) | Marine microbial communities from Ellis Fjord, Antarctic Ocean - #129 | ecosystem: Environmental > Aquatic > Marine > Unclassified | place: Southern Ocean | collected 2014-10-08
AAGCGATTGTTGCCAAGATAGTCAATGGTATTAACACGAGGTGTGATCTTGAGTTGATCGGTGTCTGGATAGCCTCTGCCATTAACATAAAACGTATTTTGATTTGACGATTGTTCTACAATCACTTGATCGATTATCTCTATACTGCTTTGGATAAAGCCATTTACTGCATAGTACCCGTATTCGGGCAGCACCTTACCTTGGACTGTCCAAGGTTTGTTGCCTCGGTTGACATACACCTTGGCGCCATTTTTCCAGTTGACTATCTGCCGGTGGATATTGTTGTCTGCAAACTCAACAGAGGCAATACGATCCGTGGCGACACTCCTGATAAAATCCTGCGCTAGCCAATATTTGCGCACTGCACCTTGGCCAAATCCTTGTCGATCCATCATCAGGGCATGGCCCAGCAGGATCTCGTCGCTGATATAGTCGTTACTTTCAATGCCGTGAAACAAACGGCCGCGTCCCCCTTCGTATCGGCTGGAATAGCCCACACCGTGCAGGCTGAAACGATCATGCAGCACCATATCAAACCAGGGTGTTCTTTCCCAGTCATCGCAGGGTACGATGGCATGGAAGTCTTTGGGGGTGTCGGAGAGCATGATATGCTGGCAGTCTGCGCCGTCGAGCCAGCCTGTTAACTGATCGTCTCCGGCTTCCGACGTGGTGACAGCGCCTGCCAGTTCGTCTTGTATCCACCGAAACGTGTCGCCCCAGTGCTGTCGTGTCTCCAGGCTTGAATGAAATTGGCCTTTGATATCGTAAAAGTCAAACATGTTTATGGACGAGAACACGTCAATAAAATAGTGGGTGGGTTTTAAATGCTCTTTGATGGGTTTTAGATTTCGCTGTACAAATGGCATAATATGGTCAGGCCGCCACCGATAACTCTGAGCGTCACGACCTTCATTAATCCAGGCCTTGATGGGTTGGCCGGATTGGGTAAAACAAATATGGTCGTAACTGAATTCATTGGCATCTGGGTAGAAGTCAATATAATTGTCGTGGAGTCCCCAGGGGATGTTATGGGGATTGCAGACTTCACCCATGCGGGTCATATCATCCAGGGTGCCCAGGGCTGGATTCGGAGGATAAATGTCTGGAAGACGATAATCATAGCCCCAGCGTTGCCATACATGCAATGTCATCAGTGAATCAGTTAAACCATAATCAATCATTTGCTGCATCCGGCGCGCATTGTCCGCATATTGGCCACCCCAGATGTCGAACACAAAACGCCCGGCCTTGTTCTTAAAACCGGGTGAAGGTTTTTTGTCATACAGTGAATGGTATTGAAAGGCACAGTCGAACGCACCCTTGATAGAAGGGACGAAGGTCAGGGTCGCATCCATGTGTGTGTGCAAGGCGTAGTGATGTGTTTTGGGGTCAACCCAAAAACTGTCAGGCGGATTGTCACTTGCGGTTAGCAGGGAGAGACCTTCTTCAAAATCAAAACCCACATGACTGGTAGACAGTGAATGGCCGCCATAACCCAACCGGAACGCCTTTGGATTCTCAATAACGTATCCGTGGCCCCAGTAGACCCGGTTTGCTTTTTGACTGAAAGGTCCAGATGCAATGTCGGTGATTCGCTTGGGGCAGGTCACTTTGACTCGCAATCCTGATTGGTCAGGGACCAGATCGACGGTCAAGGGAAAGGTCTCGTGTCCCTGCTTTATATGGTGGATAATCCTGATGCCCTTGGATGAGGGCAATTGTCTTGAACGCACTTGTGTGACCTGAGCCGGTGAATCTTCAGATCCTATGGATTGGCCCAGAATCGAGACCTGTAAGCCGTTGAAAAGAACGGATGTTGTGTTAGTTCCAAATGCAATCACACCATCCAGAAGACCATTATGTCCCAGCACAGCAGAGGCTGTTAATCCACTGTCAAGGGCAAATCCAAATGCGCCTGAGTCTGCAGGTTCTGGAGTGACCAGACAAGTTAATGCCCGTGTTCTGAGTGTTTCTTTCTCTGTGAGGTTAAGAGGCTCACGACGTGTTCCAGCTCTGATGACCGGGTTTCCCCAATAGGAGGCGTCGCAGGTTGTGTTGTGGCTGGGACCGGGATGACTTTCCAGCAAGAGTGAAATCTGCTGGCCTGCATACTGACTCAAATCAACCTGGTTTTGAATCCACCGTTTGCTGTCGGTCAGTTTGTCGAATACGATCTGCCCATTAACCCAGACGCGGAAACTGACCCCATCACTCGCCGGTTCATTAATCCGGTTGTTTCTTATCGCATTGGCAAAGGACAACTGGATCGGAGTGTCCAACGGCAGTTGTACCTGATATTCGGCAAAGATTGTGCCTGCCTGGCCAAACCAGGCAGGATGCATTTCAAGGCACGCTTTTGTGGTACCTCGTGTGACTTGTCGGACAGAAAAACTGGCTTTGGAGGGGGCTGCCGAGCCAGACCATCCGACGGGCATGAAGTGCTTGTCTTGGTTGAAATATTGCCAGATGATTCGCTGAGTTTTCTGCTGCGTCAGATCAACGGCCCCTTGGGCCGGAACTTGGATGGTGCGTGCTGTCGGACGTTCCGTGTTCAAGACGGGAAGCTGCGTTTTCATGATTCTGACAGCATGGGCCGTGTTGGCCTGTCCTTCACAGGTGAAATCAGCCATGATATGAACCGGATACAAGGCAGAAAAAGCCCCCTTGGATACGGCCACTCTGAACGAGACATGTTGGGCATGCCCAGGGAGCAAATGTACTCTGCTCGTATTTTGACCCACGGCATACCATTGATCAATCAGTCCTGTCATTCGAAGTTGAATGTCTATGGCCGTGTTGCCGGAGTGGGTGACCCAAACATTCACATCATACGGATGGTCGAATGTATCAATTAATCCTGTGTCGCCGATTTCCAGTGTCAAGGGCCCTTGTTTGGTTTTGTGGCCATTAAATGCGCAAGCCAGACCAGGAAGTAGCAGAAAAAAAGTCAGCAGCATTGACTGGATGAATTTCATGGTGATATCTCCAAAACAGCTTTAATGTGTCTGAACGATACGGTAGCATCATGACTGGACATTTCAAGAAGAATCTGGTTTGCGGGTCGTGGTTGTCCTGCAAGAAAACCAGGATGGATGTTTCTTGAATCTTTCGATAAAGATGATCTGAGCCTGTGGGGACTATTCGCATGAGACCTGTGTTTATGGTCTTGGCCTCATTTGGCATCGGTCTTATACCCTATCGTTACGTGGTTGATGTCCGTCAGAAAGAGCATGAACGATTCTGCCTGAATGAGGCAGCCTGTCAAGCCACGGGGTATTCGTCGCAAGAGTTGGGTGAGATGCACGTCTGGGATGTAGATGCAGAGTCGGATGAAGAAAGTTGGCCTGCATCTTTGTGGATATTACTGCAGAAAAGCAACTCGAAAAGGAAAAAGCCCAGGAAGTCCTGGTTGAGTCGGAGATGACATTGACTTTGACAAAGCCTTAGCGTGTGATGGGCCAGTATACCCAATCGCCGTGGGCGGCATATTTGCGGATTTCACCTTTGTCATTGACTGCAAGCTTGCCACCGTCGTCTTTCATGTCTTCGCCTTGGCTGTAAAGGGTGAATCCGTCCTCTGTACGATGATACCCCAAGGGGCCATCACTGTAATAGTCGCGCGGAATCGAGTTGACCAGCCCTGCTTGAGGGAGTTCTTCCAGAGAGGCAGGCAGTCCCCCCTGTGTGGCTTGATAATGTTTGATTCCAATGATCGCCAGTGTGGCTTCATTGTTCGTCTTGAGTCGCCAACCCAATTGAGCTGTACGTGCAAAGGCTGGCCCCAGCAAATCCATATACCAGAAATTATCTGTGGCTTCTGACTCCACAGGGCGCTCATGCAACTGCCAGGGGGATAAGCCGGATTGCGTCTCAATCTTGTTATAGAACAAATCAATCTTGTTGGTGATCTCTCGTCTGTCCGGGTAATCAAATAAGAGCAGCCCCTTCAACGATTGAGTCGCTGATGAGGCAGCCAGCATCATACCGCTGGCCAGGATGCGACCATTGCCCTGACCGTCATCGGTAAAACTTCGCTGGACAAAATCATTAATCAAGGCTTTTTCGAAATCCAGTGGCATGAAGGGTATGTCAGATTGGAGAATCGCATTTAATTGGCTGTAGGTTGAGGCCAATTGAGTTTCGCTGACGTCCGCGACCTCCAACACATGGAGTGTGGATCTGTGCCCGAGCGCTGTAATGGCCACGCCCACCAGTTCCTCCAGCAGCAAGCCTGTACCGGCCATGAAGCGACCGCATCGTGTCATGGCTACGCAATCAGATAAAGCCTGATCAATTTCATCCTGCTCCGTTTCCCATTGAATTTGATAGTCCATGGCAAAGGCCAGTTGACGTATTGTCCTTGCAGACTCCGAACATTGATTGCTTAGATGGGCACTCATCGCCATGTTATCCATCAAGCCGGGGACTGCAAAAGTGCCTGACCCTGTGAGTTCAGGCATGGATTCTATGGGTGCGTAAAAGGGCCAATAATTGGGCTTGGATGCAGCCTGGCGGAAGTGATCTAGGGCAGATCGATTTTCCGTTAAATAGGTCTCTACCGTTTGTCGTTGCACATCGTTCATGTCTTGAATAAGACGTGGCCATTTTCTTAGATTGGAGGGTGCTTTGCTTAACACGGCACAGGCCTCTGTCAACTCATGGCGCGCGTTGAGTGATTCATCGCGTTCTTGACGCATGCTTTCATTGAGCCAGGCCACAGTGTCGATCTTGATCGTAGGCGACCCGATATACAGGCGACTGGCACATAACACAACATATAACACACACAGACCTGCCACCTGAGCTGTACGAATCAACCCCTTGACCCAGATCGGTCTACAGCGCTTCTTGGCACGTCGGATGAGCTTGGCCAGGCATTGTGTATCGCCAAATCCTTCGATTAATGATGCGGCCAGTTGTTCTTTCTCTGTTGAATTGCTACAATCGGACAGGGCATCTTCAAAATGGGCCTCCAACTCCGCCCGAACATCTTGCCGCACTTTCTTGCGATATCGCACCTTTTTTACAACACGATCAATGAAATCTTCAACTATTGCAGGAATCGAATTTGTGTCTTCACGACTCATATCGTTTTCTCCCTGTAGCGGGGGTCTAACCCCACGCTGATTATATTGGGGGGGCTCCGGCCCACCCTGCGGATTTATCCCATGGACGTTAAAGCGCCGCCAAAGACAACATCCAATCCCTTGACCAGATCCTTGAGTTGAGACTTCTGGCTGTCGAGTTGCGATTTGCCCTTGCTGGTGATGGTATAGTATCGTCGCTTGCGTCCCGATTCAGCCACTTCCCAATGAGCCCCCACAAGCTTCTTGGCCTCCAGATTATACAAGAGAGGGTAAAGTGTGCCCTTACCCAGGGATAGAATGTCCTGGCTTCGCTGTTCAATGGCCTGGCACAATTCATAGCCGTACATCGGCCCTCGCGCGAGAATTTCCAGTACGACAACCGGCGCAATTCCCTTTAATAGCTGACTCTCAAATTTCATGATGTTCCCTTTCATAGCAATTCTTCTTTTAGTAGTTTGCATAGCATACTATGCGAAGTCAAGTAAAAAAACAGGCTTAATCATAATTTTTGTCAGAGCTTCTTGTGTTAATCGGAACGACCAAGACCGCAAAGGGGCGTTCATCCAGTCTGGACAAATGGCTTCTAATCCGCTATTAAAGACGTATGTTTCTAATCAAATTACTGCAGCATGATAAGTTAAGAAGACTTTGTATAAGAACTTACTTGCCCTATGGGGCAGTCTGCCTGTTACTATTGTGTATGCCCTTGGGATGTCACCAGGGAGGCCATGAATTTTCTGATCAAACCATCGGTCAGATTCGACAATTGGTCCATGCGGAAATTTCAAAGGGCAGTTTTCCCGGTGCTGTGGTACTGGTTGGGCAGGAGAAAACCTTTCTTTTCCATGAGGCATTCGGTGATCAGGCCATGGAACCACAGGTCCAGCCCATGCGTCAGGATACCGTATTTGATCTGGCATCATTAACCAAGCCCCTGGCAACGGCCACTTCGCTCATGGTGTTGGTCGATCAGGCAAAGATGGACCCCAACGAGTCTGTGGCAACCTACCTGCCGGACTTTGCCTGCGAAGGCAAAGACACCGTTCAGATTCGTCACCTGTTAACGCATACCTCAGGGTTACCAGCCTATACAAGTGCCAAAGCACTCAGGGATCAATACGGAAGTCCCTGTGCTGACGCGTTGATTAAAACGATCTGCCAGTTTAAGCCGCTTAACGAACCTGGTGAGACATTTCGTTACAGTTGTCTCGGGTATATTGTGTTGGCAAGGATTGTCGAAATCGTGAGCGGCCAAGGGATCGACGAATTCTGTCAGGAGAATATTTTCAAGCCTCTGGGCATGAGCGATACGACATACAGTCCACCCGCGTCATGGAAGGCTCGCATTGCCCCTACCGAGATTGTGGATGAGCAGGTGCTCTGCGGCATCGTACATGATCCTCTGGCTCAATTAATGGGTGGCGTGTCCGGCAATGCAGGGCTTTATTCAACAGCCAGTGACATCGCGATTTTATGCCAAATGCTACTCAAGGGTGGGACGCTGAACAAAAAGAGAATTTTGAGTGTGAAGGCTGTAACCCTGATGACCACGCCTCAGTTACTCGGACGTGGTTTTGGCTTTGACGTAGATTCGTCTTACGCATGGATCAAAGGCAGCGATGCCTCTGACCAGACATTTTGTCATAGTGGTTATACGGGGACGTCCATTGTCTGCGACCCTGTCACCGGACTGTATCTGATTATTCTTACGAATCGTGTACACCCTCATGATAAGGGCACTGTAAGAGCAGTGCGCACAGGCATTGCAGATATTGTATTTCCGGGGAAAAATGACATTTAGAGTGTGGCCTTCATCATGAGCACAGCAGCCACGTGTTCATTCAGATTGGCTCCGGCCACATACCTCTTGCCCTTGTCAGTCAAGAATCTTTCATTTGATCTGGGCCTGAATTCTGTGTAAAGTTGTATGAAAATTGAAGATCTCACATGAAACGGGTGCACTGTCGCACAAGAACACGAGGATTGAGCGCGGCACCAAACTTGGACGGAGAAGAACATGGTACGACACAATGTCTTGACGCTGGCTGCCTTGGGGATCGTACTCTTGGCCAAACCCTGCATCAGTCTGGCCAATGATCTTACGAGCCAGCCCAACATTATCCTTGTATTCATTGACGATATGGGCTGGGCCGACCTGTCATGTTTTGGAAATAAAGAGGCCAAAACACCCCATATTGATCGGATGGCGGCCGAAGGTTTGGCGTTTGAGCAGTTCTATGTCAATTCACCCATCTGCTCGCCATCGCGCGTGGCCATTTCAACAGGGCAGTATCCTCAGCGTTGGAGGATTACCTCCTATCTGAACAATCGCCGAAGCAACAGAGAGCGAGGTATGGCGAACTGGCTTGATCCCAAGGCACCCATGTTGGCACGTCGTTTGAAGGAAGCTGGTTATGCCACTGGGCACTTTGGCAAGTGGCACATGGGTGGCCAGCGAGATGTGGCAGACGCGCCGCCCATCACGGCGTACGGTTTCGACAAAACCCTGACCAACTTCGAAGGGATGGGGCCGAAACTTCTTCCCCTCACCATGAAACCCGGCTGGAAGGAGCCGGGTCGAATCTGGGCTGATGCCGAGCGTCTTGGTGAACCTGTTTTCTGGATGCAAAGATCCATGATCACGGGGGGCTTTGTTGACGCTGCCCTGACATTTGTTAACAAGGCGGAGGCTGACAAAAAGCCGTTTTATATCAATCTCTGGCCCGACGACGTGCACAGTCCCTTTTTCCCCCCCATTACCAAGTGGGGGAAGAACAAGCGTGACTTGTATTTGGCAGTCCTTGAAGAAATGGATGCTCAGTTGGGCCTCCTGTTTGACTATGTCAAGGAGCACAAGGCGCTGCGCGACAACACGCTGATCCTGATCTGTTCTGACAATGGCCATGAGCCTGGGGCTGGACAGGCAGGTGTGCTAAGAGGAAGCAAGGCGAATTTGTATGAGGGTGGCATTCGATCGCCATTAATCGTATGGGCCCCCAAACTGGTGAAAGCAAATGCTCAAGGTACGCGAAACGCCACGTCGCTCATGGCTGCAATCGATATTGCCCCTTCTCTACTTGAACTGACGGGTTTGGAGACACCCCCTGATATTGTGTATGATGGGCAATCGTTGCTAGATACATTACTTGGAAAATCAAAAAAAACGCGAAATGCACCTGTGTATTTTAGTCGCCCTCCAGACCGGAAGGACTATGCCGGATTCAAAAACCTGCCAGATTTGGCCATCAGGGATGGGCAATGGAAGTTGCTCTGTGATTATGACAGTAGCAGGCCAGAGCTTTACCGCATCCTGGAAGATCCCAGCGAATCGAATAATCTTGCCGACGTACATCCTGATATTGCAAATAATCTTACGAAAAAAGTGGTCGACTGGTATCAGTTAGTCTCGTCTCGGTAGTGCTTCATGCGTTTTTTGTTTATATTTGTTGTGGCCTGACTTCGAGTAATTATCGTTATGTTCTTCTTCTAGTGTGGCACCATAAGATATAGAAAGGATTCACAATGGACCGCAACGCAAAACTAAGGATGGAACCACTGTCGAGCAGGGCCACCAGGGCCTTGGAAGCGGTGCGGTCGTTATACCCAGCAGCGTTTTATCATTTGTCCTTTAATTCCTATGGTTTTCAATGCGTTTTCTGTTGTATGTGATTCTTCAAAATTAGATGGGTGGTGTTTATATATAGAAAGACATTTTTCACGGATGAGTACTAATTGTGCAAGGATGCACAATCAAAGGGCCAGGACGCAATCCAGGCCCTTTTTTTATGCGCTGATCGCAAAATCTGGGGCGTCTTTCCGTAAAACCAGTTTCTTCGATCAACTGTGAACCTGGAACTGTGAACCGTGAACCCCTTTGGCGAGGTGCTTCAGTTCGCCAAAGTATGCATGTACTTTCCATGTGCGGGGATTGTGCCTTGATCGACTATACAAAAAAAAGAATTCCTACCCTGATCTGCTAACTATCCCCCGAAACAGTACTTACTGATTCGAAGCGTTCGTGGCATTATATTTGCATTACATCTTCTGTGTGCTTATAAACTAAATGAACAAGCTACAGGGAATTTGTTTAATTAAGGACAGTCCTATGAAAACTCTACAGCTATCTATCATGGTCATCTTTATGGCAATTTTGATGCATCCCGCCGTGGCAGGGGATGTGTACCGCTCACTGGATCTGAATGAGTTGACCTTCACTGACCCCCCTTTACCTGATATGACCGAGCGAGATGAAGCGGCCAGTGCCCTCAACCGCAATCGCCAGCAGGTCATGGAGGCATTTCTGCGGCCCTATGTGGTGGCAGAGGGGGCCACTGAGATCTATGTGGTGGCTCTTAATCGCACGATGAATTCCTGGGCCGTGCGTCGGAGTTTGGCCAGCAATATGGCATCCGCACGCATCGCGGTTTGCTCAGACAATGGGGATGCGTTAACCGGGACCGTGTATTTGCCAAAGCCGGACTGGTCTGGTATGCAGGGCTATCCCATTCAAATTGAAAAGGCGACGCAAGACCAGGCGCTGGCTCGATCCGAGTTCTTTGAAGCGAAAGAACATTATTACAGTAGCTTACAGAGAATGGAGATTCCCGGGGCGGCATGGTTTCGATATCAGGCGCAACAAGCCCGGGCTGAACGTGATCATGAAGATGCAGATCTTACTGCCAATTCGCCCCGTCGTCAAAGTCGGGAATCACAGCTGGAACAAACTTATGCTTTGTTCAGTGGTGGACGTGCTCTGAGCGAAAATCTTCAACTGGATCGTGAATTGTGGGTGACTTCTGAGACAGAGCCGAATGTTCCCATTGAGTCCTTGCCAGGCATTACTGTCAGAGAGATGGACTGGCAGACGCTTGTTAAGGATCTTGCACCAGAAAAAGATGCCCTGGCCGGTGTGATTCCTGCGGATCAACATGTCCTGTTTTTTCCGTCTTTTGCGGCCATGACTACCCTGGTTGACGAGGCCAAGGCATACGGGACACCGATCCTGCGTCTGCTTGATCCACGCAGTGAAGATGCCTTGACGCACGAACGGTATGAAACCCAGTTGTGTTTGTCCTTGGATACGTGGGCACGACTTCTGGGCCCCAGCCTCATAAACAGTCTGGCCATGACTGGATCGGACCCGTATTTGCGAACAGGGTCGGATGTGGCGATTCTCTTTGAGACCTCGGATCTCACCAGTCTCAAGGCCGGTATTCTGATGCAGTATCAACGCGTGCAGTCTCTGGATCAGCAGGTCCAGTCCGTCAGTGGTTCCATGCTGGGCCACGCCTATCAGGGTGTGGTAAAGGCGGATCGATCCGTCTGTTCCTATCTGGCGGTTTGGGACAAGACGGTGTTGGTGACCAATTCCCTGGTCCAGCTAAAGAAGATTCTTAAGGCCAAGGTTGGTCAAAGCAAGACGCTTCGAGAGTTGGATGAATATACCTTCTTTCGCGATCGTTACAAACGCAACGAACCGGAAACCGCTCTGCTGATCATTACTGATGCGACTATAAGACGGTGGTGCGGCCCACGCTGGCGAATTGGGGCGTCCAGACGTGTGCGAACAGGCGCGTTTTTGGCGAGGCTGCAGGCCAAGCATATAGAGACATTGGTGTCCGGTATGGCTGAGGATCAGCGTCACTTGGACGTGAAAGCACCGCTTGCCATGGGCCAAGTGGCCCTTACGCCCCAGGGTGTCACCTCCAGCCTGTATGGCAGCATGACCTTTCAAACCCCCATTTCTGAATTGGCATTGACCCACGCGACTGAGGCAGAGGCCAGAGCCTACAAACGCTATCGAGATCTGTATCAACGGCGCTGGCAACAGTTTTTCGATCCCATTGCCATCCGTTTTTTGGTGGAGCCTGGCAAAGAGAACAAGATCTCCATGGATCTGACAGTCCGCCCCTTGATTGCTTCAACGCAGTATCAGCAGTTCATCAACATTACCGGTAATCGAGGCATCACATCAGAGGCGGGTGATCCTCACAAAGAGGCCTTGGGTCAGTATGTATTGTCCATTGATCGGAATGCCAATCAGGTCCAACTGATGGGCAATATGGCAGCGGCCATTGCCCCGGGGTTGCGTGCCAATCCTTTGGGCTGGTTGGGCGATTGGGTCTCTTTGTATGTGGATGAGGATTCGTTTTGGCAGGAATACCGGGACGTGGTTGCCAAGGGCAATAATCGCCAGGTCAATGAATTCATGCAAAACAATCTGGCTCATTTGCCTGTGGCACTGCATGTGGATGTGAGCCACAGCTTGAAGTTGGCAGGATTCCTGGTGGCTGCACGTGCCTTTGTTGAGCAGACCGCGCCTGGTATGACAGTGTGGGATAACCAAACCTACAAGGGGCAACCCTATGTGCGCATCCGTCCGTCCGAGCCCATTCGATCTCAATCCAATATGGTCAGTGATCTGGCACTTTATTATGCTGTGACACCCAAGGCCCTGGTGGTCAGCTTGAGTGACCCCATGGTCAAACGGGCCATTGATCGACAACAGGCACCTGGCACAACCAAGTCATTTCCGGAGCCAGCCTGGTTGGGGGAAAACATGGTTGTTCATGTCAAGGGATCAGGTATGGCTGTGGCCCAGACCCTGTTCGAGCACAATGCAGAAGATGTGTTGCGAAAACGCGCCTGGGGCAATCTTATCATCCTCAATGAATGGCATCGACGGTTTGACAGTACGCCCCCTGTGGGCTTGCATCAACGTCTCTGGCAGACCAAGCTGGTCTGTCCTGCAGGAGGTGACTACATCTGGAACGAGACTTGGAACAGTATGGAATCCACGGTATTCGGCTGCCCAGCCAGTCCAAGAACCCCGGAAAGTCTACCCAATGCCTTGACTTCCCTCAAGGACATTAACATGGGTCTGACCTTCGAAGACAACGGACTTCGATCCAGAGCAGAGATAAAACGGTAAAACGACCGTGTTGCTCTTGCCCTTCAGTTGTTCGAAGGGTGGGTTTCCAGAATAAGAATCTTCTGTCATTTGGGCTATGCTCATGCCGTATTGCATGGTATCATGCCGTTTCAATAAGGTAGTTTAATCCATCACATATTATTAGGAGATAATAGAACGATGGTCAACACCCCACACGGACAGAAACCACCCCACCAGAATACCAAGCACACAACCATCGATTTAACAAGACAGACGGACATCGCCTGGATAAACGACCTACTCCGCGAAGGGGTCGACCCCACACTCCGCGAGAAGTATATACGCACAGATACGAACCCCTGGCTGGTGGGTCTTTTGCTGGACCCCGAAGATAAGTTAGCAGCCAAATACGAACTTACCAAGGGCCCGGGCGCACGACTGAAACGTGACTGCGAGGCCGTAGCGGCAATTTTAAAACAAGCCAAGCAAAACGGTTGGCCATTAGAAATTACAGCCCAATTGCGCGGTGTGGATGGCCCTGGTTCAAGCCAGGACCTTTTGCGCTTCCAGGTCAAGATGACCGAGACTGAACAAGCGTTTACCTGGATGTTTTCCATGCCAGCTACCACCGCAATCGCCAGTGAATTCTCCACCAGGATTCGCGTGGAGGCGCCAGACCCAGGGGATGAAAACAAGATTGTTTATGTTGCCCCAGACTATTTTCCAGAAGCACACAAACGTACGATCAATGACCCTGAAGACCTTCGCAATGAACACGGTCTGGTCTCAATGAAAGACCTCCCTGCCTACAGTTTGGCTCATTATTTCGACATTACCCGCGGCATCAAAATTACCTGTGAGCCTCTGTCTCCCCTGCCAAAAGAGGGGGGCATGGAAAGCTCTAATGCCTTCAGCACCTCTGTGTATGCCATCGGCAGTATGCTTTCCGGGGCTGACTGGAGTTGGGCCAAGATCATCAAGCATGCTGTGTATGATGAGAACACACTGTATGGAGACAAAGAACCCGGTATTACCGGTGGCCAGGGACATGCTTGCTCTTGCCTGGGCGGAGCCAATACCCTGATCTGGTGTTCCGGTTTCGGTTCGGCAGGCATAGAAGAAGATGAGAGCTACATCTATAATACGGATTCCTATGGTATATTTGCCGTGCCACTTCTCACGTCTTTGTCATCCAAGTTTTACGAACGACTGTTCCTGTGCCAGCCGGGCAAGGATTTTTCGCCTGGGGGCAAGCCTAAGAAAGGCCGGCTGGCCAGTGACACCAACTTTGAATGGACCGAAGAGTGGAAAGATGACGTGGGCCAGCAACTCCATCTTTTGAAGAAAGAGCTGCACACCATCTGGAAACGTGCCGCAGAGCAGGGTGACGACCGCGCTGCAGCGTATGCGCTCAATCAGTACTCCCACATTCGACTTGCCCTGAACGAGCGATACAAACAGTGGTACAAGGCTACCACCGGGTCTGAGGCCTCGGGAGGCGTGGGTTACATGGATGAGTATTCTTCGCCACTCTTCAAAAGAATCATAGAAGTTGGTGGTGGTTTTATGCCGGCTGGCGCAGGCGGTATAGGGTCAGTCTGCATTGTCTACCTACCTGAAAACGTGGAGGCTGCTGACTTTTTCAAGGCCTGTGACATGGACATATTTGACTCTGAAAATGCCAATCAGGTCAAACAAGCCGGGGGCACACTGAAAGGCTATCTCCCGTTCAAATCCAGCGATGAACCCATGACCCTGTCATCCGGATGGCAGAAGATCGATGCAAACGTCCCTGCGAATCCTCCATTGGTGGCAGTCAATCAAAACACCGGAGAGGTCCTTTCCATGGAGGCCTTTGCTGAACGGGCTCGACAGGACCAATTGCCCTTGTCTGAGGACAGCTTGTCACGATTGACGTCGATTAGTGATTCAATTCAGGCGGCCAGGAGGCTGGCTGGTGATATCAACACATCGCTGATTGGAAGCTGATAGGTTTTGAATGGAGATTGAGAGACCGCAATATATAACGAGGCATGCAGACGTGCTCAAGGTAAAGTGATTCAAGTAAGAATGGCGGTGTTAAGATAGCATGAAATTAATAGAATAGAGGCTGCTAGATCAGTAGCAGCTTGGGCGCGACCACAATTGTGGCCTCTAAAGTCTGGTGTCGCTGCTATGGATGCTGACTTAGGATAGGATTATTCGGGAAAAGGGATTGGCTGGATATGGCAAGCTGCCGAAACAATATTCATATACTGACCACGTTTCAACTTCCTGATGGAGGTGTGAGAACATGAACAGTCTTAATATTTTGTATAAGGAATTGGATTTCAATGGTGGCGCTCTGTTGAAATCGACGGATGAACCGTCTCACTGTCGCCACCGAAACGATTGGCTGGAAAAAGGAGAGTGGCTTGCTGCCGCGAAACGCGCAGATGCCGAGAAGATCTTCTTTGTTGAGAATAATCCAGTTGTCGTTTTTTCTGAGTGTGGCCGTGAACCCATTGATAAAATAAAAGCTTTCAATAAGGCATGGTGTCTGGCCCGGCCACGCCTACTTTTTTTGGCTTCTCCCGGTGAAATCACAGTTTATGACCTGGCACAAAAACCCGCTGATGAAAATAATCCCAAGGAATGGGAAAGGTTAAGAACATTAAAAGTGCTTGATGATCTCAAAAAGGTCTCTTGTGAACTTCAAGAATTTCATCGAGATAATATTGAATCAGGGCAGGTTTTTGGTGACGAGCGTTTTGGTGACTTGGGAAATCGTGCAGACAAAGCATTGATTCGTGACTTAAAAACCATTCGTCGAGAACTTATCAATGCCGGACTTACCGGCAAACACGTGCATTTAGCCCATGCCCTTATTGGCCGATCCATTTTTATTCGATATCTTGAAGATCGCGATATTCTTAGCGAGAAGTACTTTCGCAATGTGGCTGGACAAAAGGCCGGTTGGACAGAGATGTTGACTGGTTCAGGAAACTATGTGGGTGCAGATTTCTCTAAAACAATCTCTTTATACTCTCGCGTCTTGAATGACAAGGAGTTTACTTTTGCGTTGTTCAAGGCCTTGGCCAGAGACTTTAACGGGGATATTTTTCCGTGTATTGAGGAAGAGGAAGAAAGCATTACTCCCGAGCACTTGTCACTGATTCGGGATCTGCTTTATGGGAACGTTGGCATCCAGAAAAAGCTGTTCTTTTATTCGTATCGTTTCGATATTATTCCTTTGGATTTGATTAGCTCGATCTATGAAGAATTTTATCACTCCTCCACAAGTGACGAAGAGAAAAAGAGCAAAGCCCGTCAGGAAGGTGCCTATTATACGCCTTCTGTTTTGGTTGAATTTGTTCTTTCGCGTGTTCTAACTTCAGATGTCATCAAACAAACTCCCCGGGTATTGGACCCTGCATGCGGGTCAGGCATCTTTTTGGTAGAAGCATTTCGTCGCATTGTTCGGTATGAATGGCATAGAAAAAAGGCACCTTTAACATTTGATGAGCTAAAGGCTATTTTGAAAAACCAAATCGCTGGTATTGAGGTAAACCCGGAGGCCGCAAGAATCTCCGCCTTCAGTCTGTGTCTATCCATGCTGCATTATCTTGATCCCCCTGCAATTGATCATCAGATTAAGCAGGGGAATAAGCTTCCCTGTTTGCTTGCTTCAAATAATAGAGCCAGCAATAATTACCACTGCATACTTGCTGAAAATGCATTTGATATCGAAACGATTGAGTCAAATGTTCTTTGGCGAGACCGTTTCAATAAGGAATGTGCGGATGTCATAGTTGGCAATCCTCCATGGGGGAAGCCTGGCTCTAAAGCTGATTCTTCATCAAAAGCTCGCCATAGAATGATGATCGATTGGTGCAAGAGCCATGGTCGGTCCATTGGGGATGAAGAACCTTCTCAAGCCTTTCTCTGGCGTGCATCAGATTTTATGAAGAACAATGGAAAGGCCGGGATGTTGGTTTCCGCAGGTGTCTTATTTAAGCATGGGAGTACAACGCAGGCTTTCCGCACTGAATGGATGACGAAAAATAGGTTTGATGAAGTATATAATTTTGCCCATGTAAGAAAGTTCTTTTTCAAAGGTGCCATTTCTCCTTTTCTGGCGATTTGCTTTTCGAAAGGCCGCAAAAAGAACAATAGTGTGAGGTATGGCTCGGCCAAACAAACACACAATTTGCATAAGAACCAAGTCGTGATGTTTTCTAGACATGATCTCCATTGGCTGCTCAGAGAAGATTTAGCTAATAATGTTGTTTGGAAAACATATTGGCTTGGTCATTATGCGGACAGTAAGTTCGTAAAGCAGTTATCTCAGCATAAACATCTAGGCAGTTTTGTGGATCGTGCAAAATCTGGCGCTGGATTTAAGGTTGGAACCAGAGATCAGACATTTTATGACATAAAGTGCATAAGTCACAAGACTGTTTCAAGGTACGATTCATTCGAATTGGAAGATCCACCTTCGAAAACTGAACGCCCAAGAGCTATTCAAATGTATACTTTTCCACGTTTAATTGTTAAACGAGGAATAAACGAGCAGGCATTGGATAAGGGGCGAATTGTTGCGAGATATACAGAGAAGGATTTCACATTTTCTGAGTGGTTATATGGAGTTCAATTTACATCCCCAGAACAATGGCTCTATAAAGCCATGCTTGGCATTATATGGTCATCAATATCGCGATATTATCTTTTTATGACGTCGTCTCAATGGGGACTTTGGTACAGCAATATACATTTTGTTGATGAATTGCTGCAATTGCCAGTCGTCCTTGACAAAGACAATATATCAACAACAAAAGTAATATCCGTCGTAGACAAACTGCGTGCTTATCATCCTGAGAAGCAAGATGTCCTCCCCCAAAAGGGTGTATCTGAAAGCACAATTGAGGCAAAACGCCGGAAATGGGAAGCTCAACTAGATGATGCAGTTTTTGATCTATATGGCTTAAGCGAAGAACAAAAGGATTTGATTCGGGATTGTTGTGACGTGACGCTGCCATTTTTCTACAAGCCCTTTGATAGTGTTGGGGCCATGAAGGCTGTCGATGACAGTGACTATTCTGGTATAGAAAACTATGTCAAGATATTTTGTAGGCGATGGAATGGCTATCTTGACAAGAATGGAGAAATGCGTGCAGAAGTTCATGTGGGTGCTCATGGCAATATGGTAGCCATAGAGTTTTATTCGGCTGACAAGAAGGATTCTTGGGATCTAGAGCCAAAGGATGATTCCTGGGGATATGTTCTTGAACAAATTGGCAATTCTTTGCCACAGCCCATGGGGACTTCACAGATCTTACTGGACGGGCTCGTTCATGTTGTGTCAGATGACGGGGTTATTATCATCAAGCGTAATGAAAAGCGGTTTTGGACCCGCAGTTTGGCAAGAGAAGATGCAGAAGCTACACTATGTAAGCGCATGGCGGATACCATGCAGCCAGAAGGGAGAAAGGGTTAATGGCTCGGCGATCTCTTCCTATATTTACAGTTCTGTGGCAAAGGCATGAAGCACTCTATTGTGAGGTGTTTCTCGATTCTCTTCAAAGATTAGCCCGCAAGAAAATAGTGTCAGGCGATGAAGATGCTATCTCAGAAATGCTTTGTCCGATTTTACGAGAGATTTGTTTCGAGCTAGGTCAGACAAGGGATATTGAAATATCTGAACCCAATTGGGAAGGGCCAATACAGCCTGTTTTAGATTGCGAATTAACGGGCGGCAAGAAAAGAAAGCGCCCCGATTTTACCTGTAAGCTGGTTAATCCATGGGCAATATCATCAGAAGGACATGAAATCTCGTTTCATATTGAGTGCAAACGATTGGGTTTGCCAACAAGTTCCTCGTGGGTACTGAATAGAAACTACGTGACAAAAGGGATGCAACGATTTGATTATGGTTCTCATGAGTATGGCAAACGCGCATCTTCAGGTATGATGATAGGGTATCTGATTGATATGGAGCCAGAAAAGGTTCTTAAGGACGTCAATGGATTTATGAAAGAGTATTTGCCTGATTTTCCGGATATCAACATGCAATGTAGTCAAGGGATCGTATTTCAGAGTAGGCAACATTTAGAGAGAAAACATGTTAAGCCCCAGACATTCGATTTAATCCATATGTGGGCTAATCTGAGAACGAACTATCAGCCATGAGGACACCATAGGAATGGTCAATAGTGGTGAGCAGCTAATTCATGAAGATTCGTTAGATTAGTGGTTAATCAATAGTCCATTTTCCATGAGCGGTAAATATGTTCGTTCTTTTGTCATCCGTCATCTGCGATCTCGGATTAATCCCTGCCCAAGTCCGCATTCAACAACGCCCAGAGTCCCTCACTAGGCACAGAGCACTGATGGCTGAGAGCTGATCGCCGAATGCTATTTTAGTAGCGGTCTTCTTCCTTCTAGCTCAGGGCGTGTTCATGGGTCTCAAAACTGGTGTATCCCTCGTTGCCCAGGGCATTGTTTCGAAAACAATGGACGTCATGCCGGAGCTCAGGTAAAATGGGAGATGCCTGACGGTTCCCGGTCAAAAGGTTTCTCATCTTATTGGCCACATCACGAGGTTTTGTGCGTCTTTAGGAACGAGGTGCTGCTTATGAATATGCTACGGACACGATCCGTGTGCGTACAACAGGGGGCGTGACTGTTCTGCAGGATCTGGCCGGGATTGAGAAGGTTAATGACTTCGGCCAGATGCAGGAATTGCGCATGTGGCCAGGGTGTAAGGCCCAAGAGGTGTTGGCTGCCATCATTTCCCGAACCGAAGTTTTGAGTTTTGATATTGTCAAGCCATCGTTGCATGATATCTTTTTACGGATTGCCGGACCCCAAGCAAGAGAGGTGAATCATGAATAAGACTCTGATATTTGCCTTGCGAGAGTATAAAGCGTCGGTCAAAACCAAAGGCTTTATCATCGGACTGATTTTAGCACCGATCTTTATGGGAGGCAGCCTGATTACGTTTGCCCTGATGAAGGATCGAGTGGCCACGACCGACAAAACCGTGGCGATCGTGGATCGATCGGGCGTTATTGCCCCGGTCCTGGTGGAGGCCGCAGCGACACGTAACAACACTGACGTGCTTGATCCTGACACCGGGAAAAAGATAAAACCGGCGTATCTCTTTGAAATCATTGCACCTGATGAACCAGACCCCAATGCCACCAGATTTGAACTGTCAAGTCGCATTCGAGCGGGCAAGCTGCATGCCTTTGTAGAAATTGGCCCGGAGATCGTCCATCCCGGGAAAAATCAGGCGCTTTGTAGAGTTGCCTACCATGCCAAGAATGGCGTGATGGATGACCTGCGTCAGTGGATGGGTCGACCCATCAACAATCAACTGCGAAAACTACGTCTCGTCGATGCCGGGATTGATGAAACACAGGTCAGGGATCTGTTTCTATGGGTCAATGTGGACAGCCTGGGCCTGGTGTCCAAGGACGCCGCCACGGGGCATATTCAAAAAGCCAGGCGTACCAATGAAATACAGGCCATTCTGATTCCCATTGTGGCCATGATGTTGATGTTTCTCATGGTCATGATGAGTGTCCCGGGTATGCTGCAATCCGTGATGGAGGAAAAGACCCAGCGTATCGCTGAAGTCTTGATGGGGTCGATTAGGCCGTTTGAGTTCATGATGGGAAAATTGATCAGCGGCATTGCTGTGGCTCTTACAAGCTCCGCCGTGTATATCATTGGGGCCATCCTGGTGGTGCGGTACATGGGGTTCGAGTCGTACATTCCCTTTCATATCCTGCCCTGGTTCTTTGCCTACATGCTGCTGGCCATTTTAATGCTGGGGGCTCTGTCTGCTGCCATGGGCTCTACCTGCAGTGAAGCCAAGGATGCCCAGGCGCTGACCTTTCCCACGATGATTCCAGCCATGGTTCCCATGTTCGTTTATTTTCCCATTCTCAAAGAGCCTGCGAGTGGTTTTGCCGTGACCATGTCCCTGATCCCTCCCTTCACGCCGTTTCTGATGTTGCTGCGCCAGGCCACGCCAGAAGGTGTCCCCCTATGGCAATCTATTGTAGGCCTGGTGGGTGTTGTGCTCTGCACCATACTCTTTGTCTGGCTCGGAGGCCGTATCTTCCGAGTGGCCATTCTCATGCAGGGCACCCCACCCAAACTCTCCAACATGGTGCGATGGGCTTTTCGAGGCTAACGGGCGGTTCTTGACAGGGTGCTCTGGGGAAATAACCAGGAATTCTCAATAATCCTCGTTTTTTTGTATTCACTTTCATTCAGTCATTCGTAAGTATACTGTGAATGATGAATCAACAAGATACTGTTCCGGACGAAGCCTTGGTTGAGGCAATTCAAGGGGGCGACAGACATGCTGCGACCCAGTTGTATAACCGGCATGGTGACAGGGTTCATCGCATCTGTTACCGGATAGTCCCGGATCCTTCACAGGTGCAGGATTGCGTGCAGGAAGTATGGCTGAAGGTGTTCCGGAAGCTGGATCGGTTTCGCTGTGACGGTTCTTTTGCCACCTGGTTAAATACTGTCACGGCAAACACGGCCATAGATTACTACCGCACATGTGTCAGGCGCAGGCACCATGTCAAGTGTGGTGAGATGTATGCAGACACAGCGGCACCGGAAAAGAATCCGGGTAATCAGAAGATGGATAACGCACTTATCCACGAACGCATTTGTGATGCACTGAAAGCCATCAGCGTGAACCAGCGCACGGCGTTTGTCCTGCGGTATTATGAGGATATACCGATCGCTGAAATTGCTCAGATAATCGGCTGTACCCAGGGTGCGGTGCGGACCCATATACGTCGATCATTGCTCGCTTTAAGGGCCAAACTGGCCGGAAAAATAGATGTTTAGAGGTTAATCATGATGAAGAATCAGCGTTTGTCATTTGAAGAATTCAAAGCGTTATTTCACGATGACTTCGAAACGCAAGAGGAATTGCTTACCGAATATAATGACTTTCTCTCGACATTCGAGCAGTTGGACCAGGCAACGGTGCCAGAGTTGTCTTACGCACAAAAAGGTGAAATCTTCAAACAATCGTGGCAGGGCCGGGCGAAGGAGTCCTCGTGGATTTTGGCATGGATCCATTGGTTCAGGCAGCCTGCCTTGACATTTGCTTTCGGCATTGTGATTGGATGCGTCCTGATGTCGGTCGTGATGAACGACCCCATTGATTTTACTGGAAAGGCTAACGCCGAGGAGTTGCTGGAGGTTGAGCATACCAGATACTCACGGACATATAAGGGAAAGATCATTGATGAGTTTTACTCGGAATTCGAGAATCCGAAAATTGTACTCGAAAAAGCAGGAGAGACCGGGCAGCCGCAGCGGACTCTCCATGGCACATTGGACAATGGTGAAATCTACGTAATATGGAACCTGTAACTTCAAAGGAGATTGAACGATGAAGATCAGAACATTAGTTGTTTCCATTCTAGGCATTTTGGCTGTTTCAGGCATATTGATGGCCCAGGATGTGGAGTCGCCGGAACCGGGGTCACAAAAATCGACATTTCAGCAACCGAGTTCGGTGGATCCGTCGCAAGCGGAGCCCTCGCTCAATGAACCACAAACGCAGGCACTCCTACAAGCGTCAAGGTCGCGGCGACGTGGAGCGGCACTGGGGACCTCAGCACCTTCTTCAGTGCCCTCAATGGGAGTGAGAACTCACCTTAACACTCCCACAGAGGTGAGAATCTTTGCACTGGAGTACATTGACGCCGAGGAAATGGCAGGGCTGATAATGGATGTGTTCAGAATACAAGTTCATCCGGATACTCGTGGGAATCGCCTCATTGTTAATACCACGGGAGAGGAGATGGAGAGTATTCAGAAGTTGATTGCAGAGATGGATATTCCCGACATTGAACCATTGACACCCTCGGAGATGCAAGACTTCGTATATCGCATCTACATGTTTGAGATTGCTTCCAGAGATGATAGTCTGAGGCCTTTTTCAATGATTCTGCAGGTGCCTCCGGAAATGTCTGCCATGGGATTATTGGATGTCGCCAGCCCTGACGAACTGCAAATAAGCGGATTCTGCCTGAGCGATGAGCGGGATAGAGATGGGAAGGCCGAAATCCTAATTCAGGGGAAAGCCCTTTCACACCAGACGCTCAAACGGATAGTCTTTGATGCCATTCCGGAGTCTCGGATCATGGAACTGAAATGGGATGATGCTGAAGCACGCACCCATGAAATAGAAGCCGCACAATATACGGGATTGCCGGAAAAGATGCAGAGACATATCGGGAGGTTCCTGGGCGAAGACATACGCACGGTGGGTTATTGGTTCGGTAATTTTTCGTTTCCCGGTGAGGTCGAGGCGCCGATTGGCCCCTGGATATTGAAGCTTCAACTTGATGGGGCGTCAGATCGCATGCTGGAGCTTAACGTTGGCGTTGAAGTCCCCGGCGAAGAACATGATTTTGACAGACGACTCGGGCGTGAACGAACCAATGAGATCTTGTCAAATACAATCCGCGCGAAAATCGGCAAACCCATCATCATCGGTTACAACCGCGAATCGTACGGCACACGAAAGATGGGCGCCATGGTCATTGTCCCGGAAGTGGATTCCTTGTAGGATGGGGCCTTGCCCTCGTTGTCAAAGCTAATGACAGACCTGGCCCTATAGATGCTGCTATAGGTGCCAGGTTCACGGGGACGCCGAGTGTTGAAAGTGAATAACGAAAATATACCCGTTAACCTTCAATCTATCCTCAGGCCTACAGTCGACAGTCTGTCCTAACGTTTCCCCTTCTTATCTTCTTAATCTCTTACCTTCTGGCTTCCGGCCTCTTTTCCCCTTTTTTCTCGTTCTTCCCGGCTTGCTTTCACTCCTACAGTAAACATAGGCTAAACTCTATACAGTAAGATCAGAAAGACTTGCAGGTATTCGGTAGCAGGTCATGCCAAACAACTGCGAAGAGTCAATTTGAACAGGTGTGTTGTGTTTCATTCTGAAATTGCCCTTGACAAATGCATGCTAAATATACATATGTATTAGGCATCCGAGTTAAACTTGGTGAGAACAATGCGAACCACACTGAATATTGCGTTATAAGAAGCCTCAAGGGGCTGGATGTTGTTTGGACGCCAAAAAGACAGGATTGTTCTGCGATTTCCCGGGAGAAAAATGAGATGGTGGACAACACAAATCGTGCCAAAGAACAATTACTGTACGAGCTGGAGACACAGCGCCAACGGATTGCAGAACTTGAAATCCGTTGCGACAAGAAAGAGAGGCAATTGAAGGAGGTTCAAAGGAAACACAGTCAGCTGCTCGACAACTTGACCGACATCATCTACGCCCTGGATTGCGAGGGGTACACAATCTACATCAACTCTGCTGTTGAAACCCTTTTAGGCTATACTGCTCAGAAGATGATAGGGAAACATTATTCTGAATGGCTAGACAAAGATGAACCGGTTATGACTGAAAAGGCCAGCGAGAAGGGTCTCAAGGGACAGACACCTTCTGGTCAAGCGACGGCAACGGTCACAGACAGCAATGGTATTCCCCACACGATTGAACTCAAAGAAACCCCCGTTTTCAAAGACGATCAAGTGATTGCTATTCACGGGATTGCCCGAGACATTACACTCGAAGAGACACAGAGAAGTCAACTTCAAGAATCCGAGAAACGATTTCGAGATATCTTTGAAAAGACACCGGATGGCATGCTCGTCGCCGACGTTCAGACCCGCAGATTCTACATGGCCAATCCGGCCATATGCCAAATGCTGGGGTACACAGAGGCAGAAACCATCCAGAGGGGTCTTCGGGATATACATCCAGAAGAGGATCTGCCACACGTCCTCAAAGAGTTTGGCCTGCAGGCAAAGGGCCTAAAACGTCTGGCTCGAGAACTTCCGGTCAAACGAAAAAACGGAAGTGTTTTCTACGCGGACATCAACGCAATCCTGATGACTCTTGAGGGGAGACGCTTTGTGCTGGGGATATTCCGCGATGTGACAGAACTTAGGCAGGCCCACATGACCCTACAGGAAAGTGAAATGCGATATCGGAGAATCCTGGCATCGATAGATAGCGGTGTGAGTGTCTATGAGGTGGTTGATGACGGCAACGACGTCCTTTTTGAGGACATCAATACCGCTGGAGAACGCATTGGCCAAGTGAAGAAGCAAGACATCGTGGGCCAGAGTCTTCTGTCGGTCTTTCCGGGTGCCCAAGAGGATGGGGCGTTTGAGGTCATACGTGACGTCTGGAGAACGGGGCAGCCTCGAACCATGCCAGCTCATCTATATGATGATGGTCGTATTGCTGTGTGGGTGGACTCGCATCTATTCAAACTTCCATCCGGCGAGATCGTGCATGTGACAAACGATGTCACCAAATATCGGCAGGCTCAGGAGGCCCTGGTGGAAAGTGAAGAAAACTACCGCGTTTTAGTGGAGAGTGCCTCTGAGGCCATTACCGTATTTGACGCCCACGGCATCATTAAATTTGCAAATGCCAGAGTCAGCGATCACTTTGGAGTCGATCCGAGTGAACTCGTGGGTAAGACGATGTGGGATTTGTTTCCGGAGTCGGTTGCCGGTTGTCAGATGGACCATGTCAAGCAGATCATTGAAACTGCCGTGGGCACTACGGTGGTCCATTCAATCAAGATGTGGGGCCAGGAAAAGTGGTTCGAAGCCACTCTGGTGCCCATGCGCCGTTTTGGTGGAAAAGTGCTTGATGTTATGATGATCGCTCGAGACATCACGGAGTTGAAAAAAGCACGGGATGAGCTACGTACATTTCACCGACAGATGATGCAAACCGAGCGTTTGGCTTCGACTGGAACCCTCAGTGCCATGGTGGCTCATGAACTAAACCAGCCGCTTACTGTGATTAAACTGTCCGTGCAGAATGTTCTGTCGGCACTCCATGCCAACCGGCCTTCGGACACACTCTTCGAAGATTTGAATGAATGTCTGCGAGGCGTAGAAAATGCGGCAGAGAGAGTGGACCAATTTCGGTGTTTCGCCAGTGGGACGCTCAAGACAAAGAAGGTGCTTGTGGCTTTGCGGCCATTGATTGATATGACGTTGCGACTGGTAGAGGAGAGTTGCAAACAGGCTCGCTTGTCAATTGCGGTTGAAGGGTTCGAAGGACTCCCCCCTTTACAGGCCTGTCAGCAAGATCTGGAGCAGTTATTTTTCATATTGATTGAAAACAGTATTCAGGCATCTGATGGGAAGACAGAGCATCATCTTACGATTACCGGTCACTTTCGAGCGAATTGCATTGAGATCCGGCTGGCCGATGACTGTGGCGGTATTGCCCATGAGCACATGGATCAGATCTTTAAGCTTTTCTTCTCGGTCAAGCCTCACCACCAAGGAACCGGTTTGGGGCTGTGCATTGCCGAACGCATCGTCACGCAGATGGACGGAAAGATAACCGTGAACAACGATCCGGGCCAAGGGGTTGCCTTTTGTGTCTCGCTTCCTATCCAGTCTGATTGAGTTCTCTGACATACGCCCGAGCCGCGCTATGGTATTGACAGGCGGTTCTCATGCAGGGCACAGCACTCAAACTTACCAACATGGTGCGATGGGCTCTTCAAGGTTAGAGGGATTCACTTTTAACTGTTTGATTGTCGCATCCTCAGGTTTCAGGTTTCACCCCTCACTCCTGGTTTTGGCTGCATCCAACAATGCCCAGAGTTTCTCATGTTTGGGTGTTTCTACGGACACGTCCAGGTTATCCAGGAGGGAGGCGGTGACCAATTGCAGGGTGAGAACGTCGGCTGCGCAATAGCGGAGCAGTCGCTCTCTGGCTTTTTGATCCTGGTATTGTTTCCAGCGGAACCAGAGCCAGACTGCTTCTGCACCGTCTACACCCTGGAGGTCGTCAGGGCGGGCGATGCTGAGGGTCTGTTCAATTTGCTTGAGGCCGCCTCTGTGTTCTTGGTGATAGCACTGCCAGCGCAGGTCGATGTGGGGGCAGGGGAATTCAGGGATGTGGTAGGTGCGCAGCATGAAGGGGACATCAAAGCTGGAGCCGTTAAAGGAGACCAGTAGGTCGACCTCTTCCAGCAGGTCCAAAAAGTCATCGAGGTTTTCGCCATTGACGTAGGTGTAGACCTTGCCCTTGTGGTAGCAGGCCACGCAGGTGACGTAGGCGTCGTACGAGAGGCCACTGGTTTCAATGTCAAAGTAGGATAGGCGATCGAAATAGGTGGCCAGGATACGCCATTGTTCTTTGGTCGCCAGATGATTTATAAAGAACTGAATGTCACCCTGTTGTAGGGCAGCCTGACTTTGGGTGAGCATCTCACATAAGGACGAGGTCGTCTTGGCGCCCAGGGGCAAGTCACCTGGTTTTTCCAAGACCGACTGCCAATGGGGATACCCCCTGGCCTTGATCTTGGCCTCAGCCACCGGGCCAATCCCAGGTGCGTGCAAGAAGGTCTGCTCTAATTCGGTCAAGTTTCCCATGGTTTTTAAGAGAGTGCCAGGTTTACAGATTGGTTCCTTCAACTGTGAACCCGGCACCGTGCACCTTTTTCACTAATGCAGTCGTTCACGTTTCTTCTGTAATATTTTGGAGGCCTTTTTCAGGCGGTTGTTTAATTTGATCGCCACGATATCCGGTTGGGGCGTTTTGACCGCAGCACTCAACAGAATCTTCTCGATCTTGATGTCCGGGATGATCAGCTTGGCATCCAGGAGCCAGTCCATCAGACTCATGGCGCACTCCACGGCCGCATTGGATTCTACAAAGAGCATTTCCAGCGCCTCGTCATTCACACCTGGCGGCAGGGGCGGTACGCAGGAGGGGCAGCCTGCTTCGCACTCACATTCCTTGAGGATCTGACGGCAGAGCCCCAGCACCGTGGGCAGCAGTTCGTAGATCTTTTCTGCATAGCCCACGCCACCTTCGATCGTGTCGAATAGATACAGGGCACTCTTCCACAGGCCGTCCGAGACCTCCAATAGGGCCACGTCAGTTTCAATATCCTGCACGTCACCCATACAGACGCTGGGTGCCACGCGCTTCATGAGATAGCTCAGGCCGTACAGGGCTGCGTCGATGTAGCGTTTGTCCACGGTCGTCATGGCCTCTTGCCACGCTTCAGCGGGCAGTAGGCTGAAACCCGTGGTGTCGTATTCAAACGGGTCCAGTGTGATAGGACCGTAGCCCACATTTTCAAAACTGCGTTCACGGATCTTCTTGTACAGCTTGGGTTGCTTGTTCACGTTGATGTAGCCGAAGTCCAGCAAGCTGCCTTGGACCTCCTTGGTTTCTTCGACCTCGGTCATGGTCAGGCGGTTTTCCCACACAGCCTCTGTGTAGTAATCCACGTCCACTTCGGCCACTTTGCAGAGTTTCTTTTCCAGGTCCAGGTTGAGTGACATATAACGGGTGCCCAGATGCTGATAGATGGCGTCCTTGTACAGGGTGCCGCGTGCACCAATGGGGTCGAGTTCGCCGATGACCTCGGTGCCACAGTAGATATCGACGTTGTAGTCGGTCATGCCGCGAAGGTTAACACCTTTGGCCGGGTAGTCGGAAAGAGCATACCGAAAACACTGGCGGTAGGGCTTGAGTGTTTCATCTTCCTTCAAGACCTCCACGGCCTGGGTATAGGCGGGGCCCTGATACAGGGGCTCATCCGCGCGTAGGGGATATTCATAGGCTGCGCAGGGCAGGTGCTGCATGATGATATAGGGATTTTCTGCACTGAGCCACGCCCGTTCAATGGGCGCTTGCGTGATAAACTCAGGATGATGCACGAGATACTGATCAATGGGTGCGTCCTTGGCAATGTACACGATCACGGCTTCTTTGCCCTTGCGTCCCACGCGTCCGGCCTGCTGCCAGAAGCTGGCAAAGGTGCCGGGGTGACCGCTCAGGATGCAGAGATCCAGTCCGCCGATGTCAATACCCAATTCCAGGGCATTGGTGGTGATGATGGTGTTAAGTTTGCCCTGTGCCAGGTCGCGTTCGAGTTGACGTCGTTCATTGGGCAGCAGACCACCGCGGTAAGGCTTGACCATGTGACGCAGGTCGGGATGACGGTCAATGACGGCCTTGTAGAGCCTTTCCACTTCCTGGCGTGCGCGGCAAAAACAGATTGTCCGGATCTTCTGCTTGGCGGCTTGGCGGATCAGGCGGATGGAAATGGAGGCCGGTCCCTTGCGGTACAGGGCATGTCCCTGGCTCGCCACCAGGGGCGGGTTGAGCATATAGAGATGTCGCAAGGGCCGTGGTGCGCCGTCGGAGTCGACAATGGTGAACTTTCGTTGGAACAGGGCCTCCACGTGCTCACGTGGATTGCCGACCGTGGCTGAGGAGCATACAAAGGTGGGGCGGCTGCCATGCATCTCGCAGACCCTTAGAAGACGCCGGAATACATTGGCCACGTGCGAGCCGAATGAACCGCGATAGGTGTGCACTTCGTCGATCACAATATAGCGCAATCGACTCAAAAAGGCCTTCCATTTTCGGTTGTGGTTGGGCAGCAGGCCAGAGTGCAGCATGTCCGGGTTGGTAATGACAAAGTCTGCCATACGCGAGATGCGGGCCCGTTCTTCGCGGGGGGTATCGCCATCGAAAGTGCCCATGCGGATGTCTACACCGGCAGACTGCATCAGTTGCCCCAGGCCGCTTTCCTGATCTCGGGAGAGCGCCTTGGTGGGATACATCAGCATCACACTGAAGGGGGACGGGGCATTCATATATTCATTGAGGATGGGCAGTAAAAAGGAGAGGGTCTTGCCGCTGGCCGTGTGCGAGACCAGCACCGTGTCCTGGTTCTGACTGATCGGTTCAAAGGCCTGGACCTGGTGGGAGTATAAGTCGTGGATGCCCTGACGCTTCAGCACATCCACATAGGTGGCATTTAACCCTTCAGGAAAGCCGGCCATTTCCCCGGGCGATGCCTTGAGGATATGATGCGCCTTGATTTCCTTGGCATACGTCTCTTCCAGATACTCAGCTACACCCCGAACCACTGCCATTGCGACCTCCGATGTCCTGTGGATGCAAAACAGCATCCGTTTCATTTTGATGCTATTCTAAGGAATTCTTCGGGATTGGTCAATCAGCGGTCGTGGCGTTCGTATTGTCAGCTATGCCTTTTATAAAACCGTGTACGCATGATGCAGGTCACATATACAGTTATGGTCGTTTGACTGGGTGGTGGCAGCGCTGAGAAATGTTTGGTTTGTTGATAATATGCTTTAAGGCATAGACTTAGTCTCAATGTATAGAGGTGGCATGCCGTTTGCAAAAGATCCTTTGCCAATTGAATTGAATCAAAGCAAATAGACTGGAAAGGTCTGACTCATGAAAAACTCAATTTCGGAATGGCTGGTGTTGGGCCTGTTAATCCTGTTCGGTGCGGGGTGTTACCCAAATGTGGATTGGGAATATGATGTGCTGCGAGAGGACATTCATTTTGAACGTATGGGTCAGCGAGAATCCGGAACCCTTGTCGGGATCATTTCCGAGGACACGGAGATTCAAGGGTATCCCTGCAAAAAAGGCTGGGTGCATTTTGTCAGTGAATTCAAATTGCTGAATTTTACGGCCAGCCAACCCATAGAGAATGGGGCGAACGTGATCCCTGAAGATTCGTACATTCGCCTGAATGACAAGGGGCAGATTACGGTCTGTGCACTCCCCAGGACCATGGAGATTCAGGGTCACCTGTGCAAGGGCACCGGTGGGCCCAAGGGTGTGCACACAACATTCTACTCTGGAGGTGAATTGCACTGCTTTTTCGCCCCCAAGGCCGTGGACATAGATGGTATTCCTTGTAAGGGCGGCGTTTTTCAATATCTCAAATTACATCCCAATGGCAAACTGAAACAATGCACCCTGGCTCGGGCCACTACGATTGGCGGTACAGAGTATCGTGCAGGGACTCGCATGCATTTTGACTCGGAAGGACGGGTCATTAATTCCAAGTAAAGACCGAACCGTATAGTTATATCGATCAATCCATACCTGTGTTGCTGACAAAGGCAATGCGTTTGCTGTCCGGGGACCAGGAGGGGACGTTGATCGTGCCCTGGCCACCATAGACGTAGGCAATCACCTTGGGTGTGCCCCCGTTGACCGGCATGATTCGGAGCGTGACCTCTTTGTAGAAGGGGTGATTGTCCGGTGCCACATCAGTGTTTGCTTCAAACAAACCCAGAGAACCCTGGGCAAGAACAGCCTGCAAGGGAAGGGTCAATACAAGCCAGAGGGGATGGGGCATTCTCATAGGTTGTTCCTTTCAAGATCAAAGCCTGGGAGTCAGAATGTCTGTACCAGGCTCAAAAGGTATCAAAACCCTCCAGCCCGGACAAGGCGTATTTGCAAAGAAATCATGCTGCCGAGGCGTTGAGACAAAGTGAGTCAACGGACGATCAAGTCATTGAATCGCTTCGCCTCGCCCTGGCCTTACCTTCAAGAGGTAGTCAGGTAGAGAACGTAAGAAGGGGTTCCCAAAAAAGCTATCAGCGTTCAGCTCTCAGCACTCAGCTATTTGGAATTTTTCTGGTCTTATAGGTTGTCGTCCCGTCCAACCGTCCAACCGTTTTACTTTTTCTTCACACCTCACACTTCTCTCTTCACACCTCAGCGAAGCGTCCCCGTCTCACCGTCAAGCAGTCTCGCTGTCCGACGGCCTCTCCGGTAAACTGGCCCGCGAAGCGGCTCAAAAAGAGCTGAAAGCTGATGGCTGACCGCTGAAAGCTTCCTTTGCCATACCTTCCTACCTTCTCACTATGCCACCCTCGTTGACCAGCCGTAGGTTTCTTTCCTTGAACCACCATATTCTTGGTGCTATAATCAGGTTCGTTCGTTGGCATTATATGTCCTATCAGTTTCTTTGGGAGAATACGTCATGACCAGTAAGTTGACTGATCGCCGTGCGTTTCTGAAAACTGCCGGCGCGGTGGCAGCCGGGGTGGCCCTGGGGACCGCCGGACCAGTGCAAGCGGCAAGCAAGCCTGCCCAGATGACGATTCCCCGATGGCGAGGATTTAACCTTGTTGACTTCTTCCAGGCCTTTGGCCGGGGCGAACGTA
>Ga0307990_1000627_pt1 | contig 31020 bp, 28 predicted proteins | sample EllFjometagen129_FD_203168 | JGI IMG/M metagenome (GOLD analysis project Ga0307990, IMG submission 203168) | Marine microbial communities from Ellis Fjord, Antarctic Ocean - #129 | ecosystem: Environmental > Aquatic > Marine > Unclassified | place: Southern Ocean | collected 2014-10-08
CACTTTGTACCGCAGCCATTTGATTCAGTATATCATCACAATAAATATCTTCCTGAATCATGCGATTGATCCCCCGGATCTGTCCCTCAATACGTTTCAGCCTGTTTTTCATTGCAACTTTAAATTCCATTGAATGATGAACAGTATTAATATGACATTGGGCTTTTTCTACCATGATCTTTCCTCCATAATTATACCCTATGGGGGTATATGGATAAAGATAAGGTTATTGTGTCAAGAAGCAATATTTATTTTCAATAAACATGAGAAAAGTGGTGAAATAAAATATGTTTATCAGTTCCAGGGAACTATAAGGAATGTACAAGATTGACTTCTACCTAAAAAAACGAATTGGTTAGGTGAAAGGATGCCTATGACGAAGACAACTAATACATATCTCTAGTGCGATTAGAGAAATCAATCTATTAATAAGTAGTTAATATCTAGATGATTTTGCCTTTTTAAGTTTTCTCGCTGCAAAAAATTCCTGTTTCCTCTTTTGTTTTTCTTTTTCCCAATCCTTTTTTTCTGCATTTGTCATCGCTTTATCTGTTTGAGGAAAAGGATTTTTAGTTACGACTTTAATCTTTAGTTTGATCAATTTTTCAATATCTTTGATATAAGCATTTTCTTCCGGTTCGCAAAGGGAAATCGCATTGCCTTCTTCTCCTGCTCGTCCTGATCGGCCAATTCTGTGCACGTAGGTTTCAGCAATATTGGGAATATCAAAGTTAATGACATATTTCAGCTTGTCGATGTCGATACCACGGGCTGCAATATCGGTTGCCACCAGCACTCTGAGTTCTCCTGCTTTGAATTGAGCTAAAGTTTTTTGCCGATTGTTCTGAGCCTTATCCCCATGGATAGCAGCTGCTTTGATTTTGAATTTTTTCAAATGACGGGCAATTTTATCAGCTCCATGTTTGGTACGTGAAAACAGCAAAACCTGATCTATTTTCTTGTCTTGAAGAATGTGGAGCAACAGATCTCTCTTAGATTTTCTATTGGTATAATAAAGACATTGTTGGATTGTTTCGGCAGTGGAGGAAATCGGACTGACATCGATTTTTACAGGATTATTTAGAATTTTCCTGGAAAGTTTAACAATGTTATCCGGCATGGTTGCTGAGAAAAACAGAGACTGCCGTATGGTTGGTAGTTTAGTGATGATCTTGCGGATGTCGTTGATGAAACCCATATCCAACATCCTGTCAGCTTCATCCAGGACAAAATATTCAATGTGTTTTAAGCTGATGAATCCCTGGTTCATCAAATCCAGCAATCTACCCGGTGTTGCCACCAGGATATCAACTCCATTACGTAGAGCTGTGGTTTGTACTCCCTGCTTAACACCTCCAAAAACAACAGTATTTTTAATTCCGGTGTATTTTCCGTAAGTAGTAAAACTATCTCCAATCTGAATCGCCAGTTCCCGTGTGGGAGTGATGACTAATGCTAAAATTTTTCGTGAGTTTCTATTCTGATGACGATCACGAAAAAGATTCTGCAGAATGGGAACTGCAAAAGCTGCAGTTTTGCCCGTACCAGTTTGTGCACTTCCCAAAATATCTTTTTTTTCTAAAATTAGTGGAATCGCTTTCGCTTGTATTGCTGTCGGTTCTACATAATTTTCTTTACTCAGAGCCTTAAGAATCGGCTCGATAATTTTTAATTCGTTAAATTGCATAATCTTCCTAATTTTTTATTTTTAAATAAGATAGCTTTATATACTTAATTGGCTATTTATTTCTTTTTGCAGATGAATATTAATTCGTATGAATTAATGTCATTACTCATGTATGTTGTAGTCTCAGCGGAAACTAATGGTTAGTTTTTCAAGAATTTCCTGGAAATCTTCAGCATAGAAATCAGCTTCTAATTTCAACCTTTCAACATCATGTGTATCGTTATCATCAAAGATGGCAAAAGCATCCATACCACCATTGTGTGCGGCTATAACTCCTTGCAGTGTATCTTCGATCACCAGACATTTTGCCGGGTCAATCCTTAATTCTTCTGCAGAATTAAGAAAAATGTCGGGATAAGGCTTTCCTTTAATTTCTTCACAACCGGCTACAATTGACTCAAAATATTGCAACACATTATTAGCTTGCAAAACCGTTTCTGCCAGATATTTTGAATTACTTGTACCAATTGCCATTTTCACATTATTCGCATGTAAAAACTCAATTAGTTCTATGGCACCTGGTTTAAGTTTGATATCTGTTTTGTAATACTCAGATACCATTTCAGTCCATTCAGCTCCAATCTCCTCAATTGAATCCGGTAGTTTGAATTTATCCTTAAAATATTGGCAGATCTCTTTGAAGCTGTTACCTTCCGGCACATCTTCAAACAGATCATCAGGAACAGGTATATTTCTTTTTATCAGATATTCCTTATCCACTTCCAGCCAGATTCCCATTGAATCGATGAGTGTTCCATCCAAATCAAAAATAACAGCTTTGTATTTCATATTTTTCCTTATCTTTCTTTCTAACGTATTTTGTTCCTTGTTCTTCGGAAGAATCTCATTTTTTTACATTATGTAAAGCTGAAAATTCTTTCACGAGATTCTTCGCAGGTAAGGTTAAAAGACACCTCAGAAAGACATAATCTATGATTAAATCAATACGCTTGAACCAACTAGTTACATTCCCCGTAATTTCTCACGCACTTTCGCACTTACCATATCCATTATCCATACCACTACAGCAATAAGCCAGATAATCATTCCAACATTATGCCAACGCAGAAGTTGTTGCTGCTGAAGAAGTAGAAGACCAATCCCACCGCCACCAACAAAACCGACTATCGTAGCCATTCGTACATTGATATCCCACCTGTAAATTGTAAAAGCAAGAAATGGTGAGATGATTTGCGGAATTACTCCAAAAACCCAAATTTGAAGTGTATTAGCTCCGGTTGCTTTTATAGCCTCTACTGGACCATAATCAATATTTTCGATCTGCTCGGAATATAGTTTCGTTAGTGCCGCAATAGAATGTATCATTAGTGCCAACATTCCGGCGAAGGGTCCAATCCCAACCCATACACTGAAGATGATAGCCCATACAATAGCTTCTATTGAACGAAAGACAGTTGCAAATGTTCGAATGATAATATAAACTAAGTTTCCAATTAATGTTTTTGGCATCAGGTTGCGTGCAGCAAAAAAGCTGAGAATAAATGCAAATGGGATGGCAAAGATCGTGGCAAGCAACGCCAAATAGATAGTTTCTGCCAAAGCAGTTAGACTCACTATTAATATATCAAGATTCGGATTAAAAATACCGGACATAATTCCACTGGTATTTGTAAATTTTGTGAAGAATTTGTAAGGATTTACTTCCACCAGTATCCAACCCACAATAAATGTTATAAATAATATCAATACAACTGACCATCCCCAGAATGTTTTATACCATTTTTTATTTATCCTTTTTGTGGAAAGAAACATTTTTCTACCAACGGAAATTCCACAAATCATCAAAATTACTCCTACGACAGAACCGTAGATCACAATATGCAAACCAGGTATTGTCACTTCAAACCAATGATTTATCAAGAAGGAAACACTCCCGGAAATATATACCCATATAAACATATCGGTGAAAATTGCCTTAAGAATCAGTTTGAGTTTATTTTCTTTTTTCATCTGATTTCAACCTCCTCAGCATCTTCCCCGTAAATTTCTTTAAATCTCTTTTTATCGATCTCCTTCGGAGTTCCATCAAAAACGATTTCACCATCTTTTAAAGCAACTACACGAGTACCATATTTCCTTGCCAGACTGAGAAAGTGAAGTGAACAAATAATTGTGATCTTATCTTTTTTATTTAAGTCTCCCAAGTATTTCATCACTGAATCTGCTGTGGCTGGATCAAGACTAGCTACTGGCTCATCCGCCAGAATAACTTTGGGATTCTGCATTAATGCACGGGCAATCGCCACACGTTGCTGTTGTCCCCCACTCAAGTTCTTGATCTTGTTCTCTGCAAGATCTTTCAAGCTAACGCGGTTAAGGTTTTCCATGGCAATTCTTACATCTTTTTCATTTTTAGAAAATACAACCGAATGTAGCAGAGATGAATATCCTAATTTTCCTGTAAGAACATTAGTAAGCGAGCTGAGATTCTTTATCAGGTTGAATTGTTGAAATATCATTCCGATCTTTCGACGAATTAATCGAAGTTTTTGCCCTTTTGCTGCAATAACGTTTTCTCCATCAATTATAATTTCACCGGATGTAGGTTCGATAAGCCGATTCAGACAGCGAAGAAATGTAGTTTTACCAGAACCGGAAAGACCTAGTAGAATACAAAATTCACCTTCTTTCACATTTAAATTAATGCCTTTTAGCGCTTGTGTTCCACCAGTATAAACTTTGTGCAGGTTTTTAATTTCAATGATATTTTTCATATTTATCCATTTATCCTATAATCATGTTAGGCTTTTAGTCTCTAGGAGTAAATCTAGAAGCTCTTCCACATGATTATTCAGAAACAAAATTGAGAGATTCTCCATTAAGACAGTAATCAATCAACTAACAACATATCATCATTCCCAATGAGTTTCATTGCTTCACGCACACTATCATAATCCTTATCGGTCGCTCGAATGAAATTATCTATTTCCAATAAATCTTTTAGGACTTGATGACCTTTATCTTCATTAGCAAATTCCAAAAGAGCATTGACGATTTTCTCTTTCATTTCCGCTGGGAAATTCTTGCGGAAAGTAACTGTAGCATTTGGGATCCACTCGGTAAAACCAATTATTTTGACCTTTTCCATAACATCCGGATAGGTCTCGATAACAGTGCTCCTAGCATCATGAGCAACATCTTGGTTAGCTGGTGTCCAGAAGGCACAACCTACATCAGCTTTTCTGCTATAAACAGCTAGAACTACTTGTGGATGGCCACCGGCAAAAAAATATTTTTCCGGTTCAATACCTTTCTCGATCAGCAGAGCTGATGGATATATATATCCCGAAGTAGAAGCAGCATCTGTGAATGCTATTGTTTTCCCATCAATATCTTCCAGACTATTTATATTGCTGTCCGAATGAGCAATAAATTGCCCTCTATATTTATCAAATCCTTTTCGAACAACAGTTAAAGCAACTTCAGCATCAAATTTCTGGTTCGCCAGAATGTATGCATAAGTAGCCAACCAGGCAATATCAGTTTCTTTAGTTCCCATCGCTTCAATAACAGCAGCATAGCTGGTGGGGACAGCTACATGGAAATAATACCCTGTCTTTTCACTGATGATATCAGCGACCTCATTCCCACCAGTAATTATCTTATCAGCCTCGATGGAAGGCACAAAATACATTTTGATGGGATTTTTTTTTGTTCCCAATTCTGCCTGTTGTCCGCATCCAAATACAAGCAGGATCAAGAAAGGAAAAATAATTTTATTAAATTTCATTGAATTCAAAAAAACGCCTCCCTTGCGAGAGGCGTTCATTATAATTACTAATTAGAATATCTTTTCTAAAGTAACAAGTTTATCTTTAAGCATCATTGCTTTATCAAAAGTTTCCTGTGACATTATAACTTCATCATTACCTTCATGAGGAGTATGAGTTTTAACGTGGTCAGAACGAAGTCCACCCAGATACCAGCGTGAATCTTCCATATAGATAAGATCTTCCTCATTTGCTTTCATGCGTGTCATAATAGCATTGGAAAGAGATACTTTCCCTGTTGGAATAGTTTCATCAATTAGTACAGGAAGTCTTCTAACTTTTTCACCTTTCACATGATTGGGTTTTCCACCTTTATATTGTTCCATTGCATAATCAAGTGTATCAATGGTAAGACCGTTTGTTTGTTTCAAATGTTCTGATGTCTCTTTTGATAATAATGTTATCAAGACACCAACTACTGCAGTTAGTACCATTCCAAAAAGAGCTCTCGTATATATATAAATCCCATTTTGCGGTGCAGAGACAAATGCAGCAAGGGGTTTTATCATATCAGGAACAAATACTGTAAGAATGGTAAATGAAGAACCAACGATCATGGAAATGTTAGCAGCTTTTGCTGTGAATCTTCTCCAGAAAGCTCCCAGGAAAATTGTCGTAACAATTGATGGAATGATTATCATTATTCCTTTGTAATGGATAGACATAAGGCTGCCCTTCATATGCGAGAACATGAATACTAGAAGCAATCCCAAAAGTGCTGTTCCACCGGATACCCAACGGGCTGCTTTCAAATAATGTTTATCATCAGCTTCTGGTTTAAACAATGGCTTGTAAATGTCATAGATCCCTATTGCAGAGCAGGCATTGATCAATGTATCAACTGTAGACATCAAAGCAGCTGTGAGAGCAGCAATGACAAAACCAAATACTATTGTGTTATGCCGCAAAGTTTCCCAGGCAACTACAATAAATGTATGGAAATGATTTGCAATATGAATTGGATCAAGACCTTCTAATGCTCCACCCATTGCCGTTTGTTTAACAATGAGAGATTTTGCTATCCAGCCTACAGCACCGACAATGATAGCTGAGAAGGGCAACGTAAATAGCACATTAAAGATGGCAGCTTTTCTACCATCATTCACACTTTTCAAGGCTAGATATCGCATGATAAAACCTTGATTCATAAACGTGAAAGCAATACTTCCAGCTAAAGCCTCTCCCCAAAAAAGACCAGCAGTATTAAACTTCGGATCATTCAAAAGATCCACAAAAGGTAATCTATGGGTTACAGGCAGCCAAGACCAAAACTCACCAAAACCACCCAGAGCAACTATTCCCGCTACAATGGCAATTCCCCCTGCAAGATACAGCATAATCCCCTGGAACAGGTCAGTAAAGATCACAGCGGTTTGACCTCCAAAAGTTACGTACCCGCCCAGTAAAATGGTTGCAATAGGAACCGTTATGATCAATGGAACACCAAGTAATCCCTCCATAGCAATACCAATAGTAAACAGATTATATCCAATATAGAACAACATATAAGCCATGATTATTACGAGAGAGATGTAGCGTGAAGTTCTATTGAAACGACGTTCGAAATATTCAGGAATAGATTTGATCTTTGAGAAATAGATGATAGGCAACCAACCGAACATAAAGAATGGAATTATAAACCAGTCATTTGTGTAGCCCATTGAACTGCTCATACCTGTTTCTAATCCCTGCTGAGAATATTTTAGATAACTATAGGATCCAATCCCGGTTGCAATCATACTGGCAGCTCCCAGCCACCAGGCAAATCTTTGTCCACTATAAAAATAATCATTAATATTCTTGCTGAATCTTGAGAAGTATCCGCCAAAGCCGGCAATCAACAAAGAGTATAATATTACAACAATACCAATTGTCCAATATGCACTTGGATCTAAATTAAGCTGACTCAAATGTTCCATCTAAATACCTCCTTTAACAGGTATATACAACGATAATAGAATCCAAACTGCATGGGTTATAGCGAAGAGAAAGAATCCTAAAATAATCCATTTGAACCAATGAGTATCATTTCCTCTACCCAGTTTACAAGAACCGCTTTTAAGTATTAGAAAGATTCCAATTCCAAATGTAATTGCACCAAAACCATATTGATACAGATAACAAGTCCAGGGATCACTGGGACCCCAGAGAGAGAGAAGGATGCGCGGAAAAACGTAAATAAATACAAGAACAGCGATGATAAACAAGATAAGAGGAAGCTTGCTCTTTTGTTGAATTGTGTCCATATTCTACTCCTTAAATTGCTATGTAAAATTCTTAATTAAAGAAAATTTACATCTCTTTTTTTATTATTCTAATATTGATCTTAATTCATCAAGATCATTAATTTCATAGGTGGGAATTACTCCACTTTCATTGTTGCATTTATTTAAATTGAACCAACATGTGTCAATTCCAAAATTATTTCCACCCTTAATATCTGAAGTAAGATTATCCCCAATTATAATTGAAGACCCTTTGTACGGTAACTTTCGGAATATATGCTGAAAAAATTCAGGATTCGGTTTTGGATGTCCGATCTCTTCAGAAATAAATATATACTGAAAATATTTGGCTAATTCAGAATTTGCAAAACGGGGATTTTGTACATCTGCAAGTCCATTTGTAGCCAGAGCAAGTTCACATTTCCCATAGAGGAAACTTACTATCTCTTTAGCTCCATGTAAAAGATGAGTTCCTTCTGAGAGATTTTTCAGATAGATCGGACTAAAAACTTCAGGAGCAAAAAGTAAATTTTCCTGCAGGAAAAAACGGTGAAAACGTTCTGTACGTAATTCCCAGGAATTAATTTTCTTCTGCTCGAAATCCTTCCAGATAGCGTTGTTGATGATTTCATAACTTTTGTGTAAATGTTTCAAATTTTCACTAATCCCAAATTGTATAAATGTTTTCTCAAATGCTTCTCTTTCAGCAGTGTCAAAATCAAATAGAGTTCCATCTGCATCGAATAATACTAAATTATATTTCATATTATCTTATTTCACTTTAATAGCATCATTTTGTTTTTTGCAACTATGTTTCCATCAATAACTAATTGATAGAAATATATTCCACTGGTAACAGGTTTTTTTGTTTGATCTGTACCGTTCCACAGAACATTATAAACCCCTCTTCCTTCGACTCCGCTCAGGATGACAAGGAAAGTTTTAATTCTCTGACCTTTAATATTATAGATTATCAGTTCACTTTGTTTGTGTAGTTCGTTGCTAATGGTAAACGAAATCGTTGTAGTGGGATTAAATGGATTAGGATAATTTGAAAGAAAGCATACATCATTTTGAAGAATATTATTATCCAATCCTACAACATTGATCTGCACATTTACAGTATCTGTAGGAAGTGATTCTCCTGAATCGTATACAGCTGAAATATAGTAACTATAATTTCCATTGATCAGATCAAGATCAAAATATTCTTCCGCTAAGACACTTTGTAGAATTATACCATTTCGAAAAACATTATAAGCCAGTAATTCTTCCACTGGAAATTGCGACTCTTCCCAAGTAAGATGAACATTATTCTCGTCATATATATAAGCTTGTAGATTTTGGGGAGAAGGTGGAGAATTGGGATTTGGCATGAGTTCACATAATACATTTACTGTATCATTACCAGTTACAAAAATAGTATTTGAATTGTATGGTAAATAGCCAAGTGCATTTATCATGATCTCATTATAACCTGTTGGAATATAATTCAAGATGAAATATCCTTCATCATCAGACATAGTATTACCATACTGCGACATCACAGTTGCAAAAGCAACTGGATCACTGCTATTGACATCAACTACATTCCCCTCAATAGATCCATAGACCACCTGATTCCCGGTAATAACCAGGTTATCAATATTCCAACCGCTGTATTGACATGATCCATCTGTAGAACCAATAGAAAATCTTATGCGGACATTACCGCTTAACTCAGCAATATCTGTAATATCATAATTAGAATATGCCCAATTGGTCTCTGTCACTTGAACTGAATTTGTCCAAACCTCGATCCAGGTCGTTCCATCATCATTACTTACATCTAAATAGGCATGATCATAGAGTGGTTGTTCTACATTCAGCCATCTCATACAGGTTAATTCTACTCCGACGAATTCGCTACAATCGATTGCAGGTGAAATGGCAAAATATTCATGTGAACCAAGATCTGTTTCATAATCCCCTAAACTTGCACCGAGACCTATGAGATCAACACCCAGGACATTGGACCCACCATAAGCAGAGGTTGGATCAGGATTGCCATGTTCTCCACCCAAACCTTGCGGAGAGTCTATCTCAAATTCTCCATTCAATACCCAGCCACTCAGCTCTTCAAAATCATCTTCCCAAATAGTTTCAGCGGAAATCAATGTAGTGAAGATAGTGATTAATAGAATTAAACATATTTTCATGTTAGCTCCAAATTATTTCAATAACAGCATTTTATTTATCAGCAATTTAGAATCATTTAGTTCAAGCTTATAGAAATAAACTCCGGAGGATACTCGTTTATTATTTTTATTTGTTCCGTTCCAAACGACTGTGTGTTCACCGTTTACCTGTGTTTCATTAACTAAAGTTTTTACTTTTTGACCCTTGATGTTATAAATACTCAACTCTACTTTTCCTTCTTCAGGAATATTGTAATTGATCTTTGTTTCAGGATTAAATGGATTTGGATAATTTTGTAAACTGAATGTGTTTAGAATTGTTTCTTCGTTTACTTCTACATAATCCTGATCTGAAACTAAAATCGTTAGCTCCAGAAGTGTATCAGCTGGAGTATATTCAGCAAAACCATTTTCCGGGATCTCCAGAAAACCATCAGGCATCTGCAGAAAAATATCTGCATTATCGGGAAGTTCAAAAGAATTTACCTCAAAGAACAGTGGCTGCAGATCAGCAAGCTGAAGTTCTGCATTCCAATAATATGTATAATTCTGCGTTTCATCTTTCGGTGCAGTAATGCACTGATGCAATTTTTGAAAAGTATTATTGATATTCATTGGGATACTGAAAGTAATTGCATTTTCGAACGGTTTATCAAGTGGTTTAAGCAGATCATAATTAGAATTATAAAGTGAATCTGCAACATTAGAAGTTCCAACTATAATAGACGAAATATCATTATTTTCCTGTTCTACACTTATTGTTGCTTTCCAGATAAATTCAAATTCCGGGGTAAATTCATTTGAATAATATGGAATGAATTTTATTGTAATATCGTCTTCATAGCAATATAGATAATAGGCATTAGCTGAAGTAATTTCATATACGGGAGCAAAGATATTATCATAATCGAAAACAACCGGTTCGATCAATCTGTTTTGTACTGCCTGGTAATATTCATAATCAATATTATTAACAGAAAATACAAGCTGATCAATATCATAATGTGCTCTATGCGGATTTGGCAACAGATTCCAGCCTGAACTCAATTGAGTACTGTAAGCTGTTTTCAGCATATTTACATTATTCAAGGCAAAATAATTATCCTGAGGTGCATTGATCCAATAAGGATATAAAAATTCCGGTTCTTCTATTAAATTGAACTCATTTTCAATAAATTCATAAAAACCTACATTCTCACCGAAGATCTCATCTGTTGAATATTGAGTTGTCTCAAAATTCTTTGTTATAAGATCCCAACCCTGATATGTTTCAACAATATTTTGAGAAGAAATTATCCCAAATTTATAAGGAGAATAATAATGTAATGTATCACCTTCGTCCATGACCAGATCTATCCTGCATTTTAGATCTTCGAAGAGAAGTTGCGGAATATTCCAATCTACATTATAGGTAGTTGCTGCTAAACCCAATTCAATCGGAATTGTTATCTCATCGTTTTCAGCATATACATCTATATGATCGATTGTAGCATTCATGTTCACCCACCAGCTGATCTCGAGAATCTCATTAGGATACCATAACTGGTTTGGAATATCATCAAATTGGAGAGAAGGAGTTAGATTTCCGTAGTATAGTATAAAGTCGTAATATTCAGAAGTCGTTGGTGTGAAAGTATATGTATCAACAGTAAGATCGGTATATTGACCACCCCTTAAGAGGTATAGTCTCTCAGCATTTCTTTCCGGGTTTGTAATCCCGATCTCGATCGGAATATTTATTTGATTTGTTCTAACACGATAAACCCAGCTTTTGAGTTGTTCATTAGGTTTGTAAGCACCGTGAATCTCCTGTTCGTAGTTTTCTGGAACACTTCCACTCCAGTATTCTTCGTAAAACTGACAGAAGAAATATTCCCCAACAGTCGGATCATCAGTTCCAATATCAAAATTTGCATTATAGCCATCGGAGGCAAATTCATTATATCCAAAGTAACATGTATCATTGGAAATTCCTGTCGTTTGAGCTGCATATATTTCAAAAATATTTTGTGATACTGCTGAAAATTCTGCAACATAGAGATACTCATAATCATTATCTACTACCCCAATTTTATAAGTATATATTTGACCATTTTCTACATCATTGTCTATATAATAATAGGGGACATTATCTCCACTGACTCCTGCAAGTATAGGATTTACAAGCCAGGAATCCAATAACTCAAAATCACTTCCCTCTACCTTACGATAAATATTTAAACCGGAATAGACATCAGCGGCAGAAACTTCCCATTCTAAATTAATATACTCATCTCTTCCATAACTTATCAAGCCATTAATTACTGCAGGTCCTGCAGTTCCCATTACTTCGTTAGACAGTTCGGATTCATTGCCATTTTTATCTAAGATCTTAATTGCAAAATAATACTCGTCACCAGGAGATAGACCACCTAGGGTATAGCTGTGTTGAGATAAACAAGACAGTTTTTCATAATTGTTTTTATCTAATACTGAATAACCACCAGCCGATATTGGCTGAGTAGAATAAAGAATATTGTAGGTATCCATATCAAAACAATCACCGGGAGTCCATTGGATCTTTATATAACTCGCACATTCAGATACTACTTCAAGGAATGAAGGTGCAGCAGGAATTTCATTATCATTCATTTGAAATATAGTAGGTAGTACTTCCGCTAATGCTTCTATCCAGGGAGAATAATATGCAATTGGATAGTCAAATCGATGTTCCATATCCCAAGTCTGTGTTGCAGGGTCCCATCCGTTGAACCAATAATAATTATTTGTAGTTTGAGGATAGACATTAGGCAGTTCATCCATTTCCAGGTGAAGAAATCTTTCAATATTGTCATAATGATTTAAACCAGAATTTGTATAGACGATCTGCCTGTTCGATCCATATCCCCAAAGATCAATGTTGGTATTGACGGCAAAAGTCGTATCAGCATTTGAAAAATTAAAATCGTATTCGCTAGAATGAAATCCATAGAAATCATTTAAATAAACAGGGTCATGTAATCCGACAGAATTTGCCGGATGAATTACCGGACCAGACACATTAATGAAATCCATCCCTAAAGAAGAATGATCTCTTATTGGTAGATCAGGTGAACCAACATTATAGCCTCCGGATATCTGCAAATTCGGGTAACCCCAATGCCTGGTTCCCCAATCATAACTGTGAATTTGCAAACTGAATTCATGTCTGCCGAATTCAGCCCGGATTAAATCACAAAATTTCTGATAGCTTACATTAAAAACATGATCTTCTCTTCTGGAGGGATCACAAAGAGATTTGCTATTATCATAATTCCCCACATTTGTCCAAACAACTTCCCTACCGCAGCCTGAGATCAGTAGAAATTTTGAACTGATCTCATTAAATGCCTTGAGTGCCGTAGGAGTGGTTATGTAATCATCATTGGGATGAGGAGCAGTAATAATATGCGGATATTCACCATCAGGATAATAAATGTATAAACCCCAGCCATAATCAAAAGCACCAAGTTCATCATCTCCCGGATCATCAGTTTGATTATCATCATAATAGGAATCATTAGGAATTTCACGAAGCATATAAAGTGTTTTGTCTGTATCTGTATCATTGAAAAGAATTACTTCATAAGGATATAGAGTAGCATCTATTATATCTTGTGCTTCATCTAAATTTCCTAATAGAAATTCATCAATTATCAAGCCCCAGGTAATTAGATCATCCTCAGATGGTATTACATAATTTCCAAAACCCTCTGTCTGCACATCCCAGGGAGCATACAAGTTATAGCCGGGATCAGCAATCCCTTCGGTAATATGACTCATCCAATTATCATATTCACAGGTTGGTGCATCTCCATATATAAAATTCTTTAATGATTCTGTTTCTTCAATAATAGAAAAAAGAGAGGTAATCATAACTAAAAAAATAAAAATTAGATCAATCTTTCTCATATAAATATTTCATCTCCTGAGCATTTGAAAATAGCTTTTAAGATTCAAATATATTTGTCTAATAATTTCTCAGATTATTTTCGAATAAATTCAAGTTGACTAAAATTCTTATTAAAATATTTTTTTTGTATAACTAAATTTGAGGAAAGAATGTATTATTTTAGAGATGATCTTAAAGAAAAGAAAGCAGTGAACATCAATGTTCCAGATAAAAAAGTTAAATTGGGATTAAATGAAAGTTCACTGGATCCATTTGAGCTTGTTAAGGATGAATTCCTTGCTAAAATGAAAAAAGTACAATTAAATAGATATTTTAATAATATAACGAAAACATTGCTAGCCCAGCTTTCTGAGTATGCTAATGTAACACCTGAATGTTTAGTATTTGGAAACGGTGCTGATGAAATGCTCTATTATCTGTTCAATTCTGTTCGGAACGACAATAATTCTTTTGCTGTTTCGCTTGCTCCCTCCTATTTTGATTATAAAAGTTATAGCGGAGCGACCGGACTGGGTATCAAATTTCTTTCATTAAATCAAGATTTTGGTTTTTCTGTGGAAGATTATTTAAAACTTTGCAATGATGAAAACTGCAAGCTGGCAATTTTATGTAATCCCAATAATCCAACGGGAAACCTTCTCGACGATAACAAAATAATTGAGATTTTAGAAAGAAGCAGAAGACTTGTGCTAATCGATGAAACTTATTTTGAGTTTTCAGGAAAAACCTATGCTGATAAGATCTATAAATTTCCAAATCTGGTTATTATTCGTTCCTTTTCCAAATCATTTTCGGCAGCAGGACTCAGATTCGGCTATATTATTTCAAATCCGAAAAATATCCAGGAATTAAAGAAAGTAATGACGATCTTCAATTTAAACCTGATGACACAGACTTTGATCTCGACTATGCTGGATAATAAAGAGACATTTTTAGAGCATAATAAAATGATCATTGAGAATAAAGAAGTTCTTTTCTATCAATTATCAGCAATAGATGGAATAAACGTTCATCCTTCAGCTACTAATTTTCTAGCTTTTACAGCTGGAGATAAAACGGAAAGTTTATTTAAGTTCCTCTCTGAAAATGATATTGCTGTCCGTCCTATCTGGCATCATCCAATTCTAAAAAAGCACTTACGAGTTACTATAAGTAATATTGAAGAAAATACTGTCTTTTTGGCACATGTAAAAAAGTTTATGAATGGAGATTAAGTCATGATAGGCAAAATTATTATTTCAATTATGTTTATCCCCATAAACGCTATAATCCTATGGGTAGCAAGCAGTTTAGGTGGAGATCGTGAAAGTTACAAAAAAGCACTCATAGCTACATCATTGATATTCGTAATTTCTTTATTTAGATTTATTTCATTTCAGGGTTTTTATGCTTCAATATTAAGCAATTATCTAAGTGGCGGTATTATAGAAGTTATAACATTTTTAATTCTATGGTGGTTGTATAAATATGATTTTTGGTCAATTCTTTTCATGTGGAGTATTTGGTTTATTCTGCAATTCCCTTTCAATATACTTCAGAATAAAATACTAACCTTACCGTGGGATTCTATTATGCAGGCATTTTAGCTCTCGATATTTTTTTTTTGTCTCTCTGAGGAAATCTTTCAAGGGCATTCGAAGACTGTGTCCGGCGAAGTGGAACGAAGACGGAGAAGCTTCAGCGCAACTTGTGAAGAGGGTATTATTTTACACACTCCAGATTCTTCGAGGGAAAAACAAGTTGAATTCCTCAGAAATACGGAGTGTTCTTTAATTAAAATTCTTTCGCTATTCTACAAGCTAAAGCTACATTGTTCTCTACCAGTCTGATATTAGTTTCCAGAGAAGAACCATGAGTAATTTTTACTATCTCAGCAAGTAAGAATGGAGTTAAATCTCTACCTGTAATTCCTTTAGTTTTTGCTCTCTCTAAAGCTAACATAATGTGTTCATCCATCTCAGAAAATGGTATTTCATATTTTTTAGGAATTGGATTAGCGATTAATATACCGTTATTTAAACCAATTTTAACATTTGCTTTATAAATTTCTGCTATCTTTTTTTCAGAATCTATTCTATCAATCTGCAAATTACTCTCGGCAGAATAGAATGCCGGAAACAAGTCAGTTTTAAAACCATAAACCGGAACACCAAAAGTTTCTAATAATTCTAAAGTTTTAGGAAGATCTAGAATTGCTTTTGCACCTGCAGAAACTACAATGACCGGTGTTTGACCAAGTTCTTTAAGATCAGCAGAAATATCAAAGGTTGCTTCTACCCCACGGTGCACACCACCGATCCCACCCGTGGCAAAAACTTTTATACCTGCTAAATTTGCTGCTATCATTGTTGCTGCAACTGTTGTAGCCCCTGTCTTCTTGGTAGCCAATACTCTTCCAAAATCTCTTCTGGAAACCTTAGCAACATCTTTACTAATTGCCAGCTTTTCCAGTTCATCCTCATTTAGCCCGATCTTAATCTTTCCATTCATTAAACATATCGTGGCAGGAGTAACCCCGGCTTCTATCGCTATTTTTTCCAGTTTTTTAGCTACGGCAATATTTTGCGGATAGGGCATTCCATGTGAGATTATAGTAGATTCCAGGGCTATGACAGGCTGATTATTATTTAAAGCTGATTTTACATCATTATTGATTTCCAAGAAACTATTCATTGTTATTTAAGATCCTGACCTTTAATTTTTTAAAACCGTAGGGTATTAATCCGATCTCCTGTGCAGCAGCTTTTGAAAGATCAAGATCTCTTCCCTTCACAAAAGGTCCCCGGTCATTCACACGTACGATCACGGATTTCTCGTTATCTTCATTTGTAACTTCCAGTCTTGTATTAAAGGGAAGTGTTTTATGAGCACAAGTAAGTTTATTCATGTCGAAGATCTCACCATTTGCAGTTTGACGGCCATGGAATTTTTTCCCATAATAGGAACAAACAAAATAAAATTCATCACCATTTTTAACTTTTGTTTCATACACATCCGATTTCCCGTATCTTTGATGCAGATGATCTTTAGAAGCTCCTTTCGTTTTATATTGTACATTTGAACTGCAGCCTAAATTTAGTAATAATATAATTAATATTCCTGAAATTCTGATCAAAATTTCCTCCATCTATCTTTAGATGTATCAAATAATGCAGAAATAAAGAATTTGTCTATCAATTTTTCCTGTTGACAGAAAATGATCTATTTCAAGTTTAATTAAAAAAAATAAAGGAATTATTATGAAAGAAACCCTTATAGATTATTTTATTTCGCTCATCAAAATAGATAGTGAGTCTAAAAATGAAAAAGCTGTAGCTCTGAAGTTGGCAAAAGATCTACGTAACCTTGGTGCTGAAGTTACTTTCGATAATGCCCATGAAAGAACCGGTGGGAACATTGGAAATTTATTTGGTTATTTTAAAGGGAATATTGAGAAAAAACCAATTCTTTTCTGCTCACACATGGATACTGTAATTCCTGGGAATGGTGTCAATCCACAGATCAAAGATGATAGGATCATTACTGATGGGACAACAGTTCTTGGTGCAGATGATAAATCTGGAATAGCTGAAATAATCTGGGCAATAAAAGAGATAAAAGAAGCAAATGAAGATCATGCACCTATTGAAGTATTGTTAACAATTTCAGAAGAGATAGGTCTTCTTGGAGCTAAAAATGTTGATCTCTCTAAAGTCAGATCAGCGTTCGGTTATGCTCTTGATTCACATGAAATTGGACATGCAGTAACAGGAGCTCCTTCACAGAATAGTATTGTTTTCACTATTCATGGTAAAGAATCTCATGCTGGAGTAGCTCCGGAATTTGGTGTTAGTGCGATCCAGATTGCTGCAGAAGCTATCACCAAGATGAACTTAGGCAGAATTGATGAAGGGACAACCTGTAGTATCGGCATTATTGAAGGTGGAACCGCTACTAATATTATACCTAAAAAAGTAGTTTTAAAAGCTGAAGCTAGAAGTCATAAGGCTGAAAACTTACAAAAAGTAACTGATAATATGAAACAAACATTACTAGATACAGCAGTTAAATATAAACTTGGTGATTTTCAAGCTTCAGTTGATGTGCAGATCGAAAATGAATATTCTGCTTTTGTATTGGAAAATGATGATCCTTGTATACTTCTGGCAAAAAAAGCTACGGAAAATATTGGACTGCCGTTCAAAAGCGGGATAAGCGGTGGCGGAAGCGATGCTAATGTGTTCAATTTTAAAGGATTAAAAATGGCAATTGTGGGAAGTGGAATGCAAAATGTGCATACTGTAAATGAGTATATTAAACTCATTGATCTGCAAAACGGCGCTAAATGGGTTAAAGAAGTTATTAGAGAGTATTCAAAAGGATAGTATATGTTAAAGATCGCCTTGATCGGTTATGGTCAGATGGGTAAACTTATTGAGCAGCTTGCTCCTCAGAATGATTGTGAAATCGTCGCCAGAATAGATCCGCTTTTAGGTAATGAGATAACCTCAAATTCAGTTGCAGAAGCTGATGTCTGTATTGAATTTTCTACACCTGATGCTGCTTATAATAATATTTCAAAATTAGTTGAACTGGGTAAGCATGTTATCTCGGGAACTACCGGTTGGTATGAGAAACTGGAAAATGTTAAAAAGCTGGTAGAAAAACAAGGTACTGGATTTATTTACGGATCAAATTTTTCTGTTGGGATGAATCTGTTTTTCTCAATTATTGAATCTACAGCAAAATTGATGGATCAGGCTAAAGATTACGATCTGTACGGAATTGAAATGCATCACAAAAAGAAAAAAGATAGTCCCTCGGGAACTGCTAAAGTTCTTTCCGAGATCATCTTGAAGAATATTGATCGAAAAACTTCAGTCCAATATGAAAAACTTGATAGAAAAATTAAAGATGATGAATTTCATTTTACCAGTGTTCGTTCTGGTAATATTCCTGGAATGCACTCAATCTGTTTTGATTCGGCAGAAGATACCATAGAATTGAAACACACTGCACGAAACAGAAACGGGCTTGCACTGGGAGCAATTAAGGCTGCAAAATGGATCAGTAATAGAACAGGATCCTATAATTTTACAGACCAGATTAGTGAGATCATAGGTTGATCATAAATGAAATTAGATTTCTTTAAAATGCAGGCCCAGGGAAATGACTATATTTATTTCGATCTCCTTAATAAACAAATTCCGAAAATTGATCTTTCCGAACTTGCAATAAAACTATCGAAGAGAAACTTTGGTATTGGTTCAGACGGAATTGTTTTAATCCTTAATTCAAAAATATGTGATGCTAAGATGAGAATGTTCAATGCTGATGGATCGGAAGGAAAAATGTGCGGTTCAGCTTTGCGTTGTGTCTCATATTATTTAGCTAAAAGATCAGATAAACCTGAAGTAAGCGTAGAAACTTGTGCAGGTAGTAAAATTGGTTTGATAAAAGATAGAAAGAAAAATCTAGTATCAATTGATCTTGGTATTCCTGAGTTCATCCAAAATGATGAGATCACAATAAATGAACACAGAGGAAACCTGGTCTCAGTTGGAAATCCCCATTTTGTTACTTTTATGAAATCACTTTCAGATAATATCGCTAAATATCAAGGACCAATCATTGATAGTCCAGCCTTTTTCCCAGATGGTATCAATGTTGAATTTGTAAAAATATTGAACAAAAATGAAATTGAAATAAAAGTATGGGAACGCGGCAGCGGAGTAACACTTGCATGTGGTACAGGAGCCTGCGCAGCAACTTTTTGTGGAATTAAAAAAAATATCCTAATATCTCCTGTTAATGTACAAATGCCAGGTGGAAATGTTATTGTAGAGTTAAAAGAAAACCATGTTTTCCTAACCGGAGAAGTATCACATGTATATGAAGGTTGTGTGGAATTATGAAAAGATATTTACTCATTATAATAATTTTGTTAATAGTTATTTCTTTACCTGCAAAAAACAAATTTCTGGGTGAAGATAAGGTACTGCATTTCACAGGTAGTGCATTTCTTACATATTGGAATTATGGAATAAGTAGAGATATCATGGGTAATACATCTAATAATAGTGTTTATTTTGCTGTTTCTTTTACTCTGGCCCTAGGGACTGCAAAAGAGATAAGTGATAAGAAATTAAAGGATACCGGTTTTAGTTGGCATGATCTGGCTTATGATACTGCTGGAATTATTGCAGGATTAGTCTTAATTAACAATTTGAGGTAAATATTATGGAAAATCTTATAGAAAATATAACCATTGGTAAATTCTTGAGCGCAGAGAGAAATAAGCAAAAATTAACTCTCGAAGATATTTCAGAAAGCACAAAAATTAAGGTGCGACTACTGGAGAAACTTGAGGCAAATCTCTTTGATGATCTTGGTGGAATAGGTTATGCCAAAGCAATGATATTAACCTATGCAAAAGCAATCGGAGTAACTGAAGATCAGATTCATATTCTTTTGCAAAACCAGTTTAATACAAAGCTGCAATATGTAGCTAAAAGTACTAAAACTCAACCGAGAAAATTTTTACTTCCAACCAGATTTTTCTCTGTTATGCTGCTTATATTTGTTATCATTGTTCTTTCGTTTCTGGTAATAAATTTATATCAAGATGGCGTTCTTAAATGGCCGCCATTTAAAAAAGCAGATTCTGGATTACAAATAAGACCAAAAGAGAAAGTTGAAGAACCCCTTACAGGTGAAACTAAAAGAGATTTACCGCCAGTTGAAGAAGAAAATCAAATCCTCAAGACGGAAATGATCGAGGAATCGCAAGTAAAGGTTACACTAGATTCTACAGATCACTTGGATAAACTGCTTTTTAAGGATAAAAAAAGTCCATTTAACTACGACGAATAAGATAAAAAATTAATGAATAAAGTAAAATATGAACACCTTCTGGTGTCAGTACTCAAACCAGCTCGCTATATAAATAATGAACTTAATAGTTATGGAAAAGAACCATCTGAGGATCATGTTAACTTCTGCCTTGCTTTTCCTGATGCTTATGAGATCGGATTCTCACATTTGGGAATTAAAATTCTCTATACAATTCTAAATAATGAAGAAGATGCTGTCGCTGACCGCGTTTATGCACCTTGGCCTGATTTTGGGAAATTACTCAAACAAGAAAATCTCCCCCTCTTTGGAATTGAAAGTTCAGTTGCCTGTTCCGATTTTGATGTTATTGGCTTTACATTGCAAACCGAGCTTACATTTACTAACATACTATACATGTTGGATCTAGCAAACATTCCTCTTTTGAGAATTGATAGAAATGAAACTGATCCAATAATTCTAGGCGGTGGTCCTACCGCTGCTAATCCTATTCCACTTTCTATTTTCTTTGATGCATTTCTCATCGGTGATGGCGAAGATGCAATAATTGAGATAAAAAATGCTTTAAAGTTCACTAAAGATAAAAGTCGTCTTGAAAAACTTACAGCACTGGCAAACATTAAAGGAGTTTACGTTCCAGCATTGCATAAGAAGGGAACAATAAAGATCCGTAAATTCATGGATTTCAATAACCTTGATAAATCACATAAGAATCAGCTTATCCCCTGGATCCAACCTACTCATTATCGTTATGTTGCTGAGATCATGCGAGGCTGTTCCAAAGGCTGCAGATTCTGTTTTGCCGGCATGTTCTATCGTCCGGTTCGAGAACGTGATCCAAAAATCGTGCTTGAACAATTGCTCAAAGAGATGGGTAAATACGGTTGGAGTGAAGCAGCTCTCACATCACTTTCCTCCAGTGATTATTCCTGTATAAAACCATTATTGTTGGATATATATAACAACATGAGTAAATCAAGCTTATCATTACCTTCCATGAGAGTGGACAGTATTGATGATGACCTGACAAAACTGATGAGTGCAATGAGACAAACTGGACTTACACTTGCTCCGGAAGCTGGAAGTCAAAGATTACGTGATATTATCAATAAGAACATAACGGAAGATGATATTTTTAAAAGTATTCATATTGCCCTTAAGAACGGCTGGCAGCTGGTTAAACTATATTTCATGATCGGACTTCCTTATGAAAATAATGACGATATTTTGGGAATTGTTAAACTAGTTGAAGATATTATTAAAATTTCTGGGAAGAAACTACAGATCAATGTTGCAATTTCTCCTTTTGTTCCTAAACCCTTCACTCCATTTCAATGGACGAAGATGGATGATAAAAAAACATTCTTAGAAAAGATCCATACAATAAAAGATGGTTTAAAGCACTATAAATTCGTAAGAGTAAAATATCATGAAATAGACACATCCATATTAGAGTGCATTATGGGACGTGGTGATAAGACTATAGGTAAACTCATTCACAAAGCCTATGAATATGGAGCAAAATTCGATGGTTGGTACGAACATTTCAATTACCAATATTGGCAAAAAGCAATTGATTATATGAAAATTGATATTTCAGATTACACGGATGCAATAAATTTAAAACAAGATCTAACCTGGGATATAATTGATATTGGCATAACCAAAAAGTTTTTAGCAGAAGAATGGGAAAAAGCAAAAAATATGCAATTAACTGATGATTGCAGAACAGCAGCTTGCACTAACTGCGGTATTTGTGATAAAGATATTCAACCACAATTTGTTTCTCAAAAAGAAACTCCAGACTTTACTATTTCTGCAGAAGAACAATCCAATACCCCAAATATTCATTACCGTGTTTTCTTTAGCAAAGTTGGCCGGTTACGATTTGTTGCACATCTTGATACTATGCGGATGATACACAATATCCTACGCGCTGTTGATCTGCCGGTGGTATTCACTCATGGTTATAATGTTCATCCTAAAGCTGCTATGGGTGCACCATTACCACTTGGTGTACAGGGTGAAAATGAATATTTTGATTTCGTTCTGAAAGATGAGATTTCTATAGAATTAATTTTTGATCAACTTTCTAAAGTAATGCCGAAACAACTCAAACTGAAAAAAGTGATCCCAATTGAAACTAAACAAATGCGTGCTATGAACTATTATGAATTTGAAAAGATCACTGTGATACCTCCAGCCGGAACATTAGAAAATTTCCAGCTAAATACTATTAAATTCAATGAAGCTGGAGAGTGGCCGTTCACACGTATTCGTAAAGGAAAAGCAAAAACAAAAGATCTCAAGAATATTATCCATGAAATTATTTGGAATGAAACTGAGCTAACTGTTACAAAAAGAGTCGTTGGTGCCAGTATTTTTGATTGTTTGCAGCATATCTATGAAATAGAAAGAGATAAGACAAACGATTTTGAAATTATCCGCAGGGAATTGATACACAAAGTGTAAAACCCTCACCCTGTAGTCCCTCTCCCACTCCTTTGCCTCAGGAGAAGGAACATAAGAAACCATTCAGAAAGACATTGTCATCCTGCTTGCCAAACCGGAGCAGTGCGAAGATTGAAGTTTTCCGGCAACTGCCGGAAAGTATCGAAGGATAGTATCATACATTCTTTTATCATTTCCTCTCTCAAAGGCACTTTTGCACTTCTGCACTCTCGTACTTCTTTTATTATTGACAGTTAACTAATCTTTACCCAAATTCGGTTTTGAATTTAGGATTGGACTTTGAATTGAAATTATTAGTAGTTGTATAATAACTTCCAGAAAAAAAGTTATTGTACAACAAAAATACCGTAACTATAGGTTAGTTATGTACAATAAAAAAATTGGCGTGGCATACATATGTTAAGCATTAATGAAGTAACTCATTATAAAGAGAGGTATTAAAAAGTGATAAAAAAGAAAAACAAAGCTCCATTAATAATCATAGGAGTTGGTGGTGCTAGCTCTTCTGGAAAAACAACATTGTTTAATTCCATTTCTAATTATTTAACTCAGGAAAATTCCGTTCATTTTGATTTAGATGGATACCATTTTCATTCAAGAAAAAAAAGAAAAGAATTAAATGAATTTCCTGAAGATTTAAAAGCTAATGATTTTAATAAAATAATTAATGACATTATGTCTTTGAAATCAGGAAAAACCATAGATATGCCATTCTATAATCACATAAAAGGTAATTTTTCATCACAAATTAGTTTGTCTCCAAAACCAATTATATTCGTAGAAGGCTTACACGCGATTATGATAAATGATATCTCTCAACAAAAGATAACTGATCTTTCTATTTTTCTTTATCCTGATGATAATTTGAGAAAATCCTGGAAAGTAAAAAGAGATGTTAATGAACGTGGTTATTTTTATTCTCAGGCAATTGAACAAATAGCTAATAGAAAAAATTTGGTTTCTGAAAATATTTACTCACAAATTAAAATTGCTGATATATTAGTTCATATACATAGAAGAAAAAATAATTTTCTTGATCATCGTGTTTTACTATCACATACATTTTATGATAAATATCCTAATGAAAATCCGATTAGGAAACTATTATTAAATTATTTCAATATGAAAGAAATTATTTTTAAAGATAAACAATATATTGAGATTCATCTAAAAAACAATAGTGAAATGATTGATTCCCTCAAAGAGAAAATATCTTATTTGGGTCTATTAACATCTATTCCGATGCCTACATCGCATTCAAAAAACCATTATTCATTTACAGAAATTGTAGATATTCTTATTGTCCTAATGATGATTATCTTAATTGGAGAAAATTATGGGTAAGATTGAAATCATTATATCATTTATCGGTATCTTGAGTTTTATCGGTGCAGTACCTCAGTTATGGGGTTCTAATTGGAAAAAAATTTATTTATATCACTTGAAAGGAATAATCTCCTGGGAAACTGTTCATAAAAGCATTTTAAAGATTGCACATAATAAGGAGATAGAGAATTTCCAACCATCATTAATTTTTGGTGTAGGTCGGGGCGGTATAATATGCTCAGGACTTTTTTGTAGTGAATTAATTAGTGAAGAGCTCATAGTAAAATCAAAAAAAGAAGGCAAAAATATTCACTCACCTAAGATTAAATTGGAAACAATAAATTCAACGATTTATTTAAAAGATTCTAATATCAAACAAATAAAAGGGAAAAGTAAATTTTTAACATCAAGTATAGATAAAATTGAGCTTTCCAATATTGACTTTGATATAGAGGGAATTGAGAATATATTAGTAATTGTCGCTCAGAATTTTACAGGTAGTACACTTGAAAAAGCTACAAATATGCTATTGAAAAAAGGAGTTCGAAGAGAATGTATAAAAACTGTCGCTATATTTTGGCATAAGCACGAAAATATTAACATCGTACACGTTCCTGATTTTGTTGGTAACACTACTTCAATAAATAAAACTATGCCTTGGAAAATCAAAGATATTACTACAGATAGATATTAGCAACAATATCGAAGCGGAATGTCGTTTAACATATACGTCCACGGGAACTCGCAAATTAGCACCCGTTGACTTTGATTTGCTCGTCTCTTATTATCTCACTTATCGCTGTGGGATTGTGAACAAAACCATGCTCATCGTGTGATGGCGTGGCACGACGGCATTATACCCAATATTGGTTTGGAGTGCTAATTTTAAAAACCACTCCTACTCTAATTATTTATAGCATGTTATAACCAGCGCTATTTTACCCATTTAAACAATCTTTAAAATATTTTTTTTGAACATAAGAAGAGCAATCAAATTCAGTAATGTTCCAATGCCGATTAAAACAAAAACTTTAAACAAGAATGTAATATCTGTTAAAGGAAGAGATTTCATGAAGATATCATAAAATCCCTGTATTCCCCAATAATTAACCGTAAAAACAGCAATTTTTTGCATAAGTTCCGGCATTACAAAAATTGGTATCATACTCCCTCCAACAGCACTCATGACCATTACAATTATAGTTGAAAATCCCTGCACCTGTTGGCGTGTTTTTGCAAATGAAGCAAGGACGATACCAAAACCGGAACAGGCATAGGCTGTTGCCAAAATCATGAGCGCAAGAGAAGGAAGGTGATGCATAATGTCTAAGCCAAAAGCCAGCCAGGCGTAAACGAACATGATTATCAACTGAGCAATGGAAATGATAATTGCATATACCATTTTTCCATAGAGTATATTGTTAGGTGGTATGGGTGCACACAGTAATTTCTTTAACATGCCTTCCTGCTTTTCATCTATAAGACTACCACCTATCCCTGCAACTGAGAATAAAAGCATCATAACCGACATACCTGCCACAACGTGAACAAGTCCTCCTACATCATTTTCCCCGGAATTACCCATATTGCCGAAAACAAAATTAAACAGGGTAATAAAGATAATGGGCAATGCAAAGGTCAGCAACATGTCCTGCTTATTAACGAAGAATAATTTCAGATCTTTCTTTACTAATTCTATCATTTGTCCCTCAGTTTATTACCGGTTAAATTTAAAAATATGGTCTCAAGATTTATTTTTTTGATATCAATATGAAGAATGTCAAGTCCGACCTCATTGCACTTTAATATTATTTTTGATAAATCACTCTGAATATTCATTGAATAAAAATGTATTTTGCTGTCGCAACGCTTGTTATCTTTCCAATCCTTTGCGATTCTAATATAGCGTTCATCCGTTAGATTAGCAAAAGAGATTGAAACGGTTTCTTTCATCGATCCCGATGTCTTTAATTCATCCAATGTTCCCTGCACAATAATCTTTCCATCGTCAATAATTCCGATACGATCACACAATCGCTCTGCTTCTTCCATATAATGCGTGGTATAAATAATTGTCATTCCATCTTCCTGTAACTTTTCCACCACTTCAAAAATCAAATTCCGGCTCTGAGGGTCAATACCCACTGTGGGTTCATCCATAAATAAGACTTTAGGCCTGTGAAGCAAGGCTGATGCAATATTAACTCTACGTTTCATTCCACCGGAATAAGTTTTCACCTTGTCATTCTTCCTGTCGATTAGTCCGAGTAGGTTTATTGTCTCATCAATGCGCTTTATTAATTCTGGTCTCGGAACTTTATACAAACTTCCCCAAAATAGTAAGTTGTCATATGCTGAAAGTTCATTATAAAGTGCTATTTCCTGTGTAACAACTCCAATGTTCTTTTTATATTCCAGAGGATTCTTCTTCAAATCATATCCATTAATGCTCACTTCCCCTTCATTTGGTTTTAGAATGTTGCTCATTATGGAAATTATCGTTGTTTTTCCTGCACCATTCGGTCCCAGCATACCATAACATTCACCTTGCTTAATGTTAAATGAAATACCCTTTAAAGCTTCAATGTTATCGAATTTTTTTCTCAAGTTTGAAACATGAATCATATAGTTCCTTCCCGGTTTTTATTTGGTCTAATAAAATATAAACCAAATTGATAAAAAATATATTACTTTGGATTAATATATTTTTTAAGATTTTCGACATAAGTTTCAAATGCTTTTATCCCTTTACTTGTAATTGAGATAGAAGTATTCGGATAATTATTTTTAAACGATTTTTCCACTTGAATATAGCCTGCTTCCTGTAATTTTTTGATTTGTATACTTATATTACCGGATGTAGCCTTTGTAGTTTCTTTTATGAAACTAAAATTGGCTTCATCTACTGAGATTAAAATAGAGACTATAGATAAACGAAGTTGCGAGTGTAGTATGGGATCTAAATCTTTAAACATGATCTTTTCTTCTAGCATTATTTAGTAATAATCCCGGTATTATCAATCCTACCACCATTCCTAACATCATGCTAAATCCATGATAATCAATATCAAAAAAGAAAGTACCGAGGCCAATTAAATTTAGTAATACTCCTCCAATTGCAAGTGGTTTAAATTTGATGGAAATTCCAGCTACAATTATAAACATGGCCATGAGTATTAAAAAAACCGGAGCAGTAGCTTCCCCAAGTTTGTTTGTGAATAAAAAACCCATAATCATCAAATTCATACCTATTACCCATCCCATTGTTCCTAATAAATTTCCAATAATGGTTTTAGGTAAGTTTTTCTTTTTTTCTTTTATCCAAACGTAGATCATATAAATTGTACCAAGTGGAAAAAGATAAACTGGATACATAGTATATTTATAGAGTTCCAATAGTGAAAGAATAAGCTGGCTCCCAAATATAATAATCGTCAAGGTGCCCCAAAATACTAATATGTGACCATTTGCTTCAAATCTTTTCTTAGCGTCTTGTATTGTCTTAGAAATTAATAAAAGACTTTCTTCGGGTCTTAAAACTTCTTTGCCCATTGTTTTTCTCCTTTTTTTATTTATAAACTTAGTCATAATTTTTATAAATTAGTTTATGATATAAACCAATTAAATTTATTTATATTCTCCGTCAAGAGGTTTTTTATAATTATTATTATTACAGCCAATAGTATAATTTGACAACATAAGTTCTGCTTTTCTATTTTGCTTGTGTGATTGATTAATGAGTTTAGACGAATCTGTTGATAGGCGGCGAACATTAGTAACAGATCCACTTTGTAAACTACAGTAAGCTCCAAAATGATTAATCCGCTAACATCTGCCTCCACAAAGTATCGTGGCAAGCAGTTCATATTATGCCCTAAATTATAGGAGGAAAAATTGGAAGAAACCCAGATACCGAAATGGCTAACAAAAATTCAAAATAACAGTTGGGAACCGGAGATAATAATCTCAGGATTTTCAATTGCATTTTTTTTCATTCTTCCGAAGTATATTTATAATTTCACAGCGATGCTTATTCAGGATTTCGGAGCAGATGCACTTTTATCTTTCGTTCAGTATACTATCATGATCTTCATCATAACTTCATTAAAAGTACTGTTCATCGGACATTTGACATTGCGTGGACTGTGGACAGGATTGGTCGGTTTGAGTTATGTATTTCCAAACGGAGTCAAGAAAGAGCTTTTAAAGAAAGATTTGAAGGATCTTACTTTTAAAAAACCTATAGATATTGTAATAGAAATTGAAAAAATATGCAGCTTGATTTTCTCGTTTGCTTTCATGATTATCTTGTATTTGATTAGGATTATGATTTTCTATTTTGTGCTGATAGCCGGTAACATAATTTTTTATGCATTTAATTTAAACAGTGCTGCAATGCAGTTTGCTCAATTAACATTGATTGCGATTGTAATAGTAATATTTGTAATATTTCAAACGTTCAAGAAAAAGATGTTTTGGGAGCACACCTCCAACTCGGTATCGTCTAATTTAATTCATACTTTTTCCACAAATATTTCAAAGAAAAGAATGAGATTAATTCTGCTGAGTTTTATAATCATTACGATTCCTTTATCTTATTCAAGCATTTCAAAATTCAAATTTGATGTTCAAAGAAAACTGAGAATTTCTAAAAGTAACTTAACATACGTTGATCAAAATAATTATCTAAATGAAAAAAATAATGGTCTTCGAATTCCACGAGCTGCGATCAATTCCTTCTTAATAGAAAATAGTCTCTTAGAACTTTATATAAGTTCCTATAAAAGAGATGAAGGCCTAATCAGGGATATCCAGGCAAACTTTGATAAGTATAAGATTGTAATGCCCAAAGTACCCGGAGTGCCCGAAGTAGATATAAACAAGTTAGATCAAACTGGACTTTATCAGATATTCGTAGATGATGAACTTATCTTGGTAAAAGATTGGCTCTTGAAAAAAGGAGTTGATAATTCACAGAAATTCTTAACCGCTGAAATTCCAGTTGATAATATTTCTAGCGGGATTCATACTTTGAAAATTAACAGAGTTAGATGGAGAAAAAAGGATAAAGATTTTGTAATTATAAAAGATTGGGCAAGTATTCCTTTTAAAATGTAATGACAATAATAAATCCCAAGCACTAGTAAATATATGATATGATCATTACATTGTCGACTTTGATTGAACATTGCAATATAACTTTAAGAGATATCTGGATGCAATGAATTTTTTGTGAGTTAACTTGTGAAGTATATCTGAAAAAATGGGTATAACATAGCTATCCACATACTAATCAGTTGGTTTGCTTGGTGCTGAATCGTACCGATTCAGCAAGCTACCGAGTTTGAAAAACAGTTCCGCAGTGGTACGTGGCATAGCTCGACCATTAGGTGAAATTAAGTAAAATTTATAGAGATTAAGTTAAATATAGTTATTTGATGGAGGAATAATGAAGAAACTTATTTTAATATTTTTATTGATTCTATGTTTTAACTTGTTATATTCACAATTGATAAACTCATATGGAATAAAAGCTGGATTAAGTATAGCTAACCAAGATTATGACTTTACTTATATTGATGGTTTAATGACCAATTATCGATATGGTATGGACATTAGTCCATTTGTTGAAATAGTGATAAATAATAGATTCAATTTATTATTAGAGATTCATTATATTCAAAAAGGTACTGATGTCGAGATCGATGTAAGAGATAATATAGGACAACTTATTGATACTGAAGTTAGTATTATAGTTAATTATCTTGAATTTGACCTTTTTACTAAATTCGAAATTGGTCAATCAAGAGTAAAACCATATATTATTGGAGGATCTATAATTGATATTTTTATTGGTTATAAAAATGAATGGAACTTTTTTGATTCTTATTATGATGATTTTAACCCAATTGATTTTGGCATTAGTATTGGATTGGGAACTGAATATCAACTATCTAAGAAAATAACGTCATTACTTGAAATAAGATTTTCTCCATCACTAACGACATCTTATAAAGTGGATGTAATTGAAATTAGTAACCTTTCTTTTGAAATTCTAACTGGTATTAAGTTCTAGTAGTTCAATAATTCAATGAGAACTTCACCTAACAAGCGTGTCGTTGGCTTAAATGAATGTGAAATTGGAAATTGGAAATTGGAATCCGGCAGCTGCCGGATTCCGCTGCACGCGCAGAACATTAGCAGCAACTGGATTAAACCATGAAACTTTGAAATGTAAATAAAAAAGGAGGAAAGATGAAAAATGTAAAAGTTGTATTATTAGTTTTAAGTATTTTAGTATGCATTATTTCTGCTTCAGCAATTACTATTAATGTACCAGGGAATCAACCTTCAATACAAGAAGGAATAAATGTAGCTGTTGATGGGGATACAGTGCTTGTTCAACCTGGAACTTATGTAGAGAATATCAATTATAATGGTAAGAACGTCACGGTTAGTTCACTTTTTATTACGACAGCAGATACATCTTACATCTCAACGACCATTATTGATGGTGGTGGTAGCGGTAGTGTTATTACATTTTCAAGTGGTGAAGATTCAACAACCTCTCTTATCGGTT
>Ga0307990_1000628_pt1 | contig 31010 bp, 21 predicted proteins | sample EllFjometagen129_FD_203168 | JGI IMG/M metagenome (GOLD analysis project Ga0307990, IMG submission 203168) | Marine microbial communities from Ellis Fjord, Antarctic Ocean - #129 | ecosystem: Environmental > Aquatic > Marine > Unclassified | place: Southern Ocean | collected 2014-10-08
CATGCGAAACCTGATTCACAAAAGTCACCCTTTCCGAGGCCTCCCGACTCAACCGCGTCTGCTCCCGATGAATATACACAACCCCGACCCCGACAGCAATCGAGACCGCAATAATCGTCAAGATAATACTGAGCATAACTGGCGAGAGGAACCCGCTGCGGAGCGGCGGCATATAATATTCAAGGCGCCAGGCAGCCAGAGGTTCAGTCAGAGGCAGCGTCACCAACGGTTCCTGCCCTTCATTGTCATCAAATAAACCCCACTGGTATATGAGCTCTCCCTGTGCATTCACCAGCGTCGTCCGAAATGTGGTTCGTTCACCACCAGAAAAACTTCTGATTTTAACTGGAAAGTCATTAGAAGGTAGAGCGTTGATCACCGCCGCCATAACCGCCGCACGTTCAATTTCCACTCCGCTCACCACGCCATCCAACGCACGATGCCAGACAATGAAATTCAATCCGTTATCCCAGAACCACGTATACCACCCGGAACGAGGCTCTGCCGTTGTGGTGTTCTGCCTTTGAATAGAGCTCATGTTCTGCTGTTGCTGACTCATCGCAGTGCCCTGCTGTCCTGACTGGCTGTATGTGTCAAGCTGAAGCACCTGATTAGTGACTGCACTCTGCTGTGTCGTCTGGTTGAATGTAGCAAACTGCTGTAGTATCTGATTATTTGCTCTGCCCTGCTGCTGCGCATCATTGGATGCCACAATCTGTAGCACCTGGTTATTGAGTCTGACCTGTTGCGAGAGATCAAAGGTCTGACAAAAGGTCTCGCCCGATGACCAGATTGATGCTGTTCGCTCCAAAAACCCGCGTTCAAGTTCATTAAGAAGCATGCTGTCACGATCAGGGAAAACAAGGTCACCCTTATCCATTACAAAGAGTTGCCGCACCAGCGGATGTTTATGCCCCGGCTCCCGCAAGCTAGTCGTTGAGGTCTCTCCCTCCAGCTCTCCCAGCACCCCAAGCACCTCTTGACGTATCTTCGTCAGCACCTCCGAAACGACGGTCCTTCGCTCCAGAAGCCGCTGCATAGCGGCATCTTCCAAACGCGACTGAACCTGCTCCCGGTCGACTCGTGCCGTCCAGACTCCAAGCCATGCCATTAGCATAACCGGTGCTACCGCCACAAAAATCAATACCCAGTTCAGCCGCATTTTCATATCATATTTACCTTACAACTCTGATAATATCAGCTGCATTATTTTTTTATAGGAGCTATGCCATAATCCTGCTGATTAGCCAAATTGTACTGCCGGCTACGCATGCTCTTACGTTGATAGTTCCAATTCGCGCCCTCAAGGTTTTTGGAATCATCATAGTTACGTAGCGCATCCTCATCCAATTCCTTTGAACCAAGAGCGAGCGCATTCTTTTTGAGATAGTTTCCATTACCAAAAAGTAATTTCTGTGCTTCTTCGACCTTACCTTGGTCACGTAATGCCACCGCTTTCTCATTCACATCAACACCGATCTGCATCACAGCCTCAGCCATAACCTCTTTATTCAGTCGTTGCTGGACCTCTTTCTTAGACTTCGTGAAGCGCGCACCGACTGTGCTTGCCAATCTGTCACGGTTGCTGGTTGTGATATTATCATAAACAACATCCACACTGGCAACATTAATTGACTCGCCAGCCTCTTTAGAGGGAATCTCCACTTCAAGCATCACGTATTTTTCCTGACAACTGTAGAGCTGATTCATTCGAACGACGACAAACTGTCCGGCGATATCAGCATCGCGACCCAGCACGCGTATCGGACGCACACCATTTGTGCAGCGGATCTTAACTTCAACCTCCTGCGCCACCACAGAGAGCACATCTCCAAACTCGCTGTTGAAAATGCGGGCAAGATCATAAGGATTCTCTACAAACGCGTGGTTGCCATCGCTCTGCCGAGCCAACCTCGCCATCAGATCCTCGTTATAGCCAAGTCCCAACCCGATTGTAGTCACAGAGATCCGCTCTTTAACCAGAGATGCCCCCAGCTCACCAAGAGCCCCGGGAGTCTTTGGCCCGACATTTGCCTGCCCATCAGAAAGCAGAATAACACGGTTAACCTGATTCTTCTCAAAAAACTTGCGTACCTCACCGGCCCCTTTACTCACACCTGCATATAGAGCCGTGGAGCCCCCGGCACTCAGCTGTTCAATGCCTTTTCGTATTGCGACGCGATCAGAGGCCCGTGTTGCCGGAACCAATACCTGAACCGAGTTATCATAGGCCAAAATCGAAATGATATCATCATCCCGCAAACGACTGACCGCCATCAGAGCCGCTTCCTTGGCCTGTTTAATTTTTTCACCCTGCATTGAACCTGATTTATCGATCACTAATGCTAGATTGACCCGGGCCCGTCTTGTGTTTGAAGGAAGTTCAAAGCCCCTCAATCCAACTTTCAAAAATACCGACTGCTTCTTATCTGCCTCCAGTAGAGGATTTGTTAAAGAAACATCCAGTGCCACCTGAGTTGCCATAGCTGCATTACACAGCAGCACTCCGGTCAATATCGAATATCTTATGTAATTCGTTTTCATATTTTGTTCTCCATTCTTCCGGCTAACGCCAATTGATTGTTGATCTAATCCTTTGAATATTTTATCTGAAAAGTAGCTGTAAATAGTTTATCTCTCCTTTCATGCCCCTATTAAACAACCTTTTGACAATCATTTGGTCAGCCAAACTTAAGAAAAATGTAAGAAGTTTGTAAAAAAGTGAAGAAGTTCTAAAGTGCTAATGCAGCGAAGCCGCAATCAAAGGAGATTTGAGTGATATACGTTTTCTGTTCACATTCATTGATAATGTTGCGTCTGCATTAGAAAAAAATGCTGCGCATTTTGGAAAAAGGTGTATAGGTATTGTTTTTAAAAGTAGTTCCGGTTTTCAACCGGACAATCCCGATAAAATCGGGATCTACAGGTCTACCTGTGTTAAACTTGCTTTTTTGCCATGAAAGACCGGGAGTTAAAGGTTGTACTGAAAGCCACTTTAGTTACTTCCTCTCAACAACTTATGGAAACAATTGGTTCAGTTTCTTGTTTTTTGTGACAGGAGTTGAGAGAATAGCAACTAAAGTTCTGAAGTGCGCGAGTTCTACAGTGCGTGAATGCGCCCATTCTACAAGCTACTTCGGCAAGCTCAGTACAGGCCAGGAGAGTTTGAGAAGTAGCACTTACTCCGTCAGTTATAAAAATGTACAGAGGGAGAAAAAAACCTGGGAACGCTGAGCCCCAGTTTATCAGGGCGTAGCCTTTAGACGAAGACTGGCTCGGCATGGAGCTACATGTCACGCCGTAGTCCCGCTTGCGGAACGAAGGATGAAGCGGCTCTATCCTTGGATATTCCTTATTGGTTATTGGATATTTAATTGATAAGCAGCACATCTGCCATTTTAATGGCCGCAAGGCTGACTGTATTACAGAACATCCAGCACTCATCCGGATAACTCTCTGCACAAAGCACGGAGCTCTGATTCATGCGTTCAATTATTTGATGGCCATGGCAGACCTGGCCACCAGATGGCGCCACCGTGGTTCTTCTGCGGTGCACCCGGTGTCGATCGCCCTTTTTCAACATAGCGACGTAGTACTGCGGTCAAAGTCTCCACTACCTCCGGATGCGCATTAACCAGATTTTTTGTCTCTTTAGGATCAGATGAAAGATCGAAAAGCTGCCACTTAGGATGACCCGCTTTAATTGCAGTTTGATCTTTTGGAAGACTCCAACCACCGGAACCAGCTGTAAACAAAAGTTTCCACTTTTCTTTGCGCACAACAAATTTACCGGAGACAGAATGACATATCACTGCTCCATGAAGCGGATCTTCAGCCACAGCTCCCTTTAACACAGGCATCAGACTTACGCTGTCCTCAGCCGCCGAATCAGGGAGTTTGACCCCTGCCGCAGTGGCGCAGGTTGCCATAATATCCACCAGCGATATTGTTTGATCTGATTTCGTTCCAGCCTTTATATGACCCGGCCAACGGGCAATAAACGGCACACGATGGCCACCTTCATAGGCATCGGCTTTCATGCCCCGCCAATGATTCTGAAGATCTACATTTTTCTCTCTGAGCCCATCAAAGTCACACTTGGGAGAAGTTCCATTGTCGGCCGTAAAAATAACCAGAGTATCCTCAGCAACGCCACTCTCATCCAAGGCCTTCAAGACCTGTCCGACACACCAATCGGTTTCTATCAGCATATCCGCATAAGGACTGACACCACTTTTGCCAAGAAAATCCTTTGAAGGAGCAATCGGAGTATGCGGGGATGTCATCGGAAAATAGAGGAAAAACGGCTCTTTCTTTTTGGAGCTCTCTTTAACGTACTCAACACACCTGCTGGTTATTCTTGGTAGCACGGCATCGAGTCTCCAGCCATCAACACCTAGCCCCGAGTTGGAGTAATAGTGTTTGGCAAAGGTGAGTTGGGTGTCAGGAATTCCCTGCGTCCTGCCATTCTCGATCCAGACAAACGGTGGCCAGTTGGGCACATCATCTCCGAGGTAATAATCAAAGCCTCGCTCAGTTGGTCCACCCTCGGTTTTGCGTTTGAAATCGATCTCTTTTTGATTGGTGGTAAAACCACCACCCCTTTTAGGCCAGTTCCACCCCAGATGCCACTTACCGATACATGCGGTGTTGTAACCCTCCTGCTTAAGCATTCCCGGCAGTGTCAATCGGTCTGCTTCAATCAATGGTGGTTTCCACTTACCGACAATTCCTCTTTTCAGAGAGCTTCTCCATGAATAGCGTCCTGTTAACAAACCGTAGCGCGTCGGCGAGCAGACCGCAGAGCCGGAGTGGGCATCGCTGAAGTGCATTCCCTGTTGGAGCAACTTATCCAGATGCGGCGTAGCTATTGCACTCTTGTCATTCAGGGCGGCAACCGAGTCTATTCCCATATCATCCGCGAGAATCACAACAATATTGGGTTTGCGATTGTCACCGGCTGCGAAGGAAAATTCAGGTGCCGCAGCCACAGCTCCAGCTGCCAGAACATGTTTCAAAAAGCTTCTTCTTGCTATCATAAAAAAATTCCTTCAAATTAAAGTTTATTCAGATCTCCGCCATGAAGCTTGGACTCGGGTGGTCCCATATATGACTCTTTCACTCCGCCGGCATCAATAATGATTTTATCTATAACCAAACCAGGATCAACCATCCAGACCTTCAACTTATGCTGACCCTCTTTACCCATGGTCACTTTGGTTTTCAACGTCATCAGATTTTCCATGACACTTCTTGTAGAGTGCCGTTCTATCACCAATGGTTCTCCGTCATCAACAGCCACCGCCAACCGCAATCCGTAATCCGCATTAATCGGATTGGATGGGATGCAGTTTAAAGTAATTTCAGCCTCCCCCTCCGTGAATGTATAAATATCATACTCAAGAACCGGCGACTTGCTCATAATAGCATCCCGCGAGAGATTGCAGGGGATAGTCGTTGGCAGCACAGTGACTGAGCTGCCGCTACGTCCCAAACCATCAATCACATGCCAGGCGGCATTTCCCTTATCCACCTTGGCAGCGTAGTGCTCTGCCTCAATTGAGATATAACCATTACATTCAACAAAGCCTTTAACTGATTTAAGCGATGGTTGACGTGGATTAAAAACGGAGAGAGTAATCTCGATGGGCGTTCCATCATCATTGGCCATTGATGACCAGTTGAAGTTTACCTTCCCCTGAACAGCTCTGCCTTTCGGCGCTTTATCCCAGTCAATAGTTACCCAGATCCGTGTTTCATCACTGATAACCCCCGATATCTGATCGAGTTTTATCCAGTCGGCTGACACTCCTGCCGACCAGTAAATAACTCCGTTACCAGTATTAAAGAGGTCAATAAAACGTTTATCCTGATTGTAAACACTGAATCCGGGAAGTTCTGCTTTATCCCCTCCCTCAAGTGCCGAGCTCAGACTGGGATACCCGTTGCCGGAGTAGTTGCTGACAGGCGGCATGGCCCACTGCTGCCACTGCGCACCCCACGGACCAGGCAGCGAGGCCATATGGTCCCATTTGGCACCAACAGTCACCAGCTCCCGATTGTAGTGGTTGATCATCTTGAAAATATCATCTTCGGCCCGCTGAGCCATCGCAGCATAAACCGATGCGCTTGCCCGGTTCTGCTCACCATACGCATATGATTTCTGCGCATAAATCACCTTCTTGTTTTGCAATCCAGCGCATTTTACATTATATGCCACCATCTGGAAAAATGAGTCTTTCATCTCAGTTGGCAACACCTCATAAATTGCATCAACCTCCTTAATCAGCTCATCATACGCATCCACTCTCTGCTGAGCTTCGTCGTTGTAGTTCGTAACGCTAAACCAGTCATATGTGTATTTCTTTGTCCGCCCTTTATACATCACCATACTCTCGGGACGCCTCGCATAACCTAGCTCATAATGTTTTTCCATAACCGCGGCAATCCGGTTGGCGTACTCACTTCCAAACTCACGTGAAGCCCAATCCTTCAAAAATGCGTCAGGATTATTATCCTGAAAATCCGATATGTCCCAGGCCATCTGCATAAAATAGTCAATGCCTATTTCAGCTGGCTTAATATCTCCGACATTCACAACCCATAAATCTCTTACATTATAATCATATGCCTTTTTCATCTCGGTCCATGTCAACGCTAAAGGAGTGGTGTACAACCATGGATATGCCGTTGTGGCACCATTAAGCCATTGGAAGTGATAATAGATACCCGACCCCCCGGATCGCTGTTGCTCCTGTTTGTCAGGCAACTGACGAATATTGCCGAAATTATCGTCCGGCCAGCAGATAATAACATCATCCGGTACCTTCAAGCCCTTGTTGTACAGACCAAGAATTTCGGTATAGGGAACTAAAACCTGCGGCACTTTCGTAACATCCTTGTTGACCCACTTTTTCAGGATCTCCCGCTGATCAGCAAAGATCTTTTCAAGCATTTCCACATTGATATCAGAGCTGGATTGATCATCCTTGCCCCGCTTGCCGATTGTATAAACATTATCATATTTACCATTTTCTTTGACCCTCTTCTCCCAATATTTGTAGATATGATCTCTGTTTTTAATATAGTCCCAAGGTTCATCGGGATACTCCCGATCCCACTCAGCCAACCTCATATTATTCCTCAGCATGGGCTCGATATGAGAGGATCCCATAACAATTCCATATTCATCGGCAACCACTTTATTATCTTCATAACAATTGAACGGAGTTGTATGCAGATGCATCGCAGGCCAGACAAAATTCGCTTTCAACCTCAAAAGAAGTTCAAATATTTTACGATGGGCTGCCGGACCGATGCCCTTACCCTCCTCTGGCGAAAGGGTGTACTGAGCCCAAGGCCTCAATCCCCACATCTCATCATTAATGAATATTCCCCGATACTTAACCGAGGGCGAGCTCTGTATAAAGCGTCCACTTTTGATATATATGGAATCTCTTTTTTTCACAGAGACATCTGCAAAATAGTACCAGGGCGACACCCCGATCTGTTTTGAGAGTTCAAGTAATCCATATGCCGCTCCACGCCTGTCGCTACCGGCTATCACAAGGGCCTTTTTAATTCCCTTAAAGGGGTTTTCAACCACCTGAACCAACGCGCTCTCCCATTTGCCTTCTATCTCGGTGACATCAATCTTTTTGCTCTTTATCAAATTTTTGATGATAGTGCTGTCATCTAGCGTGCCCGCTATTACGCAGAACGGTGAAGCCGATTGCAGACTATGCCTGATTGCAACTTTCTGGCCGGCGACTCTTTCAATATCCTCCGCAAATAATCTGGCTGCCAGAAGCAGAGTGTTGCGGTCTTTGCTGTCTACCAGCAAATCAACCGCTAATCCTTTGGCAGCAAGACAGAACCCATCTCCACCACCGACACCATCCTGAATAAACACCTGCTGAGCACCAAAACCGACCAGTTCCATCAATGTAAACAAACTTAATAACAAAAACTTTCTCATAATATCGCCCCTTATCTCTTCTTTTTATTACGTGGTTTTTTAACGTTTTTTTTCGCGCCTGGTTTCTTATCAAAACTGACCGAGACATCATTAGTCTGTTTAAGACCCGGCGTTGTGCGCCCGTATTCCACCTGCTTTTTCAAAAGCAGCTTGAGCCCCTTAACTCTCTCCGGCATACTTGCCGCAAGATTATTCTGTTCACCAAGGTCCTTGCTCATGTCATACAACTGGAATGTCGGCTCTCCCTTTTTCTCATGATCTGCCCATAATTTCGAACTTGGTTTCGGGCTTGTCCACCCCCCAGATCCAGGACACATAATCAACTTGTAGTTATCCTGGCGAATCGCGAAGTAACCACTGATTGAGTGATGAATAACGCTTGTGCGCAAATGCTTCTCTTCACCTTTCAATGCCGGCAGAAAACTAAAGCTGTCCTCGGCGCTGTTTGAAGGAAGCTTGAAATCAACAATTGCCGCCATTGTTGCCATCAGATCATTAAGGCACACCAGCTTGTCACAGGTGCTACCGGACTTAACTACCGCCGGCCAGTGCACTATGAATGGCACCCGGTGACCACCATCCCAGATATCAGCTTTCGATCCACGTAGATCACCGCTCGGAAAATGCCCCATATTATTCAGCTCTTTCATATTTGATGAAGGTGCCGAGGTTCCATTATCGCTACTACAAATGACCAGGGTGTCCGCCAACATGCCATTATCTCTGAGTGCCTTGATAACCTGACCGTAACTGTCGTCAGTCTGCATCACAAAGTCGGCATGCGCGTTGAGTCCGCTCTTACCCTTCCATTTGATACTTGGAACAACAGGGCTGTGCGGTGAGTTCCATGGCACATACAAAAAGAACGGTCCTTTTTTATCCTTGCGACCATTGATGTAGTCGACCGCTCCGGCAGTCAGCCGTGGAAGCATTTCAACCGGATCCAAGTGATCGCTTACTTTGTCGTTATCAATCCAGATATTCATCTGTCTGGAAAAATGATACCCGTGAAACTCATCAAATCCACCAACATCAATTGGACCCTCTGTCACTTTCGCGCCAATGGCAACCTGCCTGAAATTTTCCTTTCCGTCAAACAGCATCCCCAGATGCCACTTGCCGAACATCGCCGTATGATACCCCTTTTGTTTGAGCATCCGGGGCAATGTAAGCCGATCTCCAGCAATCAACGAACGCCCGCCTTTAAGCACACCGTGCTGCAGACGTGTCCGCCAGGCATAACGACCTGTCATCAGACCGTAGCGCGTTGGTGTGCAGACGGATGCACCGCTATGCCCATCGGTAAAGATCATTCCGTCAGAAGCAATTGCATCCAGCTGCGGGGTCTTGATCTTGCCGCGTTCGGGGTTTAGGCATTGCAACTCACCATACCCCATGTCATCGGCCAGAATGACCACAATATTGGGTAGCTCTCCTGCGATGACTGATGATGACGACATTACCATTAGAACCATCAGGCATGCAACTATCAATACACTTTTTTTAAGCATCTCATTACCCCTCATTTCTACTCTCTCGCTCCATACCCAGGATCATTGATTATAGCTGCTCCGCTGGTTTCACCAGGATTTACCCCACCAGATAGATATCCACAATCTTATCAAATGCGCCCTTTGCATAACCACCCATAGGCCATTTCACCGCCTTAAGCATGTAATATCCGGCATCCTTGAGCAACTTCGGAAACATCAATTTCCCCCTTTTCCATCAAGAATATTACAATCTGTCCCCTGGCGCAAGCTACAAACAAATTTTAAAATCCTATCACTTTAACTACGGGGTTTTCAAGCACTTTTACCACCCGCACTCTTAGCTCCCGTGCGGCACATAATCCACCCCATACTCCAAACTTCATCTCCTTGGCGCCACGTGCCCGTCTTTTCACTGTAAATATATCACTACGATCATTTAATACCTTCTCAACAAAGGCCTTACCGCCAATTACCATACCATCTGAGAAATATCGTACCTTGCAGTGCAATACCTCAATCAAAGGTAACCTGCCACCACCATCCAAAACCTTATCAACCTGCCCTCGACTGAAACCCGGTTTAATTACCTGCCCACTAAGTTCATCATGCCGGCAAGCCCCCTGCGTATATAAAATCTCACGATATTGCATCAAAGCCTGCTTCTCATCGACCTCGCTACTTACAAACAAATCACAGATACGCCTCTTCGACTCAGCCGCATAAGCTCCAGATAACTTCGTGCCGCCAACCGCCTCACCATAGCCCGACCACCGATAATCCTTCGGATCTTTAACCATCCCGGCCCGTACCGGATTCAGATCAATATATGCCCCGACAACCAGCTGCGCATATTCACTCTCCTCAACCAGAACACTCTTGAACCGCTCCTCCCACAGCGTCCCCCGACGCTCATGATTCAAATTATAATAGATCGAAAAACACTGCTTGAACGTCTTCATAAACTGCGATACATCAAACATCCTAGCTCTGAATTTATCCAGCTGCTCCAAAATACGATTCTGCTGGCCGCTCTCCTGCCACTGCTTCCACTGATCCTCCATCAGAGCATACTTCTTAGCACCATACAGAACCTTGGCCCGCCGCTTCACCTCCCTATTATCCAGATCAATTTTCAGCGGAACATGCAACAAAATATGAAAATGATTTTCCAAAATGGCGTAAGTCCTTATTCTACAACCAGTAAAGACCTCTAGTCTTGAAAGAAGCCCGCGCAAATAACGCTTCTCAAGATCCTTGATAATCAATTGCTTATCAACAATCCGGCTCATAACATGATATGTTGCCGCAGTATCCAACTTTAATCTATGAAACCCCATAATGAATCCTTTTTATTAAATATTCCGTTAATACAGAGCACCATACATTAACAGTTAAATTATGTCAAGCATAAACAACCTGTCTGTTAGTTCTGTTAGTTGACAATACTGCTTTTATATTCCTATCCATTTGGGTATTATTGTTGGCAATCACAGGAGCATAAATGAATCTACTCAAAAAAGTACTTGCGGACACAACTCAATTTGCGGTTACGGCGGAGCTGACCTCAGGGCGTGGTTACAGCTTAACTCCCATCGAGAATTTTCTTACTGCGCACAAAAACTGCGGTGGCAAATCTATTCCGGCGGGATTTACCTTTGCTAGCGTAACTCTGCCACAAAACCCAGGCGGCATATCCAACCTTGATCCATCAGATGTTCTGGCACAGCTCGCCCCGACCGACCTGCTAAATGAGCTTGAGTTCATACCGCATCTAAGTTGCAAAGACCATAACAAAGCGGCATTGGAATCAATTCTGATTGGATACAGGCAGCGCGGTGTTCAAAGTATTCTTGCTCTGACAGGCGACAAGCCTATCTCAGCAAAGGGTGTTTTCGAACTTGAAGCTTTAGGTCTGCTCCAGCTGATCGGCAAGATGAACCGCACGGAGATTCTGGGTATGCCCCCAGGCAAACTTGATCAAGCCAGACAAATCTTTGCCGGGGCGGCGGTGTCACCCTTCAAATATTCAGAGCCTTCACAGATGCAACAGTATTTCAAGATGGAAAAAAAGATATCTACCGGTGCCCGTTTTCTAATCACACAAGTCGGCTGGGACTGGAAAAAGTCTTATGAGCTTAAACTTTACATGGAAGAGATAAATCTCAATATACCGGTACTGGGAAATGTTTACTTCCTGACCACAACCAATGCCGCCCCACGCTTGATGAACACAGGCAAGCTACCCGGATGTTATGTAAGTGATGAGTTTCTGGCTAAGCTGAAAGCAGAGTCATTTGATGAACATATTGAACGCGCAGCACAGCAGACAGCCATGTACAAATCTATCGGTTATGCAGGTATCGACCTGGGAGGAGTGCATAAATATGAGACCTTCTGTCGTATTCTGAAACGTGCCGCCGAGATTGGGGAGAGCTGGCATAGCTTCAAAGACAACCTCTGCTGGGCTCCCGAAAACCCATTTTATCTCTATGATCAGCAGAACACCCGCCAGACACTTGAACCGGGCAGGAAAACCTTTCATCAGCGCTGGTTTAATGTCATGCACCGCTCACTGCTTGATCCCGAGCATATGGGATTTCGTGGGTTAAAGAAGGTCATGGAGTTAGCGGGCGCTAAAAAGAAACCGGATGGATTTGCCGCACGCTCCTTCTTTACGATGGAACGGATTTTTAAGCAATCCGCCTTTCAATGCGAGGAGTGCGGTGACTGCTATCTCCCCGAGAACTTCGGATACTGTACCATGGGCGGATGCGCCAAAGGGCTGTCTAATTCACCATGTGGCGATGCTAAGCCGGATGGCACCTGTGGTAATGAAGAGGGCGTTATCTGCCGTGGCGAACAGATATATCTTGCCGCCAAGGCGGAGAAGGGCGGTCTTGCGCGATTGCGTAAAAACATTAACCGTCCCCGTATCGCAGAGCTTGAACACACATCATCAATACTAAACTACTTATTTGGAAAGGACCATACCATGAAAAATGCAATTATCAACATCGGCGAGGATATTCATGCCTCAATTCCTAAACACAGCACTATCATGCGCGAGCTGCATGATCTCGGAGAAGGTGCCTATGTGAACGACAGTCCTCAACTTGATTATGTGCGGGCGCTGATTGAGAATCAGGTCGAAGCCGGTGCTGACTATATTGCAGTCAATGTTGATGCCTTTGGCGAATCCGATCCGCAGGTCTCAGTCGATATAATGGTTGAGTATGTTAAACTCATTCGCAAATGGGGTGGTTCGGTACCTGTCTGCATTGACAGCAGCAACGACAATGCACTTATAGCAGGACTCAAAGAGTGGTACCGCAGCGATGATCCGGTTTCAGCACCGCTGGTCAACTCCATCAAGACTTATACAGCTGACAAAATGATGTCATTGAAGAAAGAGTACGATTTCTCCTTTATCGGGATGCTTGTAAGTGAAGAGGCCCCGACAGATCCAAGCGGAGCACACACAATTAAAGAGCTGGTTGCACTTGCAAAAGAGATATTTAATAAAGCGATGCAGCACAGCTTCAAGCCGCATGAGATATTCTTTGACTCAACCGTATATCCTTTAGCGATTGACATGCCTATGATGCCTGGTGTGGCTGGTTACACATATCGTGCATTTGAAACTATGAAAGCAATTAAGAGTGATCCGGCCATGCAAGGTGTTCACTTCTCAATGGGTATCAGTAACTGCTGCCGCGACCTGCCGGGACGCAAAATCGGGATCTGCCGCGCCTACGTAGAAACCGCTATGAAATATGGTCTGGATACCGGTATTGTCAATACCGCTCATAAATTTGGAAATAAACCCGCCGCTCCAGAGCTGGTTGAGCTGGTTGAAGCGTTTGCCGCCATGGATGGCGACAGTTCCAAAACAGATAGTGCTATTCAAATGATGTCCGATTTCTGTAGCAGCCTGCGGAAGTAAGGTGTTTTGTATGAATCCCTATGTAGAGTTGGCTCTCTGAGCCAATTTAGAGCTGCTTTTTTTGACTCCCGTCGCCAACTCTACAGAAAAAGCCTATAAGATGTGCCTGTTTGCCTTTTGAGGAGTGGGAGTTTTGATCTCTGCACGTTGATTTTATGCAGTTTCTTAAGGAGATCGCCGATGGTCACTGCTCCCTCTTGGAAGCGCGGAGGTTTCTTCCCTTCCGCTTTGGCCTTCTTCACTTCAATCTTATATTTCGTCAAAGTCAGGACTGGTGCTAGCCATCTCTTCAATGAAGTTACCGTCCGGATGGTGATCCGTTAACGGCACCGCACATCAATCCGACGGGTAGATCCAGTTCCTGCTGCAACGCAGCCACTTCGACAAGCTCGAGACAGGCAAGGACAGGCCGAGCCGCAACCAACTTGTCCCGCCATAGTCCCGCTTGCAGGACGTAGGAGGAACTTTCTTCAAGTGATATTCAATATTATATCATATTCTTTGAGGCGTTGTGTGATGGTCATTACTTATCAACAACACTTCGTGTTGCATAGAATAAATTTATAAAAATAATTATTATAGGGGAGCGTATTTAAAAACTCGAGGGAGCAATATATATGAGGATTTTTCGCTGTACGCCGAAAAGTCCTACGGTTGCTAGTGTCGGGTGTCGGGTGTCGGGTGTTAAAACCAGTAATGTGCCGAGATCCAAGTGGTTTAATCGCAGATCAGCTCAACTCCATTTTGCTTAAGCCCCCCCCCCCCCGATGAACAGGCATTGGCATATTATGTGCTAGTACAGTGTAAATCTTCAAACATCCTGTTAATCCTGTTAATCCCGTCAAAAAAAATGGTTGCGGTTATGCGGATTCAATGCAGGAAATTGACTGCAAGGTCTGTAGTCGAGTTGTACGTGGTGAGGTCGTCTGTTACCCCGGCCAAGGGTGGATTTGTAACTCTGGTTGTAACTTTGGATATTTGAGGGCAAAAAAAGAACCGGCAGTTAAGATAAACTACCGGTTAATAACATTTTAACAAGAAATGGCACCCCCTAGGGGAGTCGAACCCCTCTTCTATGTTCCCCCCTCAAATTAGTGTAAAATGGGCCTTTTATGCATGTTTTTTGCCATATTCCGCAAATAACACTTGCTAAAACCTCATAGTATGTTATAACTCTGGTAATAACTTTTTAATAAATTGATTTTTTAACAATCAAGCGAGGTATAAATCATGGCGTCAGTTCAAAAACATCCAAAATCACCCTACTGGATAGCGTACTTCACAGGATCGAACGGCAAGCGGCATTCTAAATCTACCAAGCTGGACGCAACCACAGGGAAAAGGAAAGCAGCGCAACGGATTGCAGATTCTTATGAAGAGCTCTATCGCACCCGGACGGTAATTAAAACCCTTAGTAAGAATTACACTGATATTGCCAAAAGCTTAAACAAGTCATGGAAGATTCCAACGGTTAAAGAATTTTTATCTACATGGCTAAAAAGGAACAAACCCGACCTGGCACTAGGAACACATGTCAAATACACACAACGATTCAATGATTTAGAGAAATTCCTAGCAGATTCAGGCCGTATAAATTTTGACGTTTGCGAACTTATGGAAGATGATTCTATACCCAGTGAATACCGCGACAAGCTTTTATCACTGGTCAGCACCGTTACAGCTAAAAACGCAATGACTATTTTAGCTGGAGCTTTTGACGATGGAATACGTAAAGGTTATTTCATAGAAAACCATTTTCATAAATTGGCAAAGATGAAGATAACCGACAAAAGCGAAAAACGCCCCTTCACTCTGGATGAATTGAAGCTTGTATTAGAAAACTGTAACCCTGAATGGCGTTCTATGGTTATATTTGGACTTTATACAGGTCAAAGACTCTCTGACATTTCAGAACTCACATGGGGCCAAATTGATCTAAAGAGAAATGAAATTAGCTTCATAACAAAAAAAACAAGCCGCCGTATGGCTTTACCAATAGCCAAGCCGCTAAAAGAGCATATTTCAACATTCAGGAGAGGCACACCTGACGCACCGCTGCACCGCAATGCAATGCGTTTGATTGCAGAACAAGGCAAGGCAGGGACGCTATCACGCCAATTCAACGGCATACTTCAAAAGTGTAATCTTGTCCCCAAAAAGGCCCATAGAAAACGGGAAGAAAATCCCGAGGGCAAATCAAACCGCGTGACAGTCAACCCCTTGTCGTTTCATTCTCTCAGACATACAGCATCTACCCTACTACGCATGACCGGAGCAAGCGAGGCCGTAAGCCGTGAAATCATCGGTCATGACAGCGTTTCAGTAGATAGGGGATATGTCCACATGGATTCAGCTTCTATGCAAACCGCACTTGATAACCTGCCTGATGTAACCAGCGCATAAAAAGGGGAACTTATGAAAGATTCAAAAGCAAAAAAAGCCGAACAATTTAAACGTGATTTTAAAATAAAGATGGAGCAAACACGAAAAGAGGACGCTGTGAAAGTTGCCGAACAAAACAAAATATATAAAGCAAATGAAAACCTGTATATGAATAAACGACCAGCCGACTACCCGAGCCGACACATGCGAAATCTGACTGTTCGAGAAATCGGCATAGGTGAACCATTAAACTCAAAATTTATCAGAAACATCCCTACTCCATGTTTTGACTGGGATACGAAACACCCATACAGAAAATTAGTTTTTATTGTTGAACGGACAACAGAAGAATTAAGGGATACAATTATTAAAGGACAGAAGGAATATACAAAAAATATCAGTAGATGGATATGGACGCTTGTGATAGAAGGTGAAGTATTAAAAGAATACCCGTTTTTGCAATGTAGTGATATTGACGAAATCTGCCCCGGTTACGTTCTTTTTAGTAATGGTTTTAAATATGAGCTTGGAATATCAGCCGTTGCAACCTGTAAGCGTGATGAGAGCTTTGAACCCAAAAGCGAAACACAGTTAATCAGTGATCCGGAAAACACAGAAATTTTGCCGGGATGGAATCGAAATAAATTAAGGCTTGTGTCCTTGCCTAACGGAAACACTCCCGCCGTTTTGAAGTATGGTAATAAACCTTATAGAGTACCCAGCGGGAAAGCATGGGATATTGTTTGCTCTATGATTAGGGAAAATGCGTTCGATGGTCAATGTATTGAAATAAATACACCTTATCCCGCTTTTAAGAGGTATCCATTAATTAAAGAAATCCTTCAATGCTCTAGAGACAAACAGTATTATTTGAAAACCAGAGAAACCAACACCCCCAAATAAGCCGTCCTAGGACCGTCCCAAATTTAACAAATACTATATTAAGAAACCCCTGCTTTTGTTGGGGTTTCTTTGTTTTTAGTAATCCTTGCCGACTGGGACGCCGTCCCACCCATTACAAATATTTTTTACTTTGCTTTTATGCAGTTGTAGCACGCAATACCGCGGACTGCATAAACAGAGGTAATACACCATGGCACAGTCAAAGCAGGTACTAGAAGCCGCCGCAACAATTGGCAACCATACCAATAATGAATGGGCGCGGATTCCTCGAACAGGTCAAACGCTAGAGGGGCTATATCGCTCGCAGATATTCGCACTTGTCAAAAAAAATATAATCAAATCCGCCGCGATCAAGGCCCCCGGACAGACTCGCGCTGGGATGCGTTTAATTCATATTCCAAGTTTAAGAGCTTGGATTGCTTCCTACGTTTCAAACGAAATGGAGGGTTGCTAAGATGAATTATAAAACAATCATGGTACCTCTTTGCAGGCATAAGAATAAACCGGATGCCGCTTGCCGAAAATTAGCGCGTTGTACATCATGCAGGCGCGTTCTAAGGTCATTCGATAAAGGTTGGTTGTGTAATACATGCCGTGAAGCTGATCGCACAGGAGGGCTTAATCATGACTAACAGAGGCCTTGAACAAAAGCTAGTCAGTTGTATAGCGAACGAGCCCGAACGGGCCTTTAAATTTGTAGCTAAATTCAAAGTTACAAAAGACTGCTTTCGTGATCCCAATTTAAAAAAAGTGTTTGGGGTTGCCTTGCAGATGCGGGATGAAAAGAAGCCAATAAATAAAACTTCACTTTGCACCGAGGCCGGGATTGACACCAAACTCATTGAGAACGGCGAAACCCGCTCTGATTTTTACTGTGATATGGTAAGGCATGAGTACGATAAGCGCAACGCACCACCGAAAACGACCAAGCCCGACCGCCGGGTTATCACTAGCCCGAAAAACGGAAAGAAGGGAGGCCGCAAACCAGCACCACCCGCACACATTACCGCTGATGTTTACATCCATGATCGGTTGACAACTCCAGACGGATTTTTAACCGCCCGGCACTATCGCGACTCCTGGCACCGCTTCGATAATGGCTGGTATCCTGTTTCAGATCTTGAAATGGAAAAAGGCTTACTTTCTTATATGCACGAATGCCCCGAGCTTGCCCGCTTTGCAGTTTGCCATACAGCCCGCAATATTTTGCACAATATGGCCGCATTCACATTTTGCGGAATCAAAGCAACCGTCGAAAAACCTTGCTGGTTATCAACCGGGAAAGATGCCCGGCAGGTTATCGCATTTTCAAATGGTATTGCAATAGACGTTTGGAACTATGCAGAGCAATTAGCAAGGGGAGAGACACCGGATAAAAAGTTTATTAAGGTTACCCCAGATCTGTTTTCCGCTGATTTTGTTTCCTATGATTGGAATCCAGCTGCAAAGCCAGTTCTGTTTTTTAAATATCTAAATCGCGTTATGCCTGATCCCGAGAGCTTTGAGGCGGTTCGTCGTATGCTTGGCTTACTTTTATGTGATACGGGTAAATATCAGGTGTTTTGGCAATTATACGGAAATGGGGCAAACGGCAAGACCGTTCTACTAGACATTATTGAAAAGCTTGTAGGCCGTCGCAATGTATGCAGGGTTGCTCTCGAGTCACTGGCACCCGGCACCCGGTTTCAATCGTTTCCGCTGGCAACGGCAAAAGTTAATTTATGCGGTGAAATGGCTACCGACTTGGGACACACCGCATACGCCGCTATTGAGGGCCAATTAAAGCATGCAGTATCAGGCGGCACGATTGAGATAGAGCGCAAAGGGGTAGATAAGGAAGAGGCACGATGCCGAGCGCGATTTGTAATGGCCGGAAATAGCTTGCCGACCTTCTTTGATAAATCAAATGCAATATGGCGACGGTTGCGGATAATTCCTTTTAATGTTCAAATTCCCGAGGCTGAACGCGACCCGGATTTGGCCGCTCAGATCATATCTGAAGAAATGCCTGCAATCGTAGTTTGGGCACTGGAGGGACTAGCTGAGGTTATCAAGCTTAAAGATTCTCCGTCGTGCCCCAATGGAGCCGCTTTAAAAGGATCACATAGAGCAACGTGCGATCATGAACGATGCTTTATTGCCGAAACCCACGAGGCCGGGAATGATGCCGACCGGATCAAATGCGCCGATCTTTACAGATCATATACCACTTGGATGATTGAAAACGGATATAGAGCTCTGGGAGCCTCAAAATTTGCCGCCCGCATTCAAGAGATATTCCCCTCCTCAAAGCGTGGAGCAATGAGAATTTACGGGGATCTTTGCAAGGCATATTCGGGGATTAAACCCTTGGAAGAATTTGCAGAAATCGAAGAGCTTGAAGAGTTTGACGAAATAGAGAATTAGGGAATTGATAGAAAATGTTACCGATGTTACCGCTCCATAGTCAGCCCTTTGCAAACCTAATTTATTTTAAGAAAGTAGGTTTACTAGGGGCAAGGTTAGCAGAGGTAACAAAGGTAACAAATTTTAAGGAAGGAATTTAAGAAATGAAAATTAATCCTATAATTATTACTGATAGTCGAGAGAAAACCCGATTGACCTTCACTCATTATAAAACCGAGGTTTCAACGCTTACCACCGGAGACTATTCAATCAAGGGCATGGAGTCATCGTTCAGCATAGAACGGAAATCAATTCCTGATTTAATAAGCTCATTAACGCATGATAGACCCCGCTTCACCAGGGAGCTTGAAAGGCTTAGAGGTTACAGCTTCAAAAGGCTTTTAATAGTTGGCAGCTTAGATCAGGTCAAAGCAGGAGACTACAGGAGCAAGGCAACCCCGGAAAGCGTACTTGGTTCATTGAATACATTTGAAGTGAGATATGACATTCCAGTGGTATTTATTGAATCGAGATCCAAGGCAGCCGAACAGGTAGAAACATGGGCAGGGTATTATTTTACCGAGCAATTGAAACGGGCTCAAAGCATCATTGAATTAACAACGGAACAAAGCACACAGGCGCGGGAAGGGGTCAAGGCATGTTAACCATATACAGAAAATCAACCGAGGCTACCAGCAAGCGGAAACCAAGCAAATACAACCTTTAATCAAAGCTTATATATTAGCTCAATCAAAGTTAAAAAGGTACTGTCTGGCCTAATTCGACCGAGCCCTCATTGGGCGAAGCAGACACTTATAAAACTGTCACTATGTGATACCTCCATAGTGGATTGAACATTCAGAACAGAACACGTATACAGCCATTCTAAGCAATCCTTTAATTTTCTATGCAATCATAGCCAGGCAATTCAACCAACGCTACACATAGCGACTCTGTGCAATCTTGCCCGGTTACATGACTCTATCAGCAGCCGCCCCCGGAAACCGTCAAAATTAGCAGAGTTGCGCGAATTATTGAAATAGATAATTTATCCACCACGGTGGAACTTCCAAAGACCGAGAATTTATACATAAGACCGTCTCTGAATAAACCCTCAAAACGACCTAAAACGAGATAAAACTAAATAGGCTCTGTTATAACTCTGGTAATAACTCCGATATTTTAGGGTAAAAAAAAGACCCGGAAAAACCGGGTAACTTGCTGACTGATAACACTTTAACAAGAAATGGCACCCCCTAGGGGAGTCGAACCCCTCTTTCCGGGATGAGAACCCGAGGTCCTAGCCGATAGACGAAGGGGGCATGCCTGAAATCTTATTATATATGGTGCACCCGGAGGGACTTGAACCCCCACACCTCTCGGCATATGAACCTGAATCATACGTGTCTGCCATTCCACCACGGGTGCAATAAGGCAGACATAATCCCATATTTAGAGGCCCACGTCAACCCCTGGGGCGCAATTTTTCTACAAAAGATTTTGCATCTTCAAGCGAGGAAATTTTTCCCTCCAGCTGTGCATTATAGAGTTTCTTGATAAGCGCCCCCATTTCAGGACTGGGTTTATGGCCCCATTTAATCAGGACCTTTCCGGTGACAATCGGAGGAGGCAGGGCCGGTTCATCCTGAAACTGGTTATATTGTTCGACAAGGAACTCGTATCCGGAGAGATCGCCGTTGCTGGCCAGGCAATCCTGTTTATTGAGAGCCAGCAGGTTGTCGATATGTTCAAGTCCCAGCAGTCGGCGCAGGGTGGATTTGCGCATCTTCTGTGCATCAATAAAGCGCATATGGTGGGAAACCAGCTCCTGGACAGCGGCGATCAGCGAATTCGGCAGTTTCAATCTGGCAAGAATCCTGCCGGTTATTTTAAACCCCAGATCGGCGTGCCCCATAAAGCGGATGCGCACCTCACCTGTTTTCGGATGTGGTCCGAAGCTGTACGTTCCGGGTTTACCAATATCATGAAAAAGGATACCGAGTGCCAAGACTGGGTCGCGGGGTACCTTGATTCCATCCAGCATCATACATGTATGAATCCAGACATCGCCTTCCGGGTGAAACTGAGGTGGTTGTTCAACTCCATGAAGGGCCACCACCTCCGGAAGGAATTGCATCAGAAGTCCACTGGAGTACAGCATATTCATAGCGATTGATGGTTTGGGTGCCTCACAGATCATGCGCACAAATTCATTGGTTATGCGTTCAATGCTGACCCGGCCAATTTTTGAGGACATGTTACAGATTGCCTGCCAGCTTTGATCTTCAATTTCAAACTGCATTACCGATGCAAAACGAAGAGCACGCAACATGCGCAGATGATCCTCTTCAAAGCGGTCATTAGCGCAACCGATGGTACGGACAACGCCATTTTGAAGGTCATCTAATCCATCGACATAATCAATTATGCTGCCGCTGTGAGGATTACAGAAGAGCCCATTAATTGTCAGATCGCGGCGCAGGGCATCCTCCTCTGCACAGCAAAAGTGGATTTCTTCCGGGTGACGCCCGTTAACATAGGCCCCATCGCTGCGATAAGAGGCCACATCAAACTGAAACTTCCCTTCCAGCACGAGGATAACCCCGAATGCCTTACCGATACTGACGATTCGACCTGCAAACAGAGCCTCGACCTGATCGGGGCGGGCTGAAGTGGCGATATCAACATCCTTAATTCCTCTACCGCAAAGGGCATCACGCACACAGCCACCGGCAAAAAGAGCTTCATAACCGGCATCTTCCAGCTTTTGCGCAACCTTACGGGCAGCCTTTATAAGCGGCTCGCTTGCTTTATCAAACTTAACTTTCAATCAACGATCCTAAGCCCAGTTTTTTCGCATTTTCAAGAGCACTCGATGCTGCGCACAGATCCTGAATGGCGACACCGACCGATTTAAACAGGGTAATCTCCTTGGCATTACGTCGTCCCTCCGAGAGACCCAGCATAACATTTCCGATTTCGGTTTCAAAATGTGACTGATCGATCAAACCTGCACGCATAGGACAGAGCAGATCACCGGCCTCTTCCAAAGCCGATTCCATCTGGTCAATCACTACACGAGCACGGCAGACAGTTGCGGCAGGAATTTCGGCAATATCAGGTTTATAAATACCAACTGCATTGATATGGGCACCATCCTTCAACCAGCTGTCCTCAAAGATCGGTGTTGTTGAGGTGGTTACGGTGCAAATCACATCTGCATCTTTGAGAGCGGCCTCAACTGATGCTGCGACTTCAACAGGTATACCAAGTTTCTCAGACATTTCAAGTGCAAAACTTTCTGCCATTCCGGGAAAGGGATCAAAGACGACTGCACGTGTAATCGGACGCACACAGCAGACTGCACTGAGCTGGGTGCGGGCCTGTACGCCGGCACCGAATATGGTAGCCACCGAGGCATCCGGCCGGGCCAGCAGGTCTGTAGCCAGTCCTGATACTGCACCTGTACGCAGAGCGGTCACACTGGAGCCATCCAGGATTGCCACATGTTCACCGGTCACACCATCTGCCAGAATGATCAAGGCCTGGATCATAGGCAGGTCCCGTTCGCGGTTATTGCCGAAAAGCGTAATGAATTTAAGAGAGAGCAGTTTCTGTTTTTCAGAGTGACAGGCCATGACCAAGGCGCAGCCACTCTCCGAATCAACATCGATATGCTGTCGGGTTGGCAACTGCACATGTCCATTTGTCAGTTGTCTGAAGGCCTCTCGCATTGCATTAATTGCATCAGGCATGGGCAAAGCACGGCGCACATCAGCGGCCGATAAATTATATCTTGGTTGTTTACTAATAATCTTTTTCCTTTAAAAGTGTTTTACTAAAGCAGTGGTGTGTATCACACAACTATTCAAAGAGTGAGTAAAACTTCTGCATATCTCTCAAACACCCTTTGATTGCGGCTCCGCCTGTCCGCCGTAGTCCCGCGTGCGGAACGGAGGAGGAAGGGGGCGCGCAAAACATACTGTGGTTGCGGCTCTATTGCGTTAGATTACGATGACATTCAGCTGAACACCGGCCCGGTGCCAGCTTTGCGGCTGAGGGAGCTATGGCCAGACCACCTCTAGAGGTACAGCGCAGTTCGGGAGGCATGGCCAGGCCGACTGCATAGACTGCATCAATTGTTTCGTCCAGCGGGATAAAATTGGTATATCCGCCAAGAATCAGATCAGCATTCACAAAAGCACTGGCTGCGGCGGTGCCATTACGAGTATGACAGGGTATTTCACAGGCTCCATGCAAAAGATCGCAAACAGATCCCATGGTATTCTGAAAAGCAATTGATGCGGCATCACAAGCCTGAGCCGCCGTGCCTCCAACCGCATCGACAACAGCGGCGGCGGCCATTGCCCCCGCAGCGCCAATTTCCACCTGACACCCGGCAACCTCTGCGGCAAAAGTACCGCGTATAGCTAAAATCATTCCGGCAGCACCTGCAGCCAGCATCGCCTCAGCAATCTGTTCCCGCGTTAAACTCTTCTCTTCCGCCAATGTCACCATTGTTCCGGGAATCACACCGGCGGATCCACCGGTTGGTGCGGCACAGACAACTCCCATCGCACCATCCACATGCATCACGGCCATAGCCCTGGCCGCAGCCCGTGTATGCAGGCTACGCACCGACAGACGACCTTGAGCCTCGGCCTGAAAAATCTTTCCGGCGCAGCTCGGTAACATCTGCAATCCTGTGAAATCAGGATCAAGTCCACGCTCTACCGAAGCCGCCATGACATCATAACGCCGCAGCATTTCCGCAACAACATCGGCCTTGCTGATTTCCAGCAGTTGCGCCTCATACGCAAGTGCCGCCTGACCCAGCGAACAGCTCTGCTCTTTTGCATACTCACCCATGTCAGCGGCACAGTTAAAGAGCGGATCACCGCTCTGCACAAAATATACCGGTTCGGATGCCCAGAGCCGGGCTGCTGCATCGATTTCATGGAGTTGCGTCTCAAAGGACTCAGGAAGCGCTGTTTTACGGCGAGCGGTCAAAAGGGAGACCCCAGCCTGATGCGAGACAACAACATCACCCAGGAGAGAGTCGTCCGCAGCCAGAAGTCGGCTGACAGCAGGCGCATTCTCAGATTTCACTTCCACCAGCAACTCATAAGCGGAGCCGTTAAAAAGAACAGAGCATCCATCAATACTGACAATCTCCACCTCACCACCGCCAATGGACCGTGCAACCAGATTCAGCTCAGTTCCGTCGGCAGCTGTTAATTTAAGATCGGTTGTATTGGGATGATCGGCGCTTTCCAATGGATGAACCTGAAATTCAATCTGTAACCCAGCTGCGGGAGCATCCTGCAACGCAGAGAAGAATGATGTATCGGTCAGCTGTTTATTCATAAGGCCCATGGCAAAACCGCGATCAGCGCCCTGTGCCTCGTAGGTAGCGGCATAACTTCCGGATGGGTCAAAGGTCAGCACGGCACTCTGCGGAGTGCATCCAAGGATTGATCGGGCCATACAGGCGATATGCCAGGCACCGGCGGTATGTGAACTTGAGGGACCACGCATAACCGGACCGAGCACATGGTTAAATATACTGACTATTTTCATTATTTGAATTCCCTTCTAAAGCTGCTTTCAACCGCAACCAAATTAATCTCTTGTGATGTACGGGCCCATTTTCTCTAAACGTCTGGTTGTGTGTTAAGCACCACAGCTTTAGACAACAACGCTTCGCGTTGCATAGAAAAATAAGCCTCTTAAGTTTCTTGTTTTTTGTGGCAGAAGTTTTTTGATAAGTCCCTAAGAAGCATCGTCTAAAAATTATTTATGCATTTCTGATTGTCCCCATATCTCTTCAACCAGAGAATACATTTCAGGATCATGTTTTTTCAACTCTTCATTGGTAAAAGGATAGATATCATTAACCGAGAAGTAGCCCTCGGTACACTCAGCGAAATACTCTTTATGGTTAGTTATAGCATAGGATTTTGCATAGGAGCTTTTTCCAAATCCATTCCGGACCTCCACATGGTCATATTTTCCACTTGCGAGGGCTTTTTTATATGCGGCCAATATGCGTGATTCGTCAAAACCCAGCACGCGGTCATGATAGGAATGCGCCAGTTCATGCAAGGCGAAATTCGGCATACGCACGGTATCACGTTTAAAATTAAGTATGTTGGAGAACTCAACACCCTTGGCCATCGCAGGATTGCGCCCGTTTTCCTTCAGCCATTTGGCTTCGGGGTGATACTCCGCTCTCGATCCGAATCCAGGATGTACCGGGGAGAACCACAACGGCACCTTGCGCAGCTGCGTAATAATCGATGTCGGTATAATCTTCACGATATGATCAAGTTGTGATTTCAGCAGAACAACTGCCTCGGCGGTCTGCAACTGATTGCTGACCAGCAGGGCACGGTCAACATGCAGGGTCCAACCGGAGATAATCCGCGTCTGATATTCAGGATTTTTTATCAGATTTTCTGCAACCGGATTTTTATTATCCGCAGCAAGCAGAGGTGTCAATGTCATCAAAGTGAACGCCATAACCAATATTAATTTATTCATAAAATCATCTCCGTAAAGAAAACAAAATACATTCCTTGGGCATATGCGTCAACCCAAGAAAGAATATATTTTAAAAAACCGGCTCTTGATTCAAGCTGAATATGCTTTCAGCCGCAACCAAATTAAGCTCTTGTGATGTGCGAAACCAGCCTCTCTAAATGTCTGGTTGTGTGTTAAACCACACAGCTTTAGAAAAAAACGCTATGCGTTTTGGTTCTTCGTTAATTTTTTGAGATTCGGGGCGCGAGCGCCCCTACTGAACTAGCTCGCGCACAGAGCAGGGGCGCGAGCTGCATTGGATGACAGCAGTTATAACTCTGGAATTATCAGCGATACTCTTTGACTGTCTCGAAAAGAGCGATTAAATTCTCAATCGGGGTCAGAGCCTGCACATTATGAATGGTGCTAAAAACAAATCCTCCTCCCTGAGAAAAAGTTTCAATCCTTGCCCGCACTTCGTCGCGCACCTGCTCCGGTGTACCAAAGGGAAGGGTCTGCTGAGTATCCACACCGCCGCCCCAGAAGGTCAGTTTATCGCCGTAGCACTTCTTGAGCATCTCCGGTTCCATGCCAGCTGCAGAGCACTGGACCGGATTCAGGATATCAAATTCCGCCTCTACAATCAGATCGAGCAGAGGCACAATACTGCCACAGCAATGCATAAAGGTTTTCCAGTTGGTATGCTTATGAATCCAGCCATTGACCATTTTCTGATAGGGAAGAAACAGCTCCCGGTAGCTATCTTGGGAACAGAATGGACCGTTCTGCGTACCGAAATCGGTACCATTGGTTTGGATGACGCTTATTTTGTCACCCACAGAAGCATAGAGGCGGGATAGGTTTTCAATTGCAATCTCAGCCTGTTTTTCAAATACAGCCTTGATGTAGTCCGGACGCATTATAAGCGAGACATACCACTCCTCAATATCGCGGATGCCCTTGGGTTCCTTCAAGAAAGGTGCGGGAACCAGCGCAACATCGCCAAATGTCAGACCGCCATAAGTACAGAACAGCGCGCATTCGCTCTGCTGATGCAGAATCTGGACACGATCTTTATAGATTTCCAGTTCCTGGTCTGGAATCGGCCCGAACTCCTCAAGGTTATCCTCGGGGTTAAGAGCATCTTCATCCAGGACCGGCTGGCGCATAATAGCATCGAAAAAATTACCATCCTTAGGCATTTTCGCACAGGGGCCTACGGTACGGTTGTTTTCGGGGTATTGAAAAAGCTCACCATTTGGCTGATAGTCTGTATTAAAACCGTCAGGAACAAGCACCGGAGTCCCATCATGTAGAGACCATGATTTAAAATTCTCGGCAGGAAATCCAAACATTGTGCCCGTGCCGTGCAGGGAAATTGTATCAACTCCAAGCGCTTCGCCAAGGTCGGGTGCCACCTCACCCAGCATCTGATAGGTCTCAACCACCTTAACGGGCGTACCCGGGGCATCCAGTCCGAGTGCCTGACGCAGTTTATAGACCAGACTCACATGAATGCCGGTCTGGAAGCCACCGCCAAAATCCACTGCCAGGCGGTCGGCCTCACGATGATCACAAACTGTCTTAATTCTATCTTTTGAAGTCATTTTTTTACACTACCTCTCTGATTTGAATGAGCGGGTCTGGTTTATACGACTGTCCAACTACCGCTTAAATGGAACCGGTTGAAGTCTAACGCAGCCACTTCGACAAGCTCAGGACAGGTAGAGCCGCAACCAACTTGTCCCGCCGTAGTCCCGCTTGCGGGACGCAGGAGGAACTTTCCTCAAGTGATATGCAATATTATATCATATTCTTTGAGAAATTGGGTGATAGTCATTACTGGATTAGTCAACAACACTTCGTTCATTCTAATCATTGCTTCCACGGGGGTAAACCCCATGGGGAGCCCTTCGTCTTGATTCTAATCATTGCTTCCACGGGGGTAAACCCCATGGGGAGCCCTACGTCTTATGTCCTCATGGCAAATAGCCTTGTTGCAAATAGCCTTTGCAAGCGATCACACAAGATAGTAAGATAGTTTGAATTTATTGGGGTCTGGCTAGTAATTTCAGATTATGCCGCCTGCGCTGAATGGACTCAAAGTGCGACAATCAGATCAAGGGTTGCCGTGCATATCTGAATCAAAACTAAAGGAAAAAAGCATTGAGTAACGCTGAACTGATTACAAGTATCGAGAGACTCGAAGAGGTTACAACCCTGATTCTCAAAAAATCTGCCGTTGCGGTGGACACGGAGTTTTTCTGGGAGAGAACCTTTTATCCAATTCTAGGACTGGTGCAGCTTGCCACAGATGATGGTTCCTGCTGGCTGGTCGACACAGTCAAGATATCCGACATCAGCGCACTCGCACCAGTACTTGAAGCCAAGAGCATTGTGAAAGTTCTGCATGATGCCCCTCAGGATCTTGGCATTCTATCCCGTGCAACCGGAGCACAGTCTTGCAATATCTTCGACACCCGGGTTGCCGCTGGCTTTGCCGGTTTTGAATCGACCTGCTCGTTGCAGTCTCTGCTGAGAGAGACTATGGATATTGAGTTATCCAAGGCCGAGACCCGCTCAAACTGGATAAAACGTCCACTTAGTGAGAGCCAGCTTCGTTATGCAGCAGGTGATGTTATTCATATGCTGGAGCTACGTGAAATTTTGATCAGGAGTTGTTCCAGCGACACCGTACGCAGCTGGCTGGAAGAGGAAAACGCTTTATTTGACAGGGCGGAGGTATGGCTGGAGCGCGAGCCCCGCCTGATGTATCTACGCGTTAAGGGCTTTTCCCGCCTGAGAGCGCGCCAGTTGGCGATTCTACGCGAGGTGGCAGCCTGGCGCGAAATGGAGGCCCGTCAGCGCGACTGGCCACGGGGCCATGTACTGCGTGACCCGGTGCTAATTGATATCGCGCAACTCGCGCCATATGATTATGATCAACTTAGATCAATCTGCGACTTTCCTCAGAGAATGCCGGACGGGATTATGGACGGAGTGTTGCATGCGATCAAATGCGGAACAGAGGTTCCCGAAGAAAACTGTCCGGTCCCGAAAAAGAGGAACTCTGGCTCGAGCCCACATTTCAAATCACGCACACAGAGTCTGCTAGCTCACATTCGCAGTCAGTGCGCAAACTACAGGGTTGATTCCGCGCTGGTGGCATCTCGCGCTGATGCGGAGTCCCTTATTGAACTTTCGGAAAGCCGAGCTGAAGAATCTCACCCGCTCACTCAAGGATGGAGAGGCACAATCATTGAGGGATTTTAATTAGAGAGGATTTCGTATAACCCCTAATCAATAATATATTTTCTTGTTTTCTCTTTTTTAACCGATTGACCGAGTGACACAGTAGTTCTTTGATTCTACATTCTACGTTCCACTAGAAAACGCCTATGGGCGTTTTCTATACACTGCCATTGCTGCGGGTAGCTGCTGCTTCAGGGCCTGCATCCGCGCGGCATCATTGGGATGGGTTGAGAGCATATCCAGGGGAGAACCGCTACGCCCCCCGCCGGAGGCGGCCCTTTCCCAGATTCGTACTGCGGCCCTGGGATCATAGCCAGCTTTAGCCATATACATCATACCGACGCGGTCGGCCTCGTATTCATCAGTACGCGAAAATTTTGTTACCATAAGTCCTTCATAGGCAATAAAGGCTCCACCGAGCACATATGCAGCAGTGTCGTAGTCCTTGCTCTTTGCGATGGCGGATCCTACTGCAAACGCTCCGCCATAGAGCATATTGCGGGTCATGGATTCGGTTGAGTGACGGCAGTTCACATGCGCAATTTCGTGAGCGATAACTGCGGCAATTTCGTCATCGGTTTTAGCAAGCCCCTTCTGGGGATGCCACAAACCTTCAAAGACAATGATTTTGCCGCCAGGAGCCGCCATTGCGTTGACAACATCCGTTGAGTAGACATCTACCTCATAGGGCAGTTCCGGATTGTCAGAGACAGCAGCAATGCGGTTAACCATAGTTCTTATTTTCTGTACTGTTTTAGGGTTAGCATTACGAGGCACCCCCTTCTGCTGCATGCTTTTCCGGGTTTCACTGACAACCTGAGTGCCAAGCTCCACATCATCATTCATAGAATAAAAGTTCAATGAATTCATTGAGGTGCACCCGGTCAGGAATGCGAGAAAAAGAGGAAGTAAACAAAGTTTATACATTAGGTAACTCCAGATTAGAAATTATAATTTAACTGAGACAAAGTTATAACAACCCGGAGAGTTTGTCAATTGACTAAAGATCCAGCCTAAAGATTCTTGCGATTAACCGCATCTCACGCTATAGTTATATATATTGAATTTAAAATTTTCATCTCAAATAATATAAGAGTTTTTTATGAATTTCGCAGTAATAGGTAATTGCAAGTCCGCCGCATTAATTGACAGTCATGCAGCCATCAATTGGCTCTGTCTGCCGGACTTTGACTCCGCATCGGTATTCGGATCTATTCTGGACAAAGACAAAGGCGGTTTCTTTAAAATCAAGGTTGATAGCACATTTCAGATAACCCAGCGTTACATTCCGAACACAAACATAGCGGAGACAACATTCAGCGGAGATATGGGTGTATTTCAGGTAATTGATTTCATGCCACGCCACAAGGAGGAACGTGGCACCTACTACTGCCCTCCAGAGGTTATCCGCTATATACGAGTTGTAAGTGGTTCACCCCGCCTGAGAGTTGAGTACAATCCGCGCCTAGGCTACGGTAAACACGAAACAAAGACCCACAAAGCGAAAGATTTTATAAAAAGCACCGTGTCGAACGGATCCTATGAGTCCGTCTATCTCTATACAAATGCTGATTTTGATGATTTAATTGAAAGCAGGGAGTTTGCACTGAAAGGGGATATATACTTCTCGATCAGCTATCATCAAAAACTTTTGCCGTTGAATATGGAACGTATTCAACTTGAATTTGAACGAACAAAAGTTTACTGGCTGGACTGGATTAACCGTACACTCGATTTCAAACATTTTGTGGTCGAGGTACGGCGCAGCGCGCTTGTGCTCAAACTTCTTGCCTTTCAGGAGAGTGGGGCCATTCTGGCGGCCGTTACCACCTCACTACCGGAAACAATAGGTGAAGTACGCAACTGGGATTACCGTTTCTGCTGGATTCGCGATGCATCAATGATTCTCAAGGTTTTGACAAAGATTGGTCACTTTAATGTAGCTCGCAACTTTTTTGACTATATCATGCGGGTGATTCCATACAAGGATGACAAAATTCAGATTATGTACGGTATTCGCGGCCAGAAAAATTTGGAGGAGCAGACGCTAGACTGGCTGGATGGATACAAGGGATCAAAACCGGTACGCATAGGAAATGCGGCCAGCATTCAGAAACAGAATGACATCTACGGGGTTCTGCTTGATGCCATC
>Ga0307990_1000629_pt1 | contig 31006 bp, 31 predicted proteins | sample EllFjometagen129_FD_203168 | JGI IMG/M metagenome (GOLD analysis project Ga0307990, IMG submission 203168) | Marine microbial communities from Ellis Fjord, Antarctic Ocean - #129 | ecosystem: Environmental > Aquatic > Marine > Unclassified | place: Southern Ocean | collected 2014-10-08
CTATGCCCATTTTAATTTTATCGTTAGCTATAATGGCAATTTTGGGGCCTGGTATTATTAATTTACTCATAGCACTAGGAGCTGTTGGCTGGACTTATACTTGTCGTGTCACCCGAGCTGAGACTCTGTCGATAAGAGAAAAGGATTACATAGATGCTGCTAGAGTTCTGGGCTGCTCAACTTTTAGAATCCTAAGGAAACATGTCTTGCCCAACATCCTTGGGCCAATCATTGTGATAGCTACGTTAGGGGTTGCAGATATAATCCTAATGGCAGCAACTCTAAGTTTCCTGGGGGTGGGAGCTCAACCTGGAACCCCTGAGTGGGGGGCTATGTTAAGCCGTGGTCGAGACTACCTCTATTATGCTCCTTGGATTTCCATCTTTCCTGGTGTAGCTCTTTTCATTACGATCCTGGGGCTAAATACTCTTGGTGACGGATTGCGAGATTTTCTGGATCCTTATCGCAAGACTTTGAAATAGGATTGGGTCTCAGAAGGAGGTCCCTTGAATTGGAATTATCGGTGATGAGGAACATCGAAAAGGCTACTACAGCCGATCTAGTCTTAGCTCTTATAGCCTGGATAAGGGGTATGGAGATAAAGGGATTGAAGCAAGCTTCTTATCGAGAGGAGGTGGTATTTAAGTGGTGAGTGCAACTCTGAAGATCAATCTCAGACGTAAGCTGCAACAGTATCAGCAGTATCACTTAGATCGCGACATCGGAAGAACACTGACTGAGATAGATCTTTCAGAGCACTTTGATATAGGGTCTAGAGAACCGGGCATCAAGATTGCCCTCGAAACCAAATGCGGGAATTGTGTAAGGAGAGAATAAATGCCAGTAAGTGGAGAGTTTGTTCTGCAAGGACGTCCACAGATCCGTGTGCTTTCTGATAATCAACTGCACAAAATACACTTGGCGTCACTGGAGATATTAGAGAGAACAGGGGTTAGGGTCTTTAATGATGAGGCCATAGCACTTCTTAGAACAGCAGGCGCTGACATCGTTGACCAAACTCTGGTTAGAATTCCATCTTATTTGGTTGATGAAGCTTTGCGCACTGCCCCCAAAAGGGTTGTTCTAAGTGATCGAAACGGTAATCACTCACTATTCCTTGAAGAACTCAATCCTTATTTTGGTGGGGGCACGGACACACCCAATATCATGGATCCCTTTTCGGGCAAGAGAAGGCAAGCGGTAAAAAAGGATGTAAAGAATGCAGCGTTGCTGTGTGACTATTTGCCCAATATTAACTTTGTTGCCTGCATGGGGATAGCTTCCGATGTTAATTCTGTAACCTCGGACCGACATCACTTCGAGCAAATGGTGTCCAATACCACCAAACCTCTTATGTTTACTGCCTGGGACCGAGAAGGCTTAGCCGATATCTATGAGATGTGCGTTGCGGTTGCTGGCAATGCTGAGAGTTTCCGAAGAAATCCCTTTGCGGTTCTCTATGCAGAACCTAGTTCGCCGTTACAACACTCGGCTGAAGCCATTCAGAAACTGCTCTTCTGCGCTGATAAAGGGATACCCGTGATCTATGCCAGTGGACCTGGAATAGGAGCCCAAGCTCCTGTGACGGTGGCTGGAGCAACTGCGTTAACCAATTCTGAGTTTCTCAGTGGTCTAGTCGTTAGCCAACTTAAACGCAAAGGCGCGCCTGTTATCTACGGAGGCTCAAGCTCCCCCATGGACATGCACACGACTGTTATCTCTTACGGGGGGCCTGCGTTTTGGCTTAATAAACTCGCGGTAAGGGAGATGGCTTCCTATTATAAGCTCCCGTCGTTTGGCACAGGAGGCTGCAGTGATGCAAAGGTCTTTGACCAACAAGCAGCCAGTGAGGCCACATCCTCGCTATTACTTAACGCAATTAGCGGGCATAGCTTGATTCATGACGTCGGTTACCTGGAGTCGGGATTGACTGCCTGTTATGAGGAGATTGTTTTAGCAGATGAGGTTATCAGTGAGATCAGGAAATTTCTTGAAGGTATTAGTATCAGTGATGAAACACTGTCGGTGGACGTGATAGATAGAGTGGGCCCAAGAGGCAATTTCTTATCTGATAAACATACTTTGAGGCATTTTAAGGAAGAAATTTGGTATCCTGAGTATTTTGACCGCAAAAATTATGATGGATGGGTGAAAGCTGGAAAGAAGTCCTTAGATAAAACTCTAAGCGAGAAAGTTAGGTGGATTTTAGAGAATCATCACCCTGAACCACTTGACCCGTCAATTAGGCAAACGATCAGAGAGATCGTAGAAAGAGCGGACTCGAATAGAAGCGCAACACCAAAAGTTTAAAGCTCTCGCTGGAGATCTAGTTAGATAGCAAAGAATCCCGTAGCACGCTAATGGGAGAAAAGCGGAGGATGCTTGTGAGTAAAGGACTCCCTTTCATCAAGGGTCACATGGGTGGCAACGAGATAATCCTGCTATATGGAGACGAGGTTCCAGTGGGGAGGGAGATCGAAGTAGCCCTGCAATCACTTTATCCTCCACACATTCGAGGGCACGAAGCGGGTCTGATTTATCAGAGTGAGGAACAGAACACTGTAAACGTTAAGATTATCGGCGCCATCTCAAAGGGATTTATCAGCATGTGTGGTGGTCTTACCCAAGTCCTTGGGAAGGCGTTGATCGAGACCGACCTTTTAGAGGATTTTGGATTACAGATCACTGAACCGATGACCACAGTGATCCTTCAGACGGACGCTGGGCCGGTGAAACTAAAGATCGAGACGGATGGTGGGAAAGTTAAACAGGTGTTAAGCGAGATGACCCCATTCGTTGAGGAATGCTATCAATTGGGAGTGCAAGACATCGATGTGGCCGGTGTTTCTGCGATGAGAATCGGAAAGTTTCTTGCTGCCGATGCGAACGCTATTCAGCAAGCATACCCCAAGGCCAACTTTGAGAATATCGATGCAACAACGCTTCGTGTGTTGCAGTCGATGCAGGGAGCGTTTGATCGACATGGGTACCAAGCTAGGCCCAATGCCGATTTTGCGATTTACGACCTAAAGCCCGTGAATGCTGATCATACGGGCCGTGTAATCTTTCCCCACACGATGTCTGAAGATCGTATTGAACCTGCCTGTGGAACAGGGACAGTCGCTGTCGGCCTTTCACTGATAGAAAGTGGAGAGCTTGAAGAACTAGAAAAGCCAGAGGTGACCCTCGATCTAGCCTTTGAATCTGGAGGTTCTCCTTTAGTCATAGGAGGGCCCGATCTAACACGGCTACAACTAACAGTTAGGGATGGGAAGGTAGTAGGAGCCAGCTTCAGCCATAGCTTAGTGGAAATTCTAGCTACGGGCCAGTTGTGGGTCTGATGATCGGTAGGACTTCCGGCATAAGATGGAAGCCAGGCTTGAAAGCATATCCTCAACACCACCCCATAAGAACCCCAAAAAATAATGATGCCTTTTTCAGAGAAGGATTTACTTGGCAAGAATGAGAGATACGTCAACTAATCATAAAATAAATAGGAAAGTATGAGTAACGCAACATGGAGATCTCCAACTATAGGAATGCTCTGTTGGGAGCAAGGAAGGATTGCATATGGGCTCGAACTACTCTCCACGTTACCAGGAAATGCTACTAATCCAGCAACTTTTAGTTTTCCTGTAAAGTATGAAAGAATAAAAGGTGCTAATTTCGAGACAATAGTAAAAAAGCCGAACAGGGACATACTTCAAGCTATGATCGAAGCAGCTCAAAAGATGGAAAAGGACGGCATTCAGGCAATTACGACAAGCTGTGGCTTCAACGCGCTCTTCCAAACGGAACTTGCAAATTCAGTGAACGTCCCAGTATTCACCTCAAGCTTGTTACAGGTTCCCCTTGTCTATCGGTTGCTAAAAAAGGAACAATCTGTCGGCATAATAACCGCTTACGAAAACTTCCTGACACGAGATCATCTAAGCGCAGTTGGAATTGGCAGCTCAATTCCAATCCGTATCGTTGGATTGGAGAAGACCACTGTATTTTCTGGGATTCTAACCGGTTCGACTACTCCTTTTAGCATCCGCGAGTTTCAGGAACAGCTCATGGAAATCGTGAAGAAATTCCTTAAGCAGGAGCAGAACCTAGGTGCGATTGTGCTGGAATGCACAGATCTCCCTCCTTTTACTGCAGATATACGAAAGATGAGCGGATTACCGATATTTGATATTGTTACCCTGACTAATTTAATTCATTATTCAATTATTTAAGTATACATTCATTCGGGATCTAATTGAAATAACTATGCCGAGAAACTTGCTACACATAACGCTTAACTGAGCACCGAGGCCCATCTTGCAAAACACACTTGGCCGCAATGTCCCACGAAACGCTGGGAAAAGAGAGCTTAAACCCTTTCGAGGAGCGTTTGCTACGATTTCCACCGGTCGCAAGGCTTCCCGGCCTCAGAAGATGATCAAACCTGGCGAGAACAAGGTCCTATCTTCGCTTGAGGAGGCGATCGAGGCCACTGGTCTTTCGAACGGAATGACAATCTCTTTCCATCACTCTTTCCGCAACGGTGATTATCTGATAAACAAGGTTCTCGATGCCTGTGCCCACATAGGGATGAAGGATCTGCGACTTTTCCCGACTGCTCTCTTTCCGGTGCACAAACCCGTGATTGAGCATATCAAGAACGGACTGGTAACGCAGATCGAGGGGTCGCTGAACGGTTCGATCGGTGCGTTTGTCTCGCAAGGAGGGAAGTTGCGCGAACCTACGATACTGCGCTCACACGGCGGCCGCTGGCGCGCTATCGAGGCAGGCGATGTCAAGATCGACGTTGCGTTCATCGCCGCTTCGCAAGCCGATGAATACGGTAACGCAACTGGGATTTGGGGGAAGACGCCGTGCGGGCCGATTACGTACTCACGTGTTGATGCACAATACGCACGGAAGACAGTGGTGGTGACAAATGACCTGGCTCCTTACCCCGTTTATCCCTTCGAGATCCAACAAGGATGGGTTGATTACGTAGTAGTGGTTGATGAGATAGGCGATCCAGAGGATATCAGTTCTGGAACGCTTCAGATGACACGTTCCCCCACGCGACTGCGGATCGCCAAACTCGGTGCTGATGTTATAGGAGCATCTGGTTACTTCAAGAACGGACTTAGCTTTCAGGGTGGAGCAGGGAGTATCTCTCTTGCGACGACTAAGTTCCTCGGTGAAAAGATGGCTGAGGCGGGCATTGTCGGCAGCTTTGCCATGGGAGGAGGAACTGGGGCACTGGTAGATATGCTGAACCAGGGCTTGATAAGATGTGTCCTTGACACTCAAGCGTTCGATACCAAGGCGATCGGATCACTCCGCGAGAATCCGAATCACGTCTTGATGGATCCGGGATTCTACGCCAACTATGATTCTTGTGGGTGTGCAACATATAAACTTGATGCTGCTTTTCTTGGCGCTACGGAAGTTGATCTTGACTTTAATGTCAATGTCAATACCCATTCCGACGGGCAATTATTGCACGGGATTGGCGGTCATCAGGACGTTGCCGCTGGGGCAAAGATGACGATTATCACCGTTCCCACTCTGCGGGGGCGCCTTCCGGTGATTGTTGACCGTGTTACCACCGTTACTACACCAGGTGAGGTGGTGGATGTGATCGTGACCGAACGCGGACTCGCGATCAATCCGCGCCGGGAGGATCTGAGAGAACGCTTTATTTCCGCTGGACTTCCGGTGCGCGAGCTCGCCGAGATCAAGAGAGAAGGGGACCGGCTCACCCACCCTCCATCCAAGCCAATATTCGGAGACGAGGTGGTCGGTGTAGTCGAATGGCGAGACGGAACCGTGATCGATTGCGTAAGGAAGGTAGTCGGATGGGAGTGAGAAGGCATCGACACGATGAAACAGATAAGAGGAACGAGGTGCCCAGCAAAGTAGCAATCCACAAAGAGAGCGGATATCGTTTCCCTGTTTAGAAGGGATCGACTGCATTGAATATGAGAGGTTGACCATCTACAAAACGTGTAACAACATAGAGAGGAGGGGTTGATGGCTAAATACAAGATTGCTTGGCTTCCTGGTGATGGTGTGGGCATGGACGTGCTCAACGCGGCGCGATTGGTGCTTGATAAGGTTGGCTTCGATGCCGAATACATACCTGGAGACATCGGATGGGAGTTCTGGAAGTCAGAGGGGAACCCACTTCCACAACGAACGCTCGATCTGTTGAAATCGACGGATGCCTGCCTATTCGGTGCAATCACATCCAAGCCAAAGGACGAAGCGGCTAAGGGTCTGGCACCCGAGCTTCAGGGAAAGGGACTCGTCTATTCGAGCCCGATCGTCGGGCTGCGACAGCTATTTAATCTGCACACAAACCTGCGGCCGTGCAAAGCATATCCGGGAAATCCACTCAACCTGCGCGATGACATCGATCTTGTGGTGTTCCGCGAGAACACGGAGGGGCTGTACTCTGGCGTCGAGTTCCACCCCGTCCCGGAGAACATTCGTACTGCCCTGAACACGCATCCTAAGATGAAGCGCTACGAGAGCGTCTCCAACGATGACATGGCGATCTCGGCTCGCATTTTCACGCGGGTGGGGTGCCAGACGATCGCACGCGATGCCTTCGAGTATGCGAAGAAGCATGGTTATCCCACAGTCACCGTGGTGGAGAAGCCCAATGTTATTCGCGAGACATCGGGGCTGATGGTGCGCGAGGCCAGGAAGATCGCGCAGGAATACCCGGGGATCGAGTTGTGGGAGGCGAACATCGACGCGATGTGCATGTGGCTGGTGAAAAACCCGCAGAAGTACAGCGTCCTCGTCTCCACGAACCTGTTTGGTGACATCATCTCCGACCTCGCTGCACAGCTTGTCGGAGGGCTAGGCTTCGCTGCGTCGGGAAACATCGGCGACGACTATGCCGTATTCGAGCCGACGCACGGCTCCGCCCCCAAGTACGCAGGGCAGAACAAGGTTAACCCCACTGCGACAATCCGCGCAGCGAAGATGATGCTTGACTACCTCGGCGAGAAGGAGATGGCTGAACGCATAGAGAACGCTGTCGCGCAGGTAATCGCTGAAGGTAATGTTTGCACCTACGATATGGGTGGATCATCGTCCACGACGGAAATGGCGGAAGCGATCGCCGCAGCGACATAGGAGGGACACATGGACTCGATCAGCCGCAGACTGGCTTGTTTTGCAAACTCTCTTAGCTACGACGACATCCCGGAGCCGGCGCGCAAGGAGGCAAAGCGTTTCCTCCTTGATAGCATTGGCTGTGCTCTCGCCGCTCTCGATCACGATGACATGCAGCAGGCGTATAGTTACGTCGAGCAGCTTGGCGGAAGCGACCAGGCGACGATCATCGGCCATGGCGCGAGGACGAACGCTCCCAACGCCGCGCTGATGAACGCTCTCCTTGTGCGAGCAATGGACTACAACGACATCTACTGGAAGCAAGACCCGTCCCATCCATCGGACATCATCCCCGCTGCCCTTGCCACGGGGGAAATGCACGGCGCAAGCGGTAAGGACCTGATCGTGGGGATTGTCATCGCCTACGAGTTGGCGATGCGGATGTGCCTCGCCGGCGATCCCGGAGTACGCGAGGTCGGTTGGCACCATGCCTCGCTCACCCAATTCGTCAGCCCGCTCGTCGCTGGCAGGATGCTTAACCTCAACGAGGATCAGCTTGTCGCGGCGGTGGGAATCAGCGGATCGAGCCACTTCACCCTCGGGGGGGTCGTCGCCGGTCACCTAACCAACATGAAGAACACCGCCGATCCCATGGCCACCGAGGCCGGTGTGCGCGCAGCGCTTCTGGCAGCGACCGGCTACACGGGATCTGCCGAGCTGTTTGAGGGAAAGGAAGGCGTCTTCGAGGTAATCGGAAATGTAACTTGGGACCCGCAGAAGATGCTCTCCGGTTTGGGGGAGGAGTTCATGATCACCGAGTGTGGATACAAGGCGTTCCCCACCGAGGCCCTTACCCACCAGCCGATCACCGCGGCCCTGGAAGCCATGGCGGAGAACAAGATCGATCCGCACAACGTGAAGGAGGTTGCCGTTAGAACCACCACGCGCGGTGCGGACATCCTCTCCGACCCGAGCAAGTACCAGCCAACAACCAAAGAGACGGCCGATCATTCTCTTCCCTACTGCATCGCCGTTGCCATCGCCAAGGGAAATGTCCTGCCTTCCGATTTCGAGGAAAGAGCGCTCAAAGACCCGTTCGTCTGGGAACTTCTGCCGAGGATCAAAGTCGTCGCCGACCCTGAGATCGACGCACTCTTTCCCAAGGTCAAGAGGGCGATTGTCAGCATCACCACAACTGATGGAAAGACCTACAGCAAGCAGGAGGACCACGCCAAGGGGCGTGCTGAGCGGCCGCTCAGCGACGCAGAGCTAATCGACAAATTCAGCGCCAACGCCGGACACGCACTGAGAGACGATCACCTTAATCGCGTGGTTGAAGAAACGCTCAACGTCGAGCGGGATGCCAGCATTACCGACTACATGGCCCTGTTGAAGCGCGATCGCTAGCATGGAGGCTGAGCACGCGATCCCACACTACGAAGTTACCGCAGGCATTGTGTGGGATCGCGATCCTTCGGCGGAGGAGGCGCGCGTACTCATCACAAAGCGGCGCTCCGATGACGCGCACGGCGGGCTGTGGGAGTTCCCCGGCGGCAAGCAAGAATCAGGAGAATCGCTTAAGGAATGCCTGGCGCGCGAGCTGGCAGAAGAGCTGGGGATCGAAGTGGCAGTGCAAGAACCGTTCATCGCTGTAGAACACGACTACTCAGATTTCCGCATTACGCTACACACCTTCCACTGCCAGATTGTGAGCGGCAAACCAAAGACGATCGCTTGTGAGGACTTTCAGTGGGTAACGGTCAATAAGCTAAGCAAATACTGCTTCTCCGCAGCCGATCAACAGCTTGTCGCCAAGTTACAGAAGGCAGATCGGCAGACTGACTAAGGTTCCGTCACCTGTCTTCCTAAAAATGGATCTCAAGGCACGAGTGCCTCTTTGGGTAATAGACTTCGAGTTTGAGCCCGTATTCCTTCAGCAATTTCTACTGCCTCGTGTGCTTCAGTTAAGGATATGGGTTCATAATCACCGGGATAGCGTGTCACCGTTGCATAGGACGTCAGCCTGCGTTGTTTCTCTACTGAGATACCAATAGCAACGCCATGGGGAAGAAGAGCCGCCAACTCCCCAATGTCGTGGATCTTGGGAAAGTCAATACTATCGAGGACCAAGAGTGCTTTCAGGTATTTCTCCGCACACTGCTGTGCGTGAAAGGCGACCGCATCAGTCGGGCAGTTTTGGCCCGCTTCCAATGCGATAACAGCGATTTTCAGGTCGCTTTCTGCTTTATCGATCCACCCACGGACAACAGTCAATACGTGCTCATTGACGGGCATACAACACCAGCCCTTCACGATCCGCTGGCCGCTCGATCGTACCGGGAACTCCTTTCCGCCACTCGAAATTCTCGGGGGTAGTAACGATGATGTCCTTTGCCACCCGGATATCCTGTAGAGCGACCCCGATTTGCACCGCTTTTTCGCGTCGAGAACCTCTCACCGGCATTACAACCAGTAGATCAACATCGCTATCAGGGCCAGCCTCCCCGCGAGCGTGAGATCCGAATAAGATGACCTTTTCCGGATGAAATCGCTCAACGATGAGCTCAACCATCTTCTTAATCTCTTCTTGCCGCGTCTCTCTCATTCTTAGCTTGGTCATCGCTCACCTCAAGATCATCACGTCACACTGGTGTCTCTCTTCACGCATCTTAGAATACAGTATCGAGATCGTGTTAGCCAAGCGGGAAGGCTAAAAAGGAATCTCATACCGTGCTTTCCCTTTTTCTCGTAACACGCGAAAACACGCGATAGATTCCGAGTCAAGAACCAAGACGTGATCCCATTCCCTGTGAGAACACGAAGAGTAGTTTTCACCGATCCGTGAAATATCCCGGAATAGCGAAATGTCCACACAAGTGGACTGACTGCGAATCGCGCTACTTATTGGTCAGCAGATGGCTGGGGCGCTGAGAAGGTTATCGGAGCCGACTTGGACTTGCCGGCGCATGGTTGTTCATCCACAGGATGTGAATACGAGGCCATTCCCCACCTTCTCAGTTCGCAATCTTCCGTTCACCCCGACAAGTTTCAGAAAACTTCTTCACCCAGGCTCCATACAGGCCAGCTACTATCTCACCAATCTCAAGTCCAAAGGGAGGACATGATGAAAAAGATCAAGACAGTAGTTATCAGTATTCTGGCGCTTAGCATTCTTGTGGTTGGCTTGGCAGTGTTCGCCGGTAACGGGTACGGCTCGCAGAGCGCGGTCCCAGCAGCGAATCAAACAGGTGAGACTTGTCTCTACCAGAATCAGTACGACGCAGACGGAGACAGGATTCTCAACTGTGAGGATGCTGATTGGGTAGCACCGATGGACGGAACAGGATACGGTGCGGCAAACGGACAGGGCCAGCGACTGGGAGACGGCAGCGGGCTAGGTTCCGCACACGGCTATGGTCAGCGACTCGCTGATGGCAGCGGAATGGGTCGCGGGAACGGCGCAGGCATCTGCACTGCAGAGTAGATAGATCTCATATAGCAACAACATCACGGGCGGCCCCATGCGGTCGCCCGTCTTTCATTCTTAGGATTCAGTCAGAATCCCAGCCGTTCGAGTACGTAGTGCACGCGCTCGTAGGCATCTCGCTGGATTACATCACGAGTCTCAGGATCACTTACTTCCTCGAAATCGGCTACATGTCGAGGGCCGCGGTGTTCTGGTGAGGCGAAGTGCAGGGCGATCTTTCCCAATGCCTCGCTTACCAGGCCATGCTCGACTCCTGGCCTGAGGCGTCTAACTAATGCGTCCATCCCTCCCGGGAACTCTCGCACGCAATAGTAGATGTCCCATGCATCCTTCTCTTTGAGCCGACCATCAAGAGCCATCCCTTTCATACAAAGAAATGCCTCAATTGATGCGATCCTGATGCTCACCGTGTCGTGTCCTCCGTTGGGAAGTTCACCCTCAATTTGGATGATCTCGGGATTATCGAAAGCGATATCACATCCGCGGGCCTTCCGCAGATGGGTATCGAGAATCTTCTGATGTCTTCGGCTCTTCCCGGTTCCACCATACTCTCCCGCCAGAAGATCAACCTCCACAGTGATCGAGTTGGCCTCTCTTCTGAAGATGAATGGCTGCTCCACATCCTGTTCGTATCCTCTATCAAGAAGTAGTTGTCGGATCGTTCGATAACCGGTTTCCGTAATTGCACGATGATCTACTGCAAGATCGACGTCGATGCTACCGATGTGAGGGGTGCTTGGCTGAGTGATCAGGAATTCGGGTACCCAGCCGCCCACAAGAACCAGGTGGTCGCGATACTCACCAAGCAAGAGCATCAACTCCAGCAATACTGATTTGGCCGCAGCAACCTGCCGAGCGTTGTAGTCATGCTTGGTTACCATGATGGACGAATGACCTCCTGCAACAAGGCCGCAGCCGCTTCCTGCCCGCGTGCCGACTGTTTCATGAGATCCAAGTATGCTTGAATCGCAGAAACAACAGGCAACTTGTCTCGAGATTGGCTTGCATAGAACACGCCTTCATCATATGGCTGGATGAGTGCAAGGTTTGCCCCGCTTGAAACCTGCTTTAGACCAAGTTTCCGTGCGATAGCCGCGGGATCCGCGTTGCTGTAGATCATCGAGCGCCGATAACGCACCGCCGGCGCGTATCGCACAGCTGCGGAGAATCCAGTTAGGGCAACCCGGATACCTGCCTCCTTAGCGGCTAAAGCAACTTGTTCCTCAAGTTCACTTCCAGAGACGAGTGAGTAGAAATTCATAATGCGGTGTCTAGAGTACCGATACTCATTTGCCCACTCCGTCAGAGCTACCTCCGGATCGAGCAGCTTCACCCCCTTTGATCGAGGGTCGAGCCATTCTCTTAACTTCAGGATCTGCTTCACCTTGGAAGCTAGTCCTAAACTCACGTTCGCTGCACTTGCCAACTCTTGAAGCTTCCATGATCTCTTCGGCGAGGTTAGAAGCACTCGGAGAATTCTCTCTGCTTTCGGCGAATAGAGAGACCGGAGCTCTCGTTTCTCTGAGTACGGGTTCTTCTTGCCACGTTGTTCAATGTATACCTGACCAAAGCTCAATCTGCAGTTGCCTGCCAGATCGATATAGCCAACGCCATCGCGCGCACAGAGCTTCGCGGTGGCATCGGTGATATACGGAGCAAGAAAGACGGGATAGGGATTCGGCAAACCCTCGAGATAGGCGCGCAGCTGATCTATTGCTCCTCGTGCAATTCCGGGTTGCCCGCTTGATCTCGCCTCGACAACAAGGTTGTACTGCCCATTGGCCACTTCCACAAGTACAAGGAAATCCGGCCGTCTTCCAGACAGTTCTGGCTCGATCTTGATCTCTCGGATCTTCAGGAAGGGGACACAATCCAGACAGTCACGGATTGCCTGCTCTCCTCGTTCGACCATTTCTTTCTCGTACATTTCACACTCCAGAGCTATTTCACCGTACGGTGGAACACTACTATAGCGTGAAAATAGCAACTCTTCAAGCCATATTTCAGTATTTTGGCTCTTTTCACCATGTGGTGAAACTGGTGACTAGAGTGAAATACCCGCACACTTGATTTGAGTGCAAGTCATGCCAGACGACGATCAGCCCGTGGACGATGGGAGCGAAGACGTTAGCGGTGTCAGCTCAGGCTTGCTGGGAAGACTGCAACATCGTCTTCTCTGGAACGGCAAGAGTCCTCCCACTGGGGTGACAAGGTTTGGATAAATTGGCAACGGATTTGCGGCGTGAGTTTCCCGATATGAAGGGATTTTCACGGGCTAATTTGTTCTATATGCGGGCCTTCGCCGAAGCTTACCCAGATAAGCAATTTGTCCAGCAGCTTGCTGGACAATTGCCTTGGTGGCACAACGTTGTGCTTACTACGAAGCTTAAAGATACGACTTTGTGCGAATGGTACACTCGTGCCTCTATCGAACACGGTTGGTCGCACGTCTAGTGCAGGTCGCAAGACAACACGGAGGCATTGGCGGGTTGATCTTCTTGACTTTTGTACTCAAAGGATGATACTTCTAATTGGAGGATATAAATTTGGTAACATGATTACTCCATACGATGAGATTGGTCCATGGTCTGAGGTGAAGCTTGAGATCATCAAGAAGTATGCATCTGCATATTCGAGAATCCTAGCAAAGAAACCTAGTCTACATCATATCTACATAGATGCATTCGCTGGTGCGGGCATGAATCTATCCAGAACAACCGGGGAGTATGTCCCAGGATCTCCGCTCAATGCACTCAATGTGCAGCCCCCATTTGAGGAGTACCACCTAATAGATCTGAAACCTGAAAAGACACAGAGCCTCATAGACCTCATTGGAGATCGCCCGGATGTAACGATCTACAATGAGGACTGCAACACTGCGTTACTCGAGAGCATTCTGCCAACCCTGGGCTGGTCCACTTTTCGACGCGCCCTATGCTTGCTTGATCCATATGGGTTGCATCTGGATTGGAAGGTAATCAATACAGCGGGCCATCTAGAGACTGTTGATATGTTTCTGAACTTCCCTATGACCGACATGAACCGGAATGTACTGTGGAGACAACCAGATAAGGCTTCAGATGCTCAGATTGCTCGCATGAATAGGTTCTGGGGCGATGAGTCGTGGCGCTCGGTCATCTATGGGAGGCGGGAGTCGCTCTTTGGTGATGTCACGGAGAAGAAATACGGTTCAAATGCTGTTCTAGTGAAGGCATTCAGAGAGCGGCTGAAGTCTGTGGCGGGTTTCAGTTATGTTCCTGAACCTCTCCTAATGAAGAACACCAATGGGGCAGTACTGTATTACCTATTCTTCGCTTCGCAGAAGGCGGTTGCCAAAAACATTGTGAAAGATATCTTCGCGAAGTATCCTTAGGGCAGGAGGCATGATGGCTGGGAAATCGACCATTGAGTGGACGCACTCAACGTGGAATCCGGTAACAGGCTGCTCCAAGGTCAGCCCCGGTTGCCAACATTGCTATGCAGAACGCATGGCACATCGTCTTCAAGCGATGGGCGTTCGCAACTACCGCAATGGCTTTAGAGTCACCTTGCATCAGCACCTCATAAATACCCCCTTAACCTGGACCAAGCCCCGCATGATCTTCGTCAACTCGATGAGCGATCTGTTTCATGAAGACGTTCCACTGGAATTCATACTGCGTGTTTTCGCAACGATGGAGTCAGCTCATTGGCACGCCTTTCAGATATTGACAAAACGATCAGAACGCCTTCGCAAACTGGCACCCAAACTACCTTGGCCCCGGAACGTATGGATGGGTGTAAGCGTTGAGACACAAGACTACGTCTCCCGAATTGATGACCTAAGGTCAACACCCGCTGAGGTCAAGTTTATGTCGCTTGAACCTCTTCTTGGACCACTACCACGATTGAACCTGACAGACATTGATTGGGTGATAGTTGGAGGAGAATCTGGCCCTGGAGCACGTCCAATGAGATTGGAATGGGCCACTGAAATACGTGATCAATGTGTGCAAGATGCTACCCCATTCTTCTTCAAACAGTGGGGTGGCTTCCGCAAGAAGAGAAACGGACGCGTGCTTGAAGGGAGAACTTGGGATGAGTTCCCAGTTGAGCTTTCTGAAGGAATCCCCGCACACGCATGAGGTATCTGTCTATTGCTTCCAAGCTCGTAGCTGTATACGTCATTGGTAGTGCTCTCGGCATCATATCTTCCAGACTAGATATGCTTTGACTGGCTTAACTTTTGCTCGTTCCGTGCATTTCGTCGAAGATAGCGGCGAGGAAGTTGTCGGCATCGGTTTGCGATTGCTGGAGCATCGTTCATCCATACCGTCGCCCTCGTGCCATGACCCACAAGATAGTACGTCGTGCCAACCTGGCCAACAGGTAACAGGGACTGGCTCAAGCGGAGCAAGGCGGAGACGTGTCTGCCCCCACATATGAATGCGACCACATTCTCCAGATTCTCAGTTAGCAATGTCAAGTGTATACGACTGTTTTCCCCGCGCTGCTTCGAATTCGGTCAAAAGCGCGCTGACCGGTCCGAGAGCGGGACAGCAGCTTCAACTTGCCATTACCACAAAAAACGCGGCAGAGGATGAACTGTCCCGCAACTTAGATGACTTGTAAGGAAGCGCCAAGAGCGCTAGTATCTTGTGCGTAGTATCCTGATTTGCATTTACAGGCAAGAGAAGGCGCAAGTTGAGAGCATCAATTGAAGGTTACGCCAACCAGGATAGGATCCTGGGCTTCGCTCTGTTAGGTTTGGCTTGTTTGCTCAAGAAAGGAGAGTCCCGGTAAATGTCGCGCAAGAACTCTCACAAGAGCCGCAATGGCGCAACGCTCGGTTTCGAGCAGACCCTGTGGCAGGCTGCGGACAAGATGCGTGGGCACATGGACCCATCGGAATACAAACACGTCGTCCTCGGCCTGATCTTCCTCAAGTACATCTCCGACGCGTTCGAGGAGAAGATGATGCGGCTGACATCGGAGCTGTCTGAAAAGTTCGTTGAATCACGGTGGTTGGAAGAGGAGATTCGGAAGAATCTGGAGGTGCTGGGGTTTGATGTGTAGTGCAACTGTATCGCAGCTTCCGGAAGAGCGAGACGCTGCAACTGTGAAACAGCCTGTTTCACAATTCGATCACACGTCGCGGTCGTACGTCGAGCTTCTCGGTTCCCTCAAATCCCGCATTCAGCAAGCCCGCACCAAAGCACTACTGTCGGTGAATCGCGAGATCACCGCCCTCTATTGGGTGATTGGTCATCAGATCGTCGAGGCTCAGAACCACGAGGGGTGGGGAACATCCATGATCGACCGCCTCGCCCACGACCTGCAATCCGGCCTTCCCTCGAGAGGCGGGCTGTCGGCCCGCAACCTGTGGCGCATGCGAGCGTTCTATCTTGCGTATCCGGCATCTGAAGTGAATCTGCCACAGCTTGTGGCGGATCTCGCAACCAAGTTTCTGCCACAGGCTGTGGCAGAAATCCCCTGGGGTCACAACATCGCCCTTATCGAGAAGGTCAAAGACTCGGAGCAGAGGCTCTGGTACGCCGAGAAGACCATTGAGCACGGTTGGTCGCGGGCTGTCCTTGTCCATCAAATCGAATCCGACCTCTTCGGACGACAGGGGAAGGCCCTCACCAACTTTGAACAAGCCCTGCCCGCACCCCAGTCCGATCTGGCACGAGAGGTCAACGCTGAGAAGCTCAGACAATCGGCCTGGAAGGTCCAATCACACGTTGAATGGACCGCTGCAGAAGCAAGGACACAGAGACGTATGAACGTGTCACAAACAAGCTGCAAGATAGACCTTGACTGCGCTCCCGGGCCTTGCCCCAGGGGCGTTTTGGTTTGTGGGGGCAGGAAAGAGAGTAGTATGTGGTCGCAAATTGCGACCACCCAAAGAGAATCGTACATGAGAAGCCTGTAAACGGAGCTTCTCGCAAGCAACCCGGAGGGTTGCCTATGGCCAAGAGCGCAAAGAGCACGCAGAAGAATACGAAGAGCTTCGAGCAAACGCTTTGGGATACGGCGGACAAATTGCGTGGAAGTGTTGAATCTTCAGAGTACAAGCATGTGGTGCTCAGCTTGATCTTCCTCAAATTCGTCAGTGACAAGTTCGAGGAGCGCAGGATGGAGCTGATTGCCGAAGGCAAGACCCAATACCTGGAAATGGTGGACTTCTACACCATGAAGAACGTCTTCTACCTGCCCGAAGAGTCGCGCTGGTCATTCATCCAGAAGCAAGCCAAGCAGGACGATATCGCGGTCAAGATCGACACGGCCCTGCATACGGTGGAGAAGAACAACAAGTCACTCAAGGGCGCGCTGCCCGACAACTACTTCTCCCGCTTGGGGCTGGATGCGAGCAAGTTGGCAGCATTGATCGACTCCATCAACAACATCGACACTATCGCAGACAAGCAAGAGGATATCGTCGGGCGGGTCTACGAGTACTTCTTAGGCAAGTTCGCGGCCACTGAGGGCAAGGGCGGCGGCGAGTTCTACACCCCAAAATGTGTCGTCAATCTGATCGCTGAGATGATCGAACCCTACAAGGGCAAGATCTATGACCCGTGCTGTGGTTCAGGCGGCATGTTCGTGCAATCGCTGAAATTTATCGACAGCCATCAGGGCAATCGCAAGGATGTGTCGATTTATGGGCAGGAGCTGACTGCCACCACCTACAAGCTGGCCAAGATGAACCTGGCCATTCGCGGCATTTCCGCCAATTTGGGCGAGGTGCCTGCTGACAGCTTCTTCAAGGATCAGCACATAGACCTCAAGGCCGACTTCATTATGGCCAATCCACCGTTTAACCTGAAGGCGTGGCGTGGCAAGGATGAGCTTGTCAACGATCCTCGCTGGGCAGGTTACGAGGTGCCGCCTACAGGCAACGCCAACTACGGGTGGATCCTGCACATGATCTCAAAACTCTCGGAGAATGGCGTCGCCGGATTCGTGCTCGCCAACGGCTCCATGTCCACCAACACCAAGGGCGAAGGCGACATCCGTCGCAAGATTCTCGAAAACGACCTGGTCGATTGCATGATCGCCCTGCCCGGCCAGCTCTTCTATACAACTCAGATTCCCGTCTGTCTCTGGTTCCTGACCAAGAGCAAGGACGCTCAGGTTGTTGAGGGGCACACAAACAGTAACCACCGCGCGCGCAGAGGCGAGACGCTGTTTATCGACGCTCGCAACATAGGCAGCATGGTCGATCGCACCCATAAGGAACTGACCTCAGACGACATCGCCGAAATTGCCCGCACCTACCACGCCTGGCGTGGTGAAAGGGGACTGGCTCAAGCGGAGCGAAGCGACGAAGACGTGCCTGTCCCCGCACTTGAATACGAAGACAAACCCGGCTTCTGCAAAGCAGCCACGCTGGAAGACATCAAGGCCAACGACTATGTGCTCACACCGGGGCGATATGTGGGTGCGCCAGAGATTGAGGATGACGGAATTCCTTTCGAGGAGAAAATGTCTGACCTGACCCAAACCCTGTACCAGCAGATGGAAGAGTCCGCAAAGCTCGATGCGGTGATTCGCAATAATCTTGAGGGGTTGGGTTATGGGGAGTGAGTTGAGTCTTCAGCAACAAGACTACAAACAGTGGCTCAAGGAGCTGAAACAGAGGTTCCGTAAGGCGCAACTCAAAGCAGCGGTATCGGTTAATCGTGAGCTACTGCAGTTTTATTGGGGGCTAGGTGCCGACATCGTTGAGAAGCAAAAGAGTGCTACGTGGGGCAGCGGCTTTCTCAGGCAGCTGAGCCAAGATATGCAGACCGAGTTCCCCGATGTAAAGGGATTCTCGAAGCGTAATCTGGAGCAGATCCGACGCTGGTATCTCTTCTGGATTCAGGATGAAGCAATTGCGAAGCAGGCTGCTTCGCAATTGACGCAGATTCCCTGGTGGCACAATGTGGTTATTGTCAGTAAGTGCCAATCTACGGAAGAGGCGACCTATTACGTTCATCACACGCTACATCATGGCTGGAGCCGCAGCGTTCTAACGCATCAGATCGAGAGCAAACTATGGCAGAGGGAAGGTCATGCCATCACCAATTTCAGCCAGACGTTGCCTGCACCACAATCAGATCTTGCGACCCAGATGTTGAAAGACCCTTACGCATTTGATTTTCTGGTCTTAACCGAAGATTTCAATGAGCGAGAGCTGGAACAAGGATTGGTTGCCCATCTCCAGAAGTTCCTGCTGGAATTGGGCGCAGGCTTTGCCTACCTCGGCAAACAGGTTCCGATCCAGGTCGGAGAACGGGAGTTTTACCTCGATCTGCTTTTCTATCATGCGCGCCTGCACTGCTATGTTGTTGTGGAACTAAAGGTAGTGAGCTTTGAGCCAGAACACGCCGGGAAACTCAACTTCTACTTGAAAGCAGTGGATGAGCAACTCAGGCAGCCCGGAGACCAGCCCACAATCGGCATCCTGCTCTGCAAAGACCGTGATCGCATGGTGGCCGAATATGCGTTAAGCGACATTCAGAAACCGATTGGCGTTTCCGAATATCAACTCACCCAGTCCCTGCCAAGCAAGTTGAAATCCAGTCTTCCGAGCATTGAACAGATCGAGGCGGAACTGAGAGGGGAGAGCACGGATGACTCATAGAGAGCTGTGGGGAGTGCTGCATGCAGTGATTCGCAAGAATCTTGAGGGGTTGGGTTATGAGGAGTGATTGGAGGGATATCTCTCTAGGAAATCTATTCAATGTCAAGCATGGTTTCGCCTTCAAAGGGGAGAACTTCACCGATACCCCAAACCATACACTCTTGGTTACTCCAGGCAACTTCGCAATTGGCGGTGGTTTTCAGAACCCCAAACCGAAGTTCTACAGTGGGCCTGTTCCTGAAGACTACATTCTTCAGCATGGACAGGTTATCGTGACCATGACTGACTTAAGCAAGCAGTCGGATACACTCGGTTTGGCGGCGATAGTCCCCGAGGATGGCAATACCTGGTTGCACAACCAAAGAGTCGGATTGCTCGAGTTCAACAAGAGCGTCCCTTCCGATCCACGGTTTATCAGCTATCTGTTAAGAGCGCACGAGTATAGGGCGTGGGTCGTCGGATCTGCTACTGGAACTACGGTGAAACATACGTCCCCTAGTAGGATTGAATCCTATGTGTGTAGTATCCCCACTCTTCAGGAGCAAGAGGCTATCGCGCACGTCCTTGGCACCCTTGACGACAAGATCGAACTCAACCGTCAGATGAACGAGACGCTGGAGGCCATGGCGCAGGCGCTGTTCAAGAGCTGGTTTGTCGATTTTGACCCAGTCATCGACAAGGCTCTGGCCGCAGGGAATCCCATCCCCGAATCGCTGCAGAAGCGTGGCGAAGCCCGAGAAACGCTGGGCGATAAGCGAAAGCCGTTGCCCGCCGCGATCGAGGATCACTTCCCCAGCCGCTTTGTCTTCAGCGAGGAGATGGGTTGGGTGCCGGAAGGGTGGGAGGTAAGTACTGTTGGAACGGAATTTGACATCACAATGGGGCAATCTCCACCTGGCAATACATACAACGAGAATGGAGAAGGAATGCCCTTCTTCCAAGGGCGGGCAGACTTCGGATTCAGGTATCCTTCGAATCGCGTTTTTTGTACTGCTCCGAAAAGGTTCGCTTCAGAAGGGGATACCCTCATAAGCGTCCGGGCGCCTGTCGGGGATGTGAACATGGCAGCTTCGGATTGTTGTATCGGCCGAGGTGTGGGCGCATCGCGTCATAAATCAGGAAGTCGATCCTTCACATACTATTCGATGCTCCAGCTTCGTTGTAATTTCGATGTATTTGAAGCGGAAGGCACCGTTTTTGGAAGCATCAACCAGAAAGACTTCAAGGCATTACCACAACTCGGTGTCCCTGCTGATTTGGTTCAAGGATTTGAGAAGCATGTCGGAGGAGTTGATGGGAAGATTGAACTCAACACAGCAACTGGTCGTAGCTTGACGAACCTCCGCGACACACTCCTTCCAAGACTCCTCTCTGGCCAGCTACGTATCCCTGATGCCGAGAAACTGATCAAAGAGGCGCTATGAGCAAGTTCACCGAAGCACAACTGGAGCTCGCGATCATCGCCTTACTGGAAGAACAAGGCTTTCCGCATTCCAGAGGCGACTCGCTGGCTCGTGGACCGCATGACGTTCTGATCCAGGCCGATTTGCGTGCGTTCCTGGCTAAACGCTACGCCGGGGACAACATCACCGAGGGCGAGATCGACGCCATCATTCATCGTCTGGAAGCGCTGCCTGCCGCCGATCTCTATGAATCCAACAAGCACATGCACAAGCTGGTCAGCGACGGCTTCCTGCTCAAGCGGGAACACGCCCTCACCCCCGACCCCTCTCCCACCCTCACCCGCAGCCCCTCTCCCAGAGAGAGAGGGGAGATGAAGGATCTCTATGTCCAGCTAATCGACTACGCGGGTTTGCCCGAGCAGCGCCTGCCAAGCCCAGATGAACTGGAGCAGATCGTCGCCGAGGAGCGAGCCGACTATGGCAGCGATTCAAACATCTACCGAGTCGTCAATCAGTTGGAGATCGTGGGTAACGAGAAGCGTATCCCCGATGCCATCCTCTATATCAATGGCTTGCCGCTGGTCGTCTTCGAGTTCAAGAGTGCCATTCGCGAAGAGGCGACGATCCACGATGCCTATGTGCAGCTGACCACCCGCTATAGTCGCGATATCCCCGAATTGATGAAGTACAACACCCTGTGCGTGATCAGTGACGGTGTTAACTCGCGTATGGGATCGCTTTTTGCCCCCTACGAGTTCTACTACACGTGGCGGAAGGTGACAGGTAACGAACCCATCGAGCAAGAGGGTATCAACGCGCTACATTCGATGATCCAAGGGCTGTTCGATAAGGACCGGCTGCGACAGGTGATTCGCCATTTTATCTACTTCCCCGATGTCTCCAAACAGGAAGTGAAGGTCGTCTGCCGCTACCCCCAGTTCTATGCGGCGATCAAGCTCTACGAAAACATCAAGGCCCACCGCAAGCCATTGGGCGACGGCAAGGGCGGCACCTATTTCGGGGCCACTGGCTGTGGCAAGAGCTTTACCATGCTGTTCTTGACCCGGCTGCTGATGAAGAGCCTCGAATTTGAAAGCCCCACCATTGTGTTGATCACCGACCGCACCGACCTCGATGACCAACTCTCAGGGCAGTTCACCAATGCCAAGAATTACATCGGCGATCAGACGGTGATCAGCGTGGAAAGTCGCGAGCACTTGCGCGATCTGCTGAAGGATCGTAAAAGCGGCGGGGTCTTTCTGACCACGGTCCATAAGTTCACCGAAGATACCGAACTGCTAACTGAACGCAACAATGTCATCTGTATTTCAGACGAAGCGCACCGCAGTCAGGTGAACCTCGACCAGAAAATTCAGGTGACTGAAGAGGGTGTGAAGCGAACCTACGGCTTTGCCAAGTACCTGCATGACTCGCTACCCAACGCGACCTATGTGGGCTTCACGGGTACGCCCATCGACGCCACCTTGGATGTGTTCGGCGATGTGGTGGATGCCTACACGATGACTGAATCCGTGAAGGACAAGATCACCGTGCGTATTGTCTATGAAGGACGCGCCGCCAAGGTTCTCCTTGATAACAGCAAGCTTCAGGAGATCGAAGACTACTACGCCCGCTGCGCGGATCTAGGGACCACAGACTACGCCATCGAAGAGAGCAAGAAGGCCAATGCCCAGATGAATGCCATCCTCGGCGATCCCGATCGCATCAAGGCCGTGGCGGCAGATTTCGTTCATCACTACGAGCGGCGGGTGGAGGAAGGGGCCACAGTGAAGGGCAAGGCCATGTTCGTTTGCAGCAAGCGCGAAATCGCCTATGCCTTGTGGAAAGAGTTGGTGGCCCTACGTCCCCAGTGGAACGAGGTGCTGGCTTGCGAGGCTGGCGCGAACTTGAGTTTGCAGGAGCAAAAGACCATCAAGCCGATGGAGAGGGTGAAGATGATCATGACCCGGGGGAAGGACGACCCCAAAGAGCTCTACGATCTTCTGGGCACCAAGGACGATCGCAAAGAACTGGACCGGCAGTTCAAGAACGGCAAATCTAATTTCAAGATCGCCATTCTTGTGGACATGTGGCTGACGGGGTTTGACGTCCCCTTCCTCGACAGTATGTACATCGATAAGCCCGTTCAGCGCCACAGCCTGATCCAGACCATCTCACGGGTAAATCGACGCTTCGAGGGGAAAGAGAAGGGGCTGATCGTCGATTACATCGGCATCAAGAAGCAGATGAACTTGGCATTGGCTCACTACGACAAGGCGGACAAGCAGAACATCGAGGAGATTCAGCAATCGGTGATCGTGGTTCGCGACCACCTAGATCTCCTGGGCAAGCTTTTCCACAAATTCGATGCATCCCTCTACCATCACGGCAGCCCGGTGGAGCAACTGAACTGCCTTAATAGGGCTGCCGAGTATGCTCAAATCACAGAGAAGATCGAGAAGCGGTTCATGGCCTTGGTCAAACGCCTGAAAGCGGCCTATGACATCTGCTGTGGAAGCGACGCATTTGCACAAATTGAACGAGATCGCATCCATTTCTACCTGGCCGTACGATCCATCGTCTTCAAGCTCACCAAGGGCAATGCGCCCGATACCGCCCAGATGAACGCCAAGGTGCGGGAGATGATCGCCGAGGCCCTGAAGTCCGATGGTGTGGAAGAAATCTTCAAGCTGGGTGAGGACAAGGCCGATGCCATCGACATCTTCAACGAAGACTACCTAGCCAAGATCAAGAAGATCAAACTCCCCAACACCAAGATTAAGCTTCTCCAGCACCTGCTGGCCAAGGCAATTGAAGACTTCAAGAAGGTCAACAAGACCAAAGGGCTGGACTTCAGCAAGAAGTTCAAGGCGCTGGTGGACACGTACAACGAACGCAAGGAAGAAGATGTTCTGGTTAGTAATGTCCTAGAAGACTTCACCGATGAAATCATCGACCTGTTGGGAGCGCTGAATAAAGAGAAGGAATCCTTTGCGGAACTAGGCATCGATCTGGAAGAGAAGGCCTTCTACGACATCCTGAAAGAGCTGACGATCAAGTACGACTTTGAGTACCCAGAAGACAAGCTGATCGTTCTATCGAAAGCAGTGAAGGCCGTAGTCGATGACAAGGCCAAATACACCGACTGGAACTACCGCAACGACATCAAGGCGGAGCTGAAAGTCGCCCTGATTCTCCTGCTGGCCGAGCACAAATACCCGCCCGTGGACCGAGACGAGGTCTACCAAGAGATCTTCGAGCAGGCCGAGAATTTCAAGAAATATCAAAGTGTGGGGAAGGGATGATGGTGGCTTCGGTTCTGAAACTCCAAGCCATCTCCGACGACCTCGCCCAAACCCCAGGAGCCACTGAAGGAGAATCGAATTGACAAGTGAATGGAGCGTCATAATAAACGCTGGTTCAGAAGACCGGAACAGAGAGTTCAAGGCTTCATTCCCTTGGGACAGAGCTACACATGGCTCCACAATGGCGCGAGTCACCAAGAGCATTCTTGCCATGAGCAATTTGAGAGATGGTGGACATGTCATTGTCGGCGTCGAAGAGGATGCAAGTGGGCGCGGCCTCCCGGCGGGTATAAGGGACGCAGACAAGAGAACGTACACGTACGATCTTGTCGCTGATTTTGTTCGGCAGTACGCCGAACCCTATGCGCAGTTTAATCTAGATTTTGTAGTGGACGGAGGCAAATCGTTTGTAATCCTGTCAATTGCCGGTTTCGATGAGGTGCCGGTAGTGTGCCGCAAGAACTTCGACGGTGTGCTCGCCGAGGGGCGGGTGTATGTTAGGCCCCAGTCAGGCCGCCCTCGAAGTGAGGCTGTCACCAGCTATGTCGACATGCGAGAGCTAATGGACATTGGGGCGGAGAGGAAACTCAAGCAGTACTTGGAGATCATCTCCGCGACGCAGTCGCCAACAGATGAAGACAGAAGGCGATTTGAGCACCAGCTAGAGGGGACTAGGACATGAGCAAGCTACTGGAGAAGATCAAGTCTCAAGGGCATTGGCAGGTTGTCATCAGGCCGGAGATCTTCGAAGAGGAACGGATAGCGACCTTGGCGGAATGCGAGCAGATTCTGGGAAAATGTCAGGTACGTCAACGCGGTTGGTATTTTCCTCACATGGATTCTTCCAGACTGATCAAAGGTCTGGACTACATCGAGCTAGAGACTGACTTCCCGCTTCATCCGGAGTCTTGGAGGTTGTATCAGTCAGGTCAATTCGCGTTCTGGAGAGCACTCGGCGAAGACAACCTTGACAAATTCCCCGGAGGATCACCATATGAGGCCCAGCCCGGGGAATGGCTAGGGGTCATAACTACGCTATACGAGCTCTCTGAGATATATGAGTTCGCGGCGCGCTTGGCACAGACAGGTATCTTTGCAGATCAGCTACAGCTTGGAATTACCTTGCTCGGTGTACAAGGGCGCAAGATGGAATTCCATACGCCAGCAAGATCGATGGGTATGGACTGTGAATGTATAGAACTGTCATTGCCACGCTCGAAGGCACATCGTACTGCAGACTTCATTCCCCGAGCACGAGATCTTGCCCTGCAACATTTTCTTTGGATTACTGAGCGATTTCAGTGTCCGGGGACTGAGAGAGTTTTTCGACGCGATCAGGAGAAATTCTTCGAAGGGCGGTTCTAGTGCGAAGGACAGCATATTATCACGAGGCCGGGAACATCCGAATAGCCCTGCCTGGTGATTCACATTCGTGTGACCAGGGTGGCAACTGATGAACGTTGTGCTTTGGATCCTCGCGACAATCGGAGGTGGCATTGTATACGACTGCGTGTTCCGACGATTCTTGCTGCCCCTCGCTTGGGGAGCAATACGAGCGCAATCTGCACGTGTTCGTTCGCTTCCAGATGCGATGCAAAAGAGACTGATCACCGTGTTTGCTGCTGTTCTCTTAGCTGGGGGTCTCTGGGCGGTATGGATGTTCATGCCTGAGCTTCCTCACTATGATCTCTCGGTAGAGGAGATGCTCTTGGGTGAGAGATCCGCACTCATGAGGCAGTTTGCGATTGCTCAACAGCGCAGAATCGCTCTCAAGAGCGAGTTTCTTGTTATTGGCGTAGGTTCACTAGCAATCGCGGGATTTGGAGCAATCTATCATTTCATTGTGAGCCGTCTGGATAACCGCCAACGTTCTGCGCCAAAGAGGCTCGATAGACTCGGAAGAAGCTACGACAGATTTCTCGCATGGGCCTACGGTACAACGAGCGGTGCCAATAAGGGGATACTCGATAAGGAGCACGCCCAGTCAGCGGTGAATCGGAGTGCTCTGGGGATCCTAGCTTATGGATCTCTGATAACCGACCCAGGTTGTGAGATTCGTCCACTGGTTGTGGCGAAACCAGAGATAGTGACTCCTTTCCGTGTCGAATTCGCGAGGAAATCTTCCAAGAGAGGGGATGCGCCAACGCTGATACCTGTCGCATGCGGAGGATCTAGAGTGAGAGCGAACATACTGATACTTGAGGACTTCGTGACTGAAGAGGCCGCAACTCATATGCTATATCGTCGGGAGATACACGAGGAGGGAACAGCCAAGAAGTACCCCCGAAGAACAAATCCCAAGCCGAACGAAGTTGTAATTCGACGAGCAACGAACTTGGACGGATGGAGCGGAGTAGCTCTGTACACTCAGATTGGATCGAACATCGATGACCTGACCCCCTCCAAACTAGCCAATCTGGCTATCAATAGCGCGCGGTCTGATGCGGGTCTAGATGGCAAGGATGGAATCTCCTACCTTCACAACGCCAAGGCAGCTGGAATCTCGACTCCGCTTATGGCGGAGTACGAGTCCGAGATTCTGCGATTGCTGAAGGCTGATGATCTCCACGATGCAATCAGGAAAGCAACAGCAAGGAGCTAGCCATGCCAATCTACGAATTCAAGCAGGACCGAATCGAGAGGCTAGGGCTCGGGGCAGGTTTTGTTTTTCGACATTGCGATGAGATCATGCACCGCGCAATCCAACAAGCCGGAGTTGGGGGCAGACCTTTATCCTTGAATTCCTACCTGCTTGTTACCAGGACTGCCTGCAGTCGAGTGACAGAGAATCGTCAGAAGCGCTGGAACGGAGGTCAAACACATGCGACAGGATTGCACACCAACATGGATAGATGCGGAGATGCGCTATCGGCCTCTTCGTCGAATACGGCTGGAAGATAGGGAGTTCTCGGAAGCATACCTACAGGAAACCCTTCACGCGTGCCCAGAGTTGCTGCCGATTGATGAGCTCGATGTCGACTTTGGCCCACTCGTCTCGCTGGGTAGGGAAATCGATAACATCGACAATCTCCTCATCTCGCCCTCAGGCAGAATCACCATTGTCGAAACGAAACTTTGGCGGAACCCCCAGGCGACGCGTGAGGTTCTTGCACAAATTCTGGAGTACGCAACCCGGGCCTCAAATTGGTCATATGAAACGTTGGAGACGAAGTGTCGGAGTGCTCAGTCGCCTGCGCCCATCGAGACGACATCGCTCTATTCGTTTGTCCATGACACATTCCCTGATGAAGTGCCAACAGAGACAGAGTTTCATGACGCTGTGCAGCGAACGCTACAGACAGGCCGATTCCTGTTACTGATCGTTGGCGATGGCATCCGAGAAGGCATGGAAGACCTTCTTGCCTCTCTCCACACACATCCCGGTCTTTTGTTCACGTTTGGGTTGGTGGAGCTACAGGTGTACGTAGACCCGCAAGAATCAGGCCAGAGGCTGGTGGTGCCGCGAGTACTGGCCCACAGCACGGAGATTGTGCGCGCTGTTGTCCGCGTTGAAACGACAGGTCCTGCCGATGTCGTCGTGGAGATTCCCGAAGACGGAGCCGATTCAGAAAGGCCAAAACGTCGGCGCAAGCTATCCGAGGATGAGTTCTTTGAGTTGGTACCGACACCTGCCATGGCAAAGACAATCCGTTCGATACTCGATCGAGCCACCAAGATGGGAGCCATCGTTCAGCCACGAAAGCGAAGCATGTCGGTGAGGCTTCGCGACCCGAATGGTTCCAAGCAGAAGCTCACGCTCTTTGTCATTACTGTGACCGGCCAGATCTACACAGGCTGGATCACGGATCAGCTTCAAACCATAGGAGTTAATAAGCAAGTGGGCCTGGATTGGATTGAACGCCTCGCGGACCTAGTTCCCGGCGTCGAACCCCATGCCACGCAAGTCTCCAACCTGTCCCGATTCATCAAGCTCAACGAAATTGATCGGAATCTGGAAGAGTTCTACGCGCGGTTGAAGACCGCCATTGATTCAATACAGGACTCCGCATTGTGATTTGCGAGCACTTGGAAGGAGGCGCACCGGAATGAGCAGAGGATCTCTCCAGCCAGGCAACCTCGGGCGCTGGTTTGAGCAGCTTTGCCGAATCCAGCACGTGCAACTTCCGGAGATAGTAGTTGAGAGCGAGAGAAGCTTGCGGCCTCGTATGCTTACTCATGCGGCGGAATCTATGCCTTCTGGTGGACAGGCGATCTGAGGATACTGCGTGATCAGGCAAACCGATCCATCGCACTGCACGGACCTGGAGGGCGGCTAGTGCACCTGTATTTCGATGATGAATGGCTTGGATTCTCAACTGGACTTCCTGTGTCACTCTATGTCGGCAAGACAGCGACAAGCAATGACCCAGATTTGCCCTCCTACCTACCCGATAATCTCGTCTAACCCGTCGATCAGCTTGCCCATTTCTTCCGGCGATAACGTATCGATCAACTCTCCTATTCGCTCAACGGAGAGGATCCGCACCTGACTAATCTTGACCCACGAGCGCTTGGGCAGTTTGCGCGAGTCGAGTTCAAGCGTCAGTGGAAACCCCGCCCGCTGAGATCGACTCGTAATTGCCAGGGCTATTACAGTGCCGGATCGTTCGTTGAAGACATCGTTGCTGATTACCACAATTGGGCGTTTGCCTCCCTGCTCGCGCCCACGAACTGGGTTAAGATCGGCCCAGCGAATCTCTCCCCTCAGTATTCTGGCCATTCCTGCAGTGCGTTGGATAATCCTTCATCAGACAACGCTTGTTCGGCTACAGGGTCCAGTTTGGCGCACTCCTCCGCAAGGCGTGTTCGCTCCAGACGCGCGAGTTTCTCCTGTATGGCCTCTTGAATCGCGCGACTCCGGCTCGGAAATACCTTGTCTTTGACAAGACGGTCCAAATGCTCCAGGGTTTCCTTCTCAACACTGATTGCAACTTTGGAGAATCGCATTTCAATCACCGGTATTACTATGCGTCATACCGATGTCCATATCAAGCCGTCTCCAACGGGATAGCCGCTGGCCTCCAGGTCAAGCGCACGCTATGCAATCACAAATATGCCGCCGGACAAGCAGAAGAACGCGACAGAGACGGTGATTCAACAGGCAGAGCTGCTGGGTAAGCAGTATGAAAAATGACTCATCACGGATTGCTGCCACGCGGATATCGGAAGCGTTCCACAACACCGTGATGAGTCACACAGCTGTCCAGCACACACATTAGTGCGCCAGGAAGTCAGAACAGGTCTAGAAGATGATATCCAGGCTGATCCCTCCGCCTAGCACACCGCTCCACGAATCGACCTCAATCAGGATGCGGATGCTGTCCGATAGATCGAGGTGTAGCCCACCCGCGAACTGATGTATCACGCCCAGGGTTTCGCCGCCAAGTGGAAGGATGGGACGATAGACAGCATAGATCGGAAGGAAAGCAATGTTGCTATCGAGATAGACGGACCCTTCCACTCCCCATCCGAGAAGGCCCGGGCTGTATCCTCCGCCAATCCCAAGGGCAATGGAGAACGTTTCGGGATCCTGCACAAGTGCCATCTTGATGTCTCCGATTACCCCAAGGAAGCCGGGCTCCCCTGAGGCGCCAATCATGAACCCGCTCTGGACCCCAAGATCAACACTGTCCGACAAGCCTACTGTCAATCTAGCTTGCGGGGTAAATATGAGCGAGGAGCTTTCACCTATCACTAGGTTCACTACCCCCGAGCCAAGTGATATCGCCACCTTCCCTGCACCAACCGTGCGTGCGGTCTGGAAGATGTTGAAGTAACACCCACTCAGCAGTACAACCACCACCAATAAACCGACAATCACCACCGAGCGTAACCTACGCTTTGCAATCATGATACCCCCTTTTGTTGCTCTCTTTTGCCTCCACTCTGCCAGATTTTGCAGAAGTTTACAAATCCGCACCCAGTATTGCAGCTTGACAGCGGGCGGCAAACGCCGTATAGATAGCAAACCAGGGAGGGATGAGATGTCAAGAGGACTTGTAGTAATTGTTGCCTGCGTAATCCTGCTGAGCGTTGCAGGGTTAGCACAGACTCCGAACGTAATTGCCAGGGCCGATGCTTCCTTCGACCGCTGGAGTGGCACTTTCTCGTTCTCAGATTATCAGGCGCAACTGTTGCAAGCGCTCGCCCTCTACGAGGAGGCGTTGCCCACCATCGATTCCAGCGCCCTACAGACCCGCTCCTACGTTCTCGATCGATTGGCTCAAGGGTACTTTGAGCTAGGGATGGCCTATCTGACTGATCGCAATGAGCAGGATGAGGCGTACGGCAAAGGTAAGGACTACGCCCTCGCCAGTCTGCGTCTCGATCCGGCGTTTGTCGAGGCCGAGAAAGACAGCTTCCGTGCAGCGCTGGGTTTGGCAAGTGACATAGCCGCAGTGTTCTGGTATGCCAACAACCTCGGCCGCTACATCAACTTTCACCTGCTGACCGCGATGTCCGGCGGGATGAAAGATGTTCAGGCATCGTTTGAGCGTGCAATTGAGCTTGACCCAACGTACCTCGGAGGTGCCCCATGGCGCTCTCTCGGTTCATTCCTTGCCCGCGTTCCGCCGTTCATGGGCGGCAGTCAAGACGACGCACAGCTCGCGTTTGCTAACGCGGCCACTATAGATCCGACATTCATCGAGAACTACGTTAATGACGCCGAGTACATTGCTGAACCGGCGAAAGACTGGGGCCACTTCTGCAACCAGATCAGTATCGCGCTTGCCGCGGGAGCCAATCAGGAAACGATGGCGACGTGGCCGCTGTACAACGCCCTTGCCCTGCAGAGGGCGCAGGATCTCGTAGCCGAGCATCCTTGCGGTAACTGAGATGCGTTTCGTGCAACGAAAGATTGGTTCCTTGCTGTTTCAGTGGGGAGTGCGTTGGCAATTGCGGTTCACACAGGACAGATGCCAAGGAGAATTCACCACGAAGAGCACGAAGGACACGAAGAACGGAACACGGTGAGGTATAGAATGCAACAACTACTTGTGCAATGTCACTTCGGGAGATGTACTGAAGAGGCTTGCCTACTACACCCCACAGGCTTGGGAACAGGATCGAGTGTTTCATCGTGTGA
>Ga0307990_1000630_pt1 | contig 30983 bp, 20 predicted proteins | sample EllFjometagen129_FD_203168 | JGI IMG/M metagenome (GOLD analysis project Ga0307990, IMG submission 203168) | Marine microbial communities from Ellis Fjord, Antarctic Ocean - #129 | ecosystem: Environmental > Aquatic > Marine > Unclassified | place: Southern Ocean | collected 2014-10-08
GGATATGCGGTTTCTGAATCCCGCAGGCCATGAAAAATGGTTGCTCGCCATGCGCCGCAGTTTCCAGCCACTCGGCGATCTGCCGGGCGTTTTTTCCATCCTTGTGCTGCTCATCAGTCAGACCGGTCGGCCCCCATCCCGGTTTCTGCCCTTTCGTCTGTTTCGCGATGGTTGGATAGAATTTACGCCATAGCGAACGCGATTTCCCTTCCGTGATGGGCCCGTGCTCCGCCTCAAACTTTTCGCGGATCGGGGTCACCATCGGCATTTCATCGTTTTCAAAACGAAGCATCCGGTTCCAGGCCACCTCTCCGTGGTCGGCTTTCTCATTATGGAAAACCTTGCCCACCGCGCCCGTCCAATAGCCGGCTTCCTTGAAGGATTGCGGCATCGAAACCGATCCCGGCCGCGTGTCGCGAATATCTTTCTTGTTGTCGAGAACTCCGGTCGACTCGGGATACAACCCGCTCAGGAACGAAGCACGGGAGGGTCCGCACACCGGATATTGACAATACGCGCGATTAAACGTCATGCCCGCTACGGCCAGTTGATCGAACGCGGGCGTGCGGATATGTGGATAACCGGACGTCGATACATGCGTGTTTAGATCATCACAAACAATGAACAATACATTGGGTCGCGTCTCCGCCATTGCGGGCAGGAACACGCCAAACACAATTGAGAGCACCAACAGCTTTTTTAGAAAACTCGTTTTTTTCATCATATCAATCTCCATTGTATTTCCATCTTCAACTGCTGATCCTGTGAATAAAAAGGGCCGCATTACGTTCTCCACGCGTGCGCGTTTTTACGGCCTCGATGATGTCTCGCTTGGCGAGATCAACCGCGCGTCCTGTGGTGACGTAAGATAAAAATCGGGGATTACATGCGTTTTAGATTCCGAATAAAATAATCAAGCCGGGCAATTCCATGACGTTGCATGAATGGGATGACGGTATCAGCCGTTCGTACGTTCTTGTTCTTGTTTGGCCCCGTGTCTATCAACAGGGTCTTCCCGGTTGGGAAGACGATCAACGAGGAATCCCCCGAACCCACGCTGAACACCAAAATCTTCAGATCGCCTCCCAGAGAACACAAGGAAAGGGCGCATAGACACACTAGGATGAAAAATAATCTGTTTTTATTCATATTCCCCCCTGTCTTAATTACATCTCCCTAATGAACCCACTAGGGGAGCGATGCCTTCCAGTCCGCCCAGATATCGGTTAATTCATCGACGATGTCCAGACGGACGGTTAGTAGGTTGTTGGTTTCGGAAAGGTCGGTGGCCAGGTCGTAAAGCTCGACCGCGGTCGTGCTGCCGCCGCTGAAATAGATGCGCCAGTCGTCCTGTTTCATGGAGCTGTTCCAGAATTGCGGACCGTTGCGTGAACGGTCGGACCCCATCCAGATATCCACTACGTCTTCGCCCTGAAAGTCGTTCGTGTTGATCGTGACCCCGGCGATACCGCACAACGTCGGCAGCCAATCCAGCGCGGATGTGATGGACTCGGTGTTGACCTTTCCGGCAGGAACATAGCCGGGCCAGCGGAGAATGAAGGGCGTCCGCACCCCGCCTTCATGCTGATCGTGTTTCTGTCCACGCAGTCCGCCGGACCAGCCGACCAGGTTGTATTCCTTGGCCGGTATCGGGTTGTCACTATAGTCCGGCACGGCTGCGCCCTGATCGCTGGAAAAAGCGATAATGGTATTTTCTCGCAGGCCTAAATCATCCAGCGTCGCCAACAGTTCGCCGATAAATTGGTCGAGGTAGTACACCTCGGTCACATAGTTCGCCATGCTGTTCATGACATTGCCTCCGTTCGCGATGACACCGTCAAAGATGCCCTGGATTTGCTGTCCGGGAAAATCGTCGCGGTTAAGCACCAGATTATCAAAACCTGCACTAACGACCAGATCGGGGCGCGGATCGACCGGCGCATGGGTAACGCGGCCCATCACATTCATGTAAAAATTGGTGTACTGGTTCGCTACGATAAAATCGATGGCTTTTTGGTAGATCTCCTCATCACGACCGCGCAAGTCATCTCCCCCGCCACCCATAATATCAATCTCATCGATTCCATAGGTTCCAGCTTCGGGGTCAGTTTTGACCCCGACGCCCACCTCTCCACCCGACCACTCATGCCGCTCCCCAATATGCCATTTACCGAAGTGCCCGGTTTTGTATCCCGCGTCATTGAGCAGTTCCATAATACTGGGATGATCCTCACACCCGTCTTGCGCCTGATCGAAACCATAGTCGGCGGTTTTTAGGGCGTAGCTGTTGGGATGATAGCTGGTCAGAAGGCCGGTGCGACTGGGATTGCAGGTCACGCCGGTTACATTGAATTTTCGGAAAAGCGTGCCTTCTTCAGCCAGCTTATCGAGGTTCGGCGTTTTTGCGTAGGGATGTCCATAACATGCGAGATCTCCAAAACCGAAGTCGTCCGCAAACAAGAGGATCATGTTCGGCGGACGTCCATCCACCGCCCACACCTGATAGAACTGGCTGTCATCGTCTTCATCCATCGCAATCGTATCCGTGGTCTGGGTGGCCGCGGTGGCCGATGGCAGGTCATCGACAAAGATGGCCCAGCTCTTCAGGTCGTTACTTTTGACGACATCAAAAAGCTGCCCTTCCTCGGAGGTCCAGGTCATCACGAGATTGGTACCGCCTTCGATGAACGTCGTGTGGGTAATCACAGGAGGCTCCGCGGGTTCCGGCGGATCTACTCCTTCGACTTCTTCGACGATGACGCCGGAAACGCACTTGATGCCGGAACTCACCTCGCCGAATGTGATGATAACGTCTTGTGATGCGTCTGCCGTAAACGTCACCGTTTCGGAATAACCCGCGTTTTCTCCGATCAGCAGCGTCGTGTAGTCAAACAACTTGGCTGTTAATCCTCCACTATCCAACGCCATCGTGAGGTTCCGGTTTTGAGCGTCTGCAGTATGTTTAATAACCCCGATAAACTGAAGCCGATACCCCTGCCCAATCGTCAGCCCGGACAGCGTGAAGGATTGAGTTGCCGCACCGACCTCCACGCTCAAATCAAAACCGTGATTCATCTCATCATCCCCAGCCACCAGAAGCGCCGGCGCATGTTGTTGCGTTGCCACAGGAACTTTTGTCCGCTCAGATCCATCTCCTGTGGCGGCCTGTATTAACGTTAGGCCATTGACCGTGCTCGAAGTGGAAGCCCCCAACGCAAACGTCGTCCATCCCAGAGAGGTTGCGACGGAACTGTCATTAAAGTCCCACGCCGCCACGACGCCCGCAGTAGCCGTCCCCGCAAACATACTCACCGAAAAAAGTGCCGCTATAATTGTTTTTTTCATCTTTTTTATCGCCCGGCGTCCATCTGGTTGGACTATTTTATCACACAAAGCGCCTCACCCTAGGATGAGGCGCTTCTCCGACTGGATATGCCTTGCCCTACTACTATTTTTCTACGTTGAGGCGTATGAATTCGGCCGAACCGATGTCGGTACGGTTTGTGACGGACTTGAAGCTGCCCACTGCACCGGATTCACCGACAGGCTCAACGCCATTGGTTTCCCATGACGGATCTAATACAAGATTGCTCTTCACTTCGACCGTGTAGGTTAGTGTGTCGTCATCTGTACGTTCGTTGTGGACATAGTAGAACCAGTTGGATCCACCATCGGCCGCAACGCTGAAGCCGGGCAGGATCACTGCGGCATCGTCATTGGTCGGATTACCGCCCAATGCATACTCGAGCAGATTGTCCATGCCGTCGGGCTCTGCGTCATAATCTGGAGCCGCCTCCGCGCCGGACAGACCGTATGATGCGATCCAGGGGATAAAGCGGTCTCCGGTGGCAGAGCCCCATTTCGCAACCAACGCCTCGCGCTCCGTCTCAAAATCGGCCGCGCCCAGATAGGAACTGAAGATTTTCACGTCACCAATCATACCGTCCAACATCCGCGTGCTGCTACTTGAGCCGCCGACACTCAACGGAGTTCCTCCTTCTGACGAAAAATTGCCATAAATGGCCGCTGTGTCGGTGGAAACTGTATCGGTTTTGGAATCCCAGAACTCCATCAGTCCAGTATTGGCTTTGTAGTTCAGCGCCATAATCACGGTGTCCCCGTCTTGCACATCGGCAGCGTTATTTACGGGCACCCCGTCCAGCAACCCCTCCAGATCTCCGTTGCTTTCCAGCCGTATGGTCAAGTCGTCAAAATTACTACTATTCCCAAATACAATCTGGTGCGATTGCGAGGCCTGCACGTTGTCCGCCTTAAAGGCAACCATTACACAGAACCCGCTGTTGGATACGGCCGCACCCGGAAAATTAAGAAATGCTTCTGTATCGGCGGCACTGAAGAGATTGAGCGTTGCCTGGTTGGTTCGCACATCCATACCTGACAGACTGGACGCCGATTTGCTGGCACTGGGCCACAGCACAGGATCACCGTCACCATCCACGGCATCGTTGCCACTGCCCGACTGGTCGGCCCAGCCAATCACCTCATTGCCATTGGTCAGGGTCACGCTGGCGCTACTCGTTGCATCCAAATGCTGTATCAGTACAACATTAGTAGAGGCTGCAAATGGAGTCGCCGAAACTTCATCGCTATATGCGGTCTCAGTGCCGTTCGTGTCGGTTGCCGTCACCGCATAGTAATAGGTAGTGCCGCCGCTCAGGCCGCTGTCGAGGAAGGCACTGTCCGTCACGTTGGTCGAGAAATCATAATTGTTCGTGCCGCTGGTGGTGCCACGGAAAAGCGTGTAGAAATCCAATAAACCTGTTGTGTCATCATCCCAGCCCAGTACGGCCACAGAATCACCCGCCAAAGCACTCAGACCGGTCGGCGTGGCCGCTCCGGTCGCAATTTCAACGATATCCAGTTTCATTTCTTTCAGCCGCATCGCCGTACTGGCCGAATTTACCAATGCAAACACATCACCATCGGACACTTCCAGTGCAGGAACAGTCAATGCCCCCTCAACAATCAGAACTCCATTGGTTTCCAACTCTTTTTTCCACAGCTGAGCAGAATCCTGACCTAAATTGAGCGACGCCAACTTGAGTACATTTCCGGGTGCAATTCCTGAGAAATTGAACGTAAGGATCAATGCTTCGTCACCTGAGAGGTTGCCGTTACCGGAGGCATCGTTTACGCCCCATCCACTCGTCGTCGTATGGACCGTTCCTGCTGCTCCACCACCGCTCCAATTGGTGGGATTGAAAAATGTCGTAACATCATCCTTTGGCTCCACATACATGCTGATGAACCCGAATGGATCGGAGTCGGTTTTTGTGAATGTGTTCTGTGCGACATCGATCGTCGGACTTCCCACACCGTCCGCCGAAACCGTCACAACACCGCTCAAGTTGGTCCATATTACCGTCGTCGATGCCGCATCACTGCCACCCCCAGAAACCCGGTAGTGACCTGTGCCTGCAGCTGAATCGCAAGCCCGAGAACAGCTGTTATTGCTATGGCTATCTTTTTCATCATTTTTCCTCTTTCCGTTTATGTATTTACGTTCTGTCAGTTCCTCAATAAAACGACATTGTGAATCTGCGGCGGATCCACAGCCATTCGATACCTTTGGTAGCACAAATCCCGCCGGACGCCTCGTCAGATTGGTTTCGAAAATTCATGGTTTGCTTCGGCCTTCTTTACTCTAGGGCTCCCATCCGCATGACTTCGAATGGGGATATTCACCCTTCAACACGCCCACTTTTCTTCTATGTCAAGTGACTATTCTATCACGGCGAAAAACCCTGCATACCCAGTGTTTACCTAGTGGCGCAAAATTTTCATTTCCATATAATCGGCGTGATTAATCGCCTTGTGAAACAAGGACAACATGCTAACGTTCAGTATGGATTTTCGCCGCTACAGGGTTATTTTGGTGGTCGCGATCGTCATCCCGATCTGTACATCTAGTGCAATCGGCATGACGAATGATTCTCCGTTGCGCGACCGGTCGATCTCGGAGCTTGAAGAGCGAATCGGTGCAATTGATGTGACGCTGGCGGCATTGTCCCACTTCACGTTGCGCGGAGGAGTCGGTGCCATTGGATACCAGACTTCGTATGCGCCCAATGCGGGAAAACAAAAATCGATCAGCATTTCCTGGGATACTCCGGAATAATAGATGAAATCATTCTGGTCCCCGTCATCGGACGCGCACAGATAAACCACTATGAAGCCGAGGGGTTTCCCGTTTGCTTTTCAGTCTATTGCGGGACCTCCGATCCCGGGAATGAAAAACTGATCGTGACGTATACCGAGGACGATGCTCTCCTGCCCCGTACCGCACCGCTTGTCATTCCCTGTGGAAGTATTGAGGCGTCCCCTCTCCCGCCGTCATCAGCCAGATAGGCGAGGGCAACCCCGCCATGCTGACGATCGACCTGGAAGAGGAACATTCCATCGACCGGATTCTCCTGCATACGGCACAGGTGAGTGACACCCTTCCCTACATGTTCGACTCCCGCTTCGGAGTCCCCCAGCATTTGCGGATTGAAGGAGCACACCAATCCGATTTTTCAGACAGCACCGTTTTTCTAGATTTCCGGCAAAGCTCGGCGTTCGACACGGCGCCGATCATCATGCGCAACATTGCTCCGCAAACCTGCCGCTATGTCCGGCTCATCGCCCGTATCCCCTACTCCGCCACCACCAACAAAAAAGAGCGGTCGCGCTTCGGCTTCGCCGAGGTAGAGCTTTTTTCCGGGAGCGAGAATGTGGCATTAGGAAAGCCCTTCTCCGCCAACTTTACCCTTGGATACTTCGCCAAGACCACAACCCCGCTTACAGATGGTCGCAATCTCTACGGGGACATTCTCCCGGCTCGCGAATGGCTGAATGAACTCGCACTGCGCCACGACCTGGAAAAGGAACGACCGTTGGTGGCCACAGAACTGAATCACCGATATGCCCGGCAAAAAAAGCAGCACACCTGGCTGATCCGGCTAGCCATCTTGCTTGGAATAACGATCGTCTTCGGCGTTTTCATCGAATGGATCATACGCCAGCGCGCGGTCTACCGCACTCGCGAACGCATCGCCGCCGATATCCATGACGAGCTGGGAGCCAACCTGCATGCCATCGGCCTGCTGGGCAATCTCGCCCGGATGCTCAAGAAGTCTCCGGAGGAGCAGGATGACGTTTTAGGGCGACTGCAGGAAATGACAAAACGGACTGGACTGGCCGCCCGCTACTGCACTAACACCCTTGAATCCAAGGAACTTTACGAAGACATCGTCGAAGACATGCGCCGTACCAACGAACGTCTCGTGGCCGATCTCGATCACGAAATAACATTCGAAGGCGAAGAACTGCTGCGTCGCCTCAAACTGCGCCGCCGCATCGATCTGTTCCTTTTCTACAAAGAATGCCTGACCAATGTAATTCGTCATTCCGCCGCAACCCACGTATCTGCACGCGTGTGCATGACGCCGAAAAATCTAATTCTCACCGTAACCGACAATGGCCAGGGCACGGACAAGAAGGTGCCGCCGTCGTTGCGCCGTCGTGCGCGTATCTTCGACGCAAAAACCTACTGCACCACACCGCAAGGGGGCGGAACCTGCATAGAGCTTGTTCGCGCGATAAAGCAAAGAGATTTAAATAAAAGAGGATCCGCATGAAAACCATCCGTGTAATGCTCGTTGAAGATAACAAAGAATACCGCGAAGGTATTGGCCTGATCCTAAAACACACCCCGGGTATAGAGCTGATCAGTGAATTTGCCACCTCGGAAGTCGCCCTTCACAGCCTGCAGACGCAGTCCCCGAAAATGCCGGATCTGGTTTTGCTCGATCTTCGCCTGCCGGGGATGGATGGACTGGAAGCGCAGTCCTATTTCCGCTCTTACGCCCCAAAAGCAAAAATCATCATCTTGACCCAGTCCGATTCGAAAGAGGATGTCCTGCGTGCGATAAAACTCGGGGCAGCCGGCTATCTGCTAAAAACCGCCACCGCCGAAGAAATCATTGAAGGCATCCATAACGTCATGAATGGCGGCGCCTCGCTCGACCCCGACATCGCCAGCTTTATCCTGAAAACATTACAGGTGCGGCTGCCTAAAGATCACCCAGAAACCCGCCTCTCGGAACGGGAGCTCGACGTCCTGAAACTTTTGGCTGAAGGGCTCGTCAAAAAAGAGATCGCAGACCAGCTCGACATCCAATACTCAACCGTTGACTACTACGTCAGCCGGATCTACGAAAAGTTCGAAGTCCAGAACGCCCCCGCCGCCGTCCACAAAGCCCACGGCCTCGGCCTCTTTCGAGCGGAATAACCTCTTGTAAACGCCGGTTGAAAAGTGCAGCGGGCGGCAGGGCGGTCGAAAAGTGTAACACTCAACTTAAAATTCCGACCGCAACTACGTCGGCAAGATCGACCGCGGCGAGCAGAACATCACCATCAACAGCCTCTGCCGATTCTGCGGGGTGTTAGGGTGCCGGTTGTCCGAGTTTATGGCGGAAGCGGAGTTAATAACCTTCCTTGAGCTACTGAAAGAACATGAAGTAGCTACGAACACACACGCACCCCAACTGCACAGCGGCTCCTCTACGGCTCATAGGCCTACGCATCAGAACACAAATGGTCAGCCGAAATCTGCCGTGAAACGCCATGAAAACTACGGGGGAAACTACGGGTTTTGACCATCAAAAAGCACCCTTATTCAGGTGGTTTCACTTCTTCTTGACCCTCATCAGAATTCGTGTATTATCTTCATTGCTAAGTAGATATATGAATCAACCTGCAACGTTCTGTATCTGAATTTTTAGGTGGAACCGCTTTCAACGCATGCGTTCCCGGAGCGAGATTTGAAACCGCGCACTCATAGGGCTCAAAATAATCGCTCCCGACCCTTTGCCCATCGCATCAAATCTCATAATGACCTCTTGTTAATTATCGTCGGGCACCCAACAATTTCAGTCGTACCTCGTAATCAGCAACTCCGTCAAACCACCAATTCAAATTCATTGACAATTATTCAAATATGAACAAGTATGCCGTATGAATAAATATCAAATCCCCAATCTTGCCAAAGCCTGCGAGGTGCTTGAATTCATCTCCAACGCCCCGCACGGTTGCTCCCTGAAAGAAGTCTGCATGGCACTTTCCATCCCGCGCACGACCGCTCTCCGCATCACACAAACCCTCGTAAACTCAGACTATTTACTCGAAAAAGAAGATCGAACTCTGTCCATGGGCAGCGCGGTCATCCAGCTCGGGGTTAAGGCGCTCGACTCTATCGATGTCCGCAGCTACGCCCGCCCGATCCTTCAGGCATTATCGCTCGACACTAATAAATCCTCCCACCTCGCTATGCTCAACGGAACCAAATCGATGCTGGTGGAAGTCTGCGACACCCCCCACCCGCTCCGCATTGCGGCCCGGCCGGGAACTCTCGTTGACCTGCACAGTTCCTCCACCGGAAAAATCTTTTTAGCCTACTGTATTGAGGATCCGCAAACCTTCTGTAAAAAACTGGAATTAACTCGTCACACCCCGAACACCCACACCACCATCAAAGAAGTCTTGGCCGGCATCAAGGAGACCCGCCGCAACGGATTCGCGATAGACGATGAAGAATACACCCCCGGTATCCGCTGCATTGCCGCCCCCATCATCAACGCCTTTGGCATCACAGCGGACGCGCTGGGCATTACATCATCGACGGCAACCTTCCCGAAAAAGCACATCAAAGAAATGGCGAAGAAAGTCACCCGGGCCGCCGAAGAGATTTCACTAAAACTCGGTCATGCTCGTTAATCATCATTGCCCAGTCGCAACTTCAGCTGGGCCTCATAAAGCGACGCAGGCTTCATGGCTGGCCCGTTTAAACCTTCGACATAAAGCCAGTCGTCATCCCGATCGAAAGCCTTACCGTCAAGGGTCAACACGGCTCCAAGATCTGACGAAACACCAACCAGAATCGACTTCGGGAATAGCTGATACGCACTGACCCCGAACATTTCGGAAGCAAAAGACTCAAAAACCTCACCATCTTCTGATGTGATCTTGCAGTTCCAAAACGTATTATATTGGGATGCATGCGGCAAATTGTGCTTTGCACCCCCACCGGAAATTGAGCCCTGCCCTATAATATTTTCAAATAGGTTACAGGCAGGCGGCGAAAATGGAGCATCACAAAAACCGTGACTGTCATATTCTGAAATATGGCTTGAATCCTGTGAAAAAGTGATATTTCGAAACACATTTCCATACGAGTTTCCTTCCACTCCGGTTCCGTGGGTTCGATACGAATTAATCTGAACATCTTCAATCAGATTGTCGCAAGCATGTGAATAGCATTTGATTCCATAATGGCCACCGATGTTTTCTGGATCATTTATTACAACGTCCTGCACGGTCACGTTTCGACTGTCCTGCAACGTAACCGGAACCGTATAGTTTTCAATGCTCACATTACGAATCCAGCCATGCGCAACCCGGGTAAAACAAATCGCCTTCCAGCCGTAGTCCACCTCAACCTTGTCAGCCAACGTACACCTTTTGATTCCGTGACCGTGATGGGAGTAAGGCCCCGTCCAGTCGCTGATGAACTGAATATCTTCAATACCGATACGGAGCAGCATTGGAGCAGCATGCACTTCAGGTAAAAATCGCATATTGAAATCCCGCCGAAGCGGTTGTTTCAGGATCAGGGTTTTTCCGTCGGGCACCTTCTCCACTTCAACCAGCCACTGATAACTAGCGGCCCGCAACTTCCCTGCAGAGCGCGCCGTCTTCTGTAATTCATGGAACTCCTGAATGGGTGCCATCAATTCATAAATCAAGTCTCCGCGATCAGTCGTATTTCGAAGTGAAAGTAAAATAACATCCCCGGCAGCCATTCCAGAAGAGTCCTCAACCTTAATTGTCCGGGATCCTTTCGGCGCAGTCTCAACGACCGTCGTCAACATCGGTGCCTCATAAATTTGTGCGTCTTGTCCCACCTCTAAAGCGCCGACCGGTCCGTCATTCTCTTTGGTGTTCTGTGTAGGGACCCCCCCAGAACCTTTCTGTTCCCTGAAGCGCCATGCCTGTCTCGATGAGCGCCGGAGTCAACCAAGGGGCCTCTTCGACCTGACTCAGTTGCCGACAGAGACGAAATACCGTCGACGTCCCCTCGCCTCGCAAAACGATGTTATCGTAATTAATGTGCAAATGTTTTTTTTCACCGGAACCGTTAAAGCAATATTCACCTTGCGGAAAAAAGATTACGCCACCTCCGCTCTTTCCTGTTTGGTCAATAATACGTTGAACTGCCTCGACAACGTCTGTTCCGCTATCCGGCAACACGCCCTGCGTTGCCACGTTAACTGAAACTGGCAGATTGGGAATCTCCTTTTCTCCATAAGCATATCCGGCATACGAAAAATCCGGCAGAACAGAATGTTCTTAGTTTTTTCTGAACGACTCATAAATCTTTGCCTCAGCAACCCGCGGGTCACTTACAAGTCGAAAAACCCTGAAGTCATCAATGCGAATATGACTGTTTACCGTCCGAAACCCGAACCAGCCTTCCGTGCATGGATGCTCATCCTCAAAATCAAATATCACTTCACCATCACGAATGTATTGAACCCGACGCCCATCAGCAATCAATTCAATTTTCATAGTCCGATTGGGCTGAAGCAGATAGCTCGGCGCACTTAAATCATGCTCCGGCAGACAGGGTCGTTCACCACCGCCCGCATATCGCCGGAACCGTGTTTTGGTGTTACCATGTCCCCCTTGTCCGACATAATACGTGCGCAGTGGATGATAGTTTAAAAACACGCCACCTCGTGAGAAATCCTCCAGATGCCCAGGGTCTGTCGCCATCCAAAAACAGTTTAAATCACTGACCCGATCGTACAGCCCGCCAGATTGAATCATTGTGGCCTCATATTCAATTCTCACCGGCCCAGACAGCTTCTGTTTCAGCCAAACGGTGCAGCCACCGCCCACATTAATATCCAGTTTACCGTCAACAACCTGTACGCCCCCCCCCTTTGGTTCCTGCTCGACAACCCATTTGGAAAGATCAGCGTCAAAACAATCTTCCATGATTACGCCCGGCTCTGCTCCCTGACAGATTACAACCGCCAGCCACAGACTAGAAAACAAACAAAAACCCGAACGTTTCATACCCATCCCCTTCATTGTTTTGGTATCTCTATCATAATCTCTTCAACGCATCCCGCCAGTGAACCGGTCGCCAACGCAACACGTCTCGTTATTCCATCCATCGTCAGCTTCACGCTTCCGATAGAAGATTGAGCCGGATCCGCAACCCAAACCCGCACTCCGCGGTCATCGCCTAGGCGTAGCATGACCAAACAGGGAGAATCTGCAACAAGCGGTCCAAGTCCTGGAACATTCACTTCACCGGGGGCATAGAAAACCGCTTGAACCAGTCCATCCGATTTCTGTTGCACCGCCTGAATCTGGGGCGTGTTGGACAGAATTTCGGCGGGAAAATCAGTCAGCGCCTCAAGCGCAGCGGTTTTTGAAACCGAGGGTTCGACATAATAGGAATAACTGCTGCTTGGTTTATCTGGGTCATGCGACAGATAGAGAGAAAATACCGGTTTGATGATTTGCTTGCACTTCGAAAAGTCGACGTTCCGCCAATCGCCATCCCGGGCATTAAATCGAACACTCTCTTGATAACCGGACTGCGTTCCCGCCCGAACGTTGACAGACTGGGCTTCCGGAAAAATATACCCAACACCATCATGATACACGGCACAGGGCTTCGCTGTCTGAACAAGCCCCTTAATCACATGGATCTCTGTTTCATCGGAAAAAACAGCCTCGCCGGATGCCAAGCACTGATTAACTGCTGTGCTCAGATGCATCCCGTCCGGCCCATGAATTCCGGCACCCAGACAAACATATCCGTCGTCCAGAAAGAACCAGCTCTTGTGTGCTGAAACGCCATCCTTTTCCAAAATCATCGCACACGCACCGTTGAGGCCGTCCGATACGCCGCCAGCGAAGGGCGAACCGCCCCGCCGCTGCTCCCGGTCATCGAACCCGATATACGGAATTGGGGCATCCGAATTCTCACAGGTCACGCCAGGCACTTTTCGCCAGTCCCACACCGGAAAAATATTGAGGTATTCCTGTCCGGACCGATAAAGAAAGCTCCCGCCATCCGCCAGGTAGTCGTTCTTAAATCCTTCACTGTGGCCCTGCTCGTCACCGTGAGTCCGAGTTGAAACCATGCGCACCGACGCAAACCAGTCGACCCCACGATGAACCATGTAATCCGAACACGGATAGTACCGATTACCCGTCAACGCGGAAGGATCTCCTTGTTTAGAATCCATTTCACGCAAAATCGTTTCATACTGCGGCCTATTATCCGCATCCGCATCCATCATGATCGGCGATGCCACCTGAAAGAACTGCGAACGCATATCTGGCGGCGTCGCATCAGGATCATCCGTTCTCACAATCGCCCGGCCACGTGTTGAATAGTCAATCCGGTTACGCCAGAGAATCCAGCGCTGCCCGTTCAGCACATAACCGGACAACATGCGTATCGTTTCCGGCGAAAATTCGCAGGGCGTCCCGGCAAGCGTCTGAGCAACGCGTCCGACTTCAATAATCACCGGAAGGCCATATCCACCGCTATACAATTGCGGACCGTGCTGCAACCAAGAGAAGTCGCTTTGTAAGCCATCTTCTCCGCGCGGCTGAACGGTGAGTTCGCCCTGCACCAGCCGAGACAGCCGGCTCATCATCTCTGTGTTCTTTGTAAACGCCGCCCAATACATCTGGTAAGAACACACCCAGATCCGGTTTTGCCCGACCTTCTCTTCCGGATCATATTTTGCGTACGTCCCAATCAACGGAATATATTTCGAATCCAGATCCGCACCCAGCAGCAACGCTGTCCAATACAAACTTCTAGGAACTTTAAAAACCGCATCTACCCATTGCGTCCCGGGACAATATCCCTTTTCAAACCAATTCCCCAATGCCTGATGAATGTCCTTGAGCAACTCGGGATCTTGCTCGAGGGGACCCTTTTTACGGGCATATTCCAGCGCCATCCAGTAAATACGTTTTGAATGGATAGACCCGTAAGCAAACTTACGAAAATCCGGACCGCTGTCAGTCCCTTCAAAGGAACTTTCCGGCAAAAACTTCCCGCGATATTTCGCCATATATTCTTCCGGAGCAAACATTTCAGCGTGCGGCTGAACCAGCGCATAATAACAGAAAAATGGCTTGTCCTTACTTTCTTCAACAAATCGAATCACTTGTTTGTGAATTAAATCCGGTGCGTAATCCCCCCGTTCAAGCCCGAAATTATTCCACAACATTTCCCGTTGCCGGTCGTTCCAAAGGAAATAAGGATAATAGTGATGCGCCAACCGCTGACAATTGTATCCGTAAAATCGATCAAACCCCATATTCAACGGCTCACTTGCCGTATCCGGTGCCCCCAAACCCCATTTGCCAAACACTCCGGTCCGATATCCCGCCTCTTTCAACAAATGAGCAATGGTAAATGTGCCGACCGGCATCGGTTGCTGCCCTTCTTGCTTATATCCAGCATTGCCTCGAACCGACGCATGCCCCATATGCATTCCCGTCAATAGAGAGCAGCGGGACGGCGCACAAACTGTGCTTCCAGAATAATGCTGCGTAAACAGCATCCCCTGCGACGCCAATGCATCAATATTCGGAGTCTTAAAATGAGTCTGGCCATAGCAACTCAGATCTCCGTACCCAAGGTCGTCAGCCAGAATATAAATCACATTTGGCGACGGCACTTCGGCGGCACATAGCGAAACAATCACTCCGCCACCGAAAAGAATACGCCAAACCAAACTCCACGCCTCGTTTTCGCTGCATTAAAAGTCCTCCCAATAACATTCATTTCCTAAAGAAGACAACGGTGTATCAGCCCGAAACACAAACCAAACTTTATATCCATTAATTTTATATCTCGTCCACATTTGAACAGATTGTCGCGAGATCGCAGAGAGCGGAAACGAATGCACGCACAAAATCCGGAAAGGCACAAAGAAGGGGAAATCGAAGCCCGGACGGTTCGGACGGTCTCCGGGCTATCCTCTTATTATGTAAAATACATATTACCTTACTGAATATATTTTTCCTCGTATGAATATTAGCGGGAAGCGTCCGAGAAAGGGCAATGAGAAGCCAATCAGCATAGTTCACCCTCGTCCTGCAAAAAATTTAATCTGCTAACGATGGGCCTTGGTTGGGAAGAGATATCTGCGATGCCTATGCAAATCAACACCCCATCCCCCCGTTTTATTCATGTTAAGTTACATCTTTATTTGCTGTTTTACGCGTATCCAGTATACGGCGTGTTTCGGTGCAACGCTCGCGGGTGAGTGGATAGAACCATAAGAAGAAGAACGCCAATCCAATCCCGACGACATCGGTGACGACGAGAAGCATTTTCATACGTTCAAGTTGCTCCATCGTGGGAGCCAACGAGAAATCAGTATACCCGGCGAGGCGAGGCATAAGACCGGCGAGCAACAGCACAACGACCTGCACCATTTTATTGAGAAAGCTGCCAGCGGCGGCATAGCTCCCTTCGCGACGCTGACCGGTTTCAAGCTCATCTTCATCACAGATATCCGCAACCATCGATCCGTACATGAGGCCCGAACACTGCGAACCGACGGTGGATAAAATCCAGACTCCAACAACGAGCCATGGAAGCGCGGGCGTGAGCATCCACGGAATGGAAAGTGCACCAAGGAGCATGATAAACATGCCGGTCAAGGCGGCTTCGCGTTTGCCGAGATGCGTTGAAATCCAAAGCCCCAGCGGCATGGCGAGGAAGGTGGAAAGCGTAGCGAGCGTACCGCCAGAGCCGCCAATAAAGGAAGCCAGTTCTTTATTGCCAGCACAGGTGTAGTGGACGTGCAGATACATACCAATGGTTCCATCCACCCCGGTTCCGAGAGCAACAACCAGAATGGAGCCCTGGACCAGCAGAAACGTGCGATTGCTGAAGGTTGTGCGCAGTGCCTGAAAAACCGGAATACGATCCGCCGGATCAACCACTCGTGTTTCGACGATTTCGTGCGTTCCTTTCGAAACCAGAACGGCACAGATCACCATGACCACTCCACCCAGCCCGCTGAGCCAACGCACGCCGATAATTTCGCTGCCGAAAACAGGGCGCAGGGTGAACCAGTAGAACCATGCGGCGGAAAAGACGCCAATCATTCCAATATAGTTTTTCCAGACGAAGATGCGGGTCCGTTCGTCGTAGTTGCCGGTAAGCTCGAAACCAAGAGCTCCATAGGGGGAAGAATAGAAGGAATGGATGAGAAAAAAGAACGACAGCATGGCACTGATGTAAACAAATTTAAGCATCGGGGAGGTTTCAGGAACGACCCAGACCAACGGAAGCATAATGGCTCCAACGACGGCACTGCCGATAATAAACGGTTTGCGCCGTCCCCAGCGAGTACGGGTTTTGTCGGAAAGAATACCGACGAACGGATCGAACAACGCGCTAATAATTTTAGTGGAAGCCAACGCGACCCCGAGCAGGAACGGATCCATTTTCATGGCAATGGCAAAAATTGGAATTGCCAGCGCCTGAACAATATTGACGAAGAAGAAGTCGGTTAATCCGCCGAGGCCATAACAGACTTTTTGCGGCACAGGAACGTGATCCTTTGCCGCAACGGCCTGTTTGGATTTCCAATGAATCTGTTTTCCCATACGGCTTATCTCTCGAGTGATTTTAAGATGTCTGAAATTGAAACTTCTGCAGCGCAGATGACACGGTCCGCCGCTCCATAAAAGACCGTCAGCTCATCCCCGTTCATTATATGCCCGTTGGTAAAAACCACCTGCCCGAAGAACCCGTTCTGCTCGTATTCTTCCTGCGGCTCCATGATCGGATCAGAGGAACGAGCCAGCACGCGGAAGGGATCATCGAGATCGAGCAGCATCGCCCCGAGGCAATACCGGTTTTGGGCATCGCAGCCGTGGTAGATTTCGAGCCAGCCCTGATCGGTTTTAATCGGGGCAGCCCCGCAACCGATCCGTTCACTGTCCCACATGCCGGGCCGAGGCCGCGCAAGGCAGCGGTGACTTCCCCAATGGATCAGATCCGACGATTCCGAAAGCCACATGTAATGCCCGCCGACGATCACCCCAGACGGACGGTTTAGACAGAGATACTTTCCGCCCATCTTTTCCTCAAAAATGGCGCAGTCCTTATTGGCCGGAGAGATGACCATTCCGTGATGCTCGAATGTTTCCCAGTCACGGGTGGTGCGAAGGCCCACACCATAGCCATTCCTAGAAACGGCGGTATAGGTCAACACGAACAAGCCGTCATCCATAGTGGCGACGCGGCAGTCTTCGATGCCAAACGCCTCGTGATCTCCCTCGCCGAACAGCGAAAAACCAGTGTCGTAAAAGTGGATTCCATCATCACTGCTTAGCAGGCGCAAGTGCGACAGCGTAGAGAGATATGCCTCCCCCTTGTATTTAAATTCGCGAGGATCGGAGGTGTTGAGATCTGGATCGTTGGCATCGAATTCGAGAATTTTCACCGCGCCGTTTTCCATCACCGGAAAACTGACTTTACCGGGTTTCTGTTCGGGACGTTCGGCCACACGAACAAGCAGGTAGATTTTTCCATCAAAGCGGAAGACCCCGGGGTTGAGCAGGCACTCGATTTGGAGTCCGGGCTGACTCGGCGCGAGGTCGGCCGGAGTCAAAAGTGGATTTTGAGCAAAACGCTTAGCCAAATTCATCAGTCTCCCCGCCCGTTGTTATAATCGATCACGATGCCGTTGAGGATTGTCTTTGTGCAATCGGTTACAACCGCCCCGCCGGCTGGACATTGCACGAGAAGGACGGCCGACTTTTTCTCGATGCGAATCGATGTACTGCCAGACTGGCTTTTCGCAATCCATTCGTTGGAAACGGCATCATAGAGATCGACGGGGGTTTCCAGCAGGGGAACGGTCACGGTTTGGGTTTCGCGGTGCGGATTGTAGTAAAGATGTGTGGGATAGGAAGGCTCGGCGAAGGATTCGGTGACTCGGCAGTCAAGCTGGAGGATTCCTTCGATATCGGTCGGCTCAACGATGGCACCGAGCAGTCCGACGAATACGGAGCCATAGAGACCGATATCGGTTTTTCCCCAGCCCATCATCGTTGGATCCCCCATCAAGTAAGGTGATTTATCCAGTTTGGTTTGGATGTAGAGGTTTTCAACGCTCAATTGATCTCTTTCATCCCCATCCCCGACCACTTTTACATACAGGTCACCCTCATATTCCGGATCTATTTTTTTCCAGCAATTGGGCCTTTTCCCGCCCTCCGCAAATGTAAAGGCTTCCTGCCACCCGCGATCTCGCCGTTTGGAATAATAGACGGTGTACTTTGAATCGGCAGAAGAAGCTTCTGCCCAAAGCACCAAAGTCGTTTCGAGTCCCGACGACTTGTTGAGTTTCCAAATGTGTTCGAGCTTCCCCCGGCGGGACATGATCAGCGTCTGTTTCTTTCCGTCATCATAACGGGCCTCTTTCCACGAACCGGAAGAGCTGCCTTTCCCTGTTCGGATGTCTGCAACAGGGTACGCCCGCGTCCATCCCTGCTTGCGGATGCCTTCATATGCGAAACAACTCTGAGGATCATTCTTCTGTGCCCAGTCAAAACAGGTCTGCTCGTCGGGTTTCCAAGCATTGGAATAAAAATAGCGGGAGTGAATCGCGACGTTAAGTATCCACTTACCGAAGGCTTCAGCATAGCGGTCATCGTACCGAACGATCGGCAGCATGACCCCGGCGGTTAGAAAGGTGTTCATGGCGAAGGCATATTCGTGCCCAGGGTAGATGCTGCCGGTCAGACCCGCGCAATCTTGCTCCCCCCACGCCCCAGATGTAACACCCCACTTGCGACGGTTATCACCGTTAAAGACCCAATTCACTAGCTTTTCGGTTTGGTGCGCTGCCCCCCGCTCTGCATTCATACGGGCGGCAAGGTAAGCGCCGTAAGGCAACAGACATTCATAGTATGGATTTTCATCGCGCCGATCCAGAAACCCCATGGCCCACTCTGCCGCATTGAGGAAGTTCGTATTGCCGGTCTGCGTATAGGCCATATATTCGATCCAGGCCACTGCGGCGGCGGCGTCCGCCTCTTTCCACTCTTTATTATCAACCGGCTTGCCGGTTTTAAAATCATACGCGGTCCAGTCAAAGTTTACGTCTTGACCACCGAGCGCAACGACAGCCTCATGCCAGCGGTCGGCGACACGAACCATATTTTTCTTCATTCCAGGGGTATCGCGGTAATGATCGCACACCTGATAGAAAAGAATATTGGGCAACAACTCATACCAGAAGGTATGACCGGTTTTCGTCTGAACTCGGTTAAGATAGAGCTCAACCCCGTTCGCCTCTTGAAAGTAGGCATTGAGCATTTCGACATAGTTTTTTCCGTTTTGATCTCTCTTATTGATGCCAACTTTGGTTGCACCAAGAACCGCGCCAAAACAGGTGATCGCGTCGTATTCGTTACTTTCTTTGTGCTGACGGGAATCGCCCAGATAGGACGGAATCGCAATTACATCGAATGGGACATTAATCCGGGATCGGTCCCACCACGGCGCAGGAAGATAATCGCCCTTTTGGGAAAAGTCACAAACAAATGCGTCCACATCGCGCGCAACCTGCTTCCAGTCGCGCAACACGACCGGCTTCGGCAGGTCGGGCATCTGCGCAACCTGCGGCTGACGGATCTGCCTGTCCTGAGCATGGGCGGAGGACAACAGGCCGAAGACCATCCACAAAACGATTCTCTTCATTATGGCAACACCAGCGACTGGGCCTTTAAAACAAAATCCCGGACCTCCAGCTTACCAGCGGAGTCGTCTGCAAACCGGATGCGGATTTTTTCCGCTTTATCCGGCTTCATCAGCATGCCGTCCAGCGTTCCGCTACCAGAATCAACGGAGGTGTTGTAAAACCGGTCGCGACGGCAATGCACGCCGTCAGCACTGTCATTATAACGACGGAACCACTCCGCCTGGACGCCGTTCCATTCGGGGCGAAGCCCGACAACTGGGCTGAACCGACAGGTTTCCATCGCAATGACATTGTCCTGGCGATCCAACCACTCAAAAACCAGCGACTGCTGAACGGAATGGTCCGTCCACGAAAACCCGAATGAAAACGGGCAAGCTTCTTCTTCACCGTCGATTTTTTCTTCACCCAGCGTGCCGTTCCGAGCGGAGAGCACAGAAACCAGTATGCGAGGTTCCGGTCGGTAGGCCTCCGGCTCCGAAATCTGTTCTACATAAACTTCGTCAAACACAATATCGCAAACTGTTTTCCCCTTGCTTTCAAAACTGCCCATCAGGGCCTGTACATCGAAAGGGGTGATGAAATCGAACTGCTTGTCGATCCAGCCCTTGCCTGCATCGCCGGCGGGAATTTCGAAAACCAGTGCCCGAATATAATCGCGATTGAAATCAAATAGGCTGATTTCAGCACTAGGTAGCGGGCCGCCTTCATACGAGTTGAGTTTGCACTTGAAGCGCAACCGGTAGCGGGTGAATGGCTGGCAGACGATCACATGGTGAGAATGCAGATTTGACCCTTCTTTCAGACTGTCATCGAAAAGGTGCAAGCTCGGCTCCGCATCCGTTTTCTCTTTATTCTCGAAACCGGCTAATCTCCAGTTACTGCAGATGATATTGTGCCGAAAAAAGCGAAACGTGTCGCCGTTGGCCCGCAACAGATGCTGAGCCGACTCCTCCTGCGCAAAAAAACCGGATTTTGCGCTGACTGCACAAACCAGGCCGAAAACTATCAGAACACTCCACGTTGCCCGCCTCATCATCGCGCCTCCCCGAACGTCTTGTTGTATTTATAGGATTTGTTTTCCAACGGATTATCCGACGTATGCCGGTTGTAATATTTCTTCTGATACTCGCCGTTCCACAAAGACGACTGGTTGCCGATATCCCACCGATCGTAAAGCTGCTGGAGCTGGGCTGTCACTTCCGGATACTGCTCTCTCAAGTCGGCAGTTTCACTTACGTCATCCTTGAGATTGAACAGCCCTCGTCCGAGCTGGGAATAAACCAGCTTCCAATCTCCGGACCGCACCGCATAGGCTTCCAGATTTTCAGGTTGCCGCCAGAACAGTGCTTCATGAGGGGCGGATGTCTTTTCTTTGGTGAGATACGGAAGCAGGTTCACGCCATCCAGCTCTCCTTCCGGCTTAATGTTCGCCGCCGCCAAAGCCGTCGGCAGAAAATCAAGGTTCCAGACCGGATCGCAAAATACCACGCCCTGCGGCAGGTGCTTCGGCCAGCTGATCAGCATCGGCACCCGCAGGCCGCCTTCCAGCACCGAAAACTTCCCGCCGCGCAGAATACTGTTGAGCTGTCCGCTTCGCTCGCTGCCGCCGTTGTCGGATGAAAAGATGACCAGCGTGTTCTCCCGCAGCCCCAGTCGCTCGAGCTCATCTAGTACCGCCCCGACGCCCCTGTCCAAAATAGAGTCCATAGCGCGCGTGACCGTCGTATTTTCGCGGTATCCCAGCGGAAGGTATTTCTCATACACATCGCGGGGTGCCTGAAGCGGAACATGGGGACAGTGCTGGGCGATATAGAGAAAAAACGGCTTGTCTTTGTTTTCTCTGATGAAACGGACGCTCTGTTCCGTAATACCGTCGGTCAGATACGGTATTTCTTTAACAACGACCCGCTGATCATAGATCGGGTTGTATCCACAGGACCAGTACCCTGCTCCGTTGACTCCGCTTCCGGGAGTGGCATCGAAGTAGTCGTGGGTTGACCCCATGAATCCCCAGAAGCGATCAAAACCGCGCTCCAGCGGATGGTTGTATTTCCACTCCTCCAAGTCGCCGCCGCAATGCCACTTGCCGATGATGCCGGTGCGGTACCCCGCCGATTTAAAATATTGAGGAAAAATCAGCTGCTCTTTGGGCCAGGTATAAGCGGAATCACCGCCCACGTCATACACGCCGAAACGCGCAGGAGAGCGTCCAGAGAGTAGTCCAACGCGGGACGGGGTACACATGGATGCCGACGCATAGCCTGCCGTGAAGGCCACACCGCTCTCCGCCAATCGGAGCAGATTGGGTGTGTCCACCGCCGTCCGGTGGTCATCGGCTGCGCAGTCGTTCACCCCCAGATCGTCCGCCAAGATCACAACAATGTTTGGACGGCCGACAAACGAGGGGGCATTCACACCCTCCGCCGAAGCCTGTTCTGCCCCAAACACCGCGACGGTCATCAATAAATTGACAGCACCGACCGCTTTGCGTGGAAACCGTTTCATATTCTCTTCTCCTTATATCCTAACTGTACTTTAGCAGTGTGTCAGCCGGATCGCGTTAAGAAACCCCTAGCTTGTTTTTCAAACACAACGGAGTAGCGGTTCCGTCACTGCGCCGCAAATCAGCACTCCCAATCACCTCTAAATTGAAAGCCGGCGCATGCAACAGGCCGGCCTTCAATATTCGCTAGATCATGTTGAGCACTAGGGGGTCGTTACCTTATAGAATCCCACCGGAGCCGCGTTTGTATAGGCGATTGGGCTCATGCCCGACGCAACGTTGGTCCAACTTGGGAATACAAGATCAGGGGTAAACCACAGCGAGCCCCCCGCCCCTGTATCGAACACAACAGAAACCAAATTATTGCCGCCCACATTTTCAAGGTTCAGTGACATGATTTCAAAACCAGAAATACTCGGAACAAGTAGTACATCGCCGTTATCCGTGTCATAAACCACGTTCATATTCCCGCCGGAAATATTGACGTCTCCAAAGGTTCCGCTTAAGGAATTGCCGTCGATTAAGACAAGGTTGATTAATGAGGGCAGACCGGAAAGATCGACATTCAACGTTGCTCCTTCCACATCGACGTTTCCTCCTGCCGTCAATGTGGTAACCCCACCCATATCGGCCACAAGATTCAGAGTCGCGTTGGTGGCCGCGAGGGTAAAGTTATTGGTGACGTAAAACGAGCCGGATGAACCATTGACCGACAGGACTGAAGAACGGTTGGTGATGTAGTTTTCTGCCAGCCAATCCATATAGAAATCGTCACATGTCAGGCTACCGCCGTTAAGGTTCAACTGGCCGTCGGCACCAGCCTGCGGCATTTGCACCGTTCCACTCACCAACAAACCGGACAGATTCACAATCGCACTGCCAATGACAATTGCACTGCTATCCGGACCAAACCCGCCAATGCGCAATAAAGGTGTCGATACCGAAGCAGATGAGCCAATATCCACAGTCGCCGAACCCCTCATTCCGATATTGAGGGCTGAACTGCAAATCAGCGAACTAGAACCGGTCAACGTAACGGATCCGGCTGAAGAAGATCCAAGAGCGATCGGCATGGTATCACTCGTCAGAATACCGCCGCTCATCAATAGATTCCCCGCCTCATAGGCAGTTTCGCCGAGGATGATTTCTGTCGCTGTATTCGTGCCGCTGACAATCGTGGCCGTTCCTCCGTTGTTAATCGACAGCGTATCGTCGCTCATCGGGACATAGACAAGATCCCAGTTATTGCTGTCCGCAAACGCACCGGTTGAGCCCACCCACTCCATGGTGGCAGGTAGCCGGGGAGCCTCGCCGGGGTCGGTCCACATCAGTGTCACATTAGTGATGCTGTAGGCCACATAAGCCGACTCGCTTCCCAGCCAGTTGACAGCGGAAAATGAGCCGGACACACTCGCTCCGGACATCAGCACTAACGGGGTATTGGTCGGTCCAGCATAGGCATCGAGATCAATATTTAGCGTTGCGCCGGCGATATTGACTAAGCCATCAATATTCAAGGTGGTGAATCCGCCGGCATCGGCAACAAACCCCAGTGTCGCCGCGCTGCTCGCCGCCAACAAATTGCCTCCAGCAGAAAAGGATCCGGCAGAACCGGTCACGGTCAGCCCGGAGCCCAGTCCAGCAAAATCCATGTCAAAATCACCGGAAACTGTCAAACTTCCTCCGTTGAGGTTTAAAACACCCTTCGCCGCGGCATTATTTACAACAAGTACCTTAGATGCGCTCCAAGTTCCGTCCAAATCCACCGTGCCGTCACCCCCACTCGCCGCGCCGATATACAGAATGGCACTTGAACCGGCAGCGGAAGGTCCTATATCCAGCGAGCCTAAGCCCCGAGTTCCAACCTGAACATTCCCGGAGGCGTTTAGCACACTGGATCCAGCCAGGGTAACCGTGCTCGTGGAACTGCTGCCGTCCGCAACTGAAAGTGAGGGTTTGCCAGTAAGCGTTAACATCCCGCCCGACATAGACAACTGTCCACTATTGCCTGCGCCATATCCGAGTTTCAGCTTGCCGCCTGCGTAACTATTGCCGACTGTCACCGTCGTTGTTCCGCCGTTGTTTACGCGCAGTTCATCTGCGGCAACCGGCATCTGGCTCGGATCCCAATTGGAAGCCGTCCCGTAGTCTCCGATCGTGTTATTCCATACCAAGGTATCCGCATTTACCGACAGGACTGCCATGGTCGCTACCATAACCCATATTGATGTTTTCATAACATATCTCTTTCTGTTTCAAGCTTTCACAACTCGCAAAGTTCCCTTATTAGAAAGCATCTTGAATCTGCACATGAAAGGCCGCAAACCCGATCCCGGTTAAGAAACGAAGTGCACCCGACTAATCGACCACCACTTCAAGATTATCTATATAACATGTTCCGGTTGCCGTCGGACCACCGGAACTGGTCAGGGTGATCATCATCGACTCGGCGTCGGCAGGAACATCCACGGTTTGACTTTTTTCCGCGAAGGATTGCGTGGACCAGCCATCACTACTTCCGGAAAAAAAGATCTGAACCGAAGCACTACGTATCAGATCGTTTTCAACGGTCCGGAAAGTCACGCTCAGACGCATTTTACCGATAATGTCACACAACTCTTTCCACTGCAGTATAACGGTTTTCCCAGCGGTTCCGGGCGGAAGAACGACCTTTTCCGACATCCATGAAGAAAACGCATCGGTCCGGTTATCGATAATTCCCATTGAATAATTCCCGGAAGCCGCCGGCGAACCCCAACACTGCATTTCTTTGTCCTGACCTTTGCGATGAAAAGAATCAGGGGCCCCGTCACTGCCAATCTCAAACCCGCTGTTGGGCCAGAAGTTTCCAGCGTAAAGTGCGCCTGAAAAGAGAAATACGCCAATCCCCATTAAAAACTGTTTTCTCACAACCCCTCCCATCCTGTTCACAATAAATCCACTGCTTCACATTTCACCACCAGACGATGCAAAGACTTGTTTTATGAAAAATAAATTCAGCCCCAGATATGTTTTCTAAGCAGTAGCATCATCAGACCGGCCAAGCCAAACAACCCCATGGTCGCCGGCTCGGGAACCAGTACCAGATTTCCGTTCGCTGTATCGTAGACGAGGCTCTCGCTCCCTGTTCCTCCAGTGATGTTGACGTTCGCAAACGTACCGATCAGCGAATCGCCATCCATAAGCTTCACATCAAGCGCGCCGCTGTAAGAGCTCAAGTCGATATTCAGTGTCGCACCGTTGATATCAATGGCGTTAACCATATTCAGCGTAGTAAAACCACCGGCATCGGCAATGAAGTCCAGCGTCGCGGTGCTGCTCGCACCCAAGAAGTTCGCTGCGGAAAAATACCCCGAGGAACCGTTCACTGAAAGTCTGGAGGAAACCGAAGCGTTATCGGCATCAAAATCGCCAGAGAGCGTCAGGCTGCCGTCGTTCAGGTTGATGCGTCCGGTTCCTGCGCTGGAGGAGGAGTAAAGCACCTTCGTCGCCTCCCAAGTTCCGGCCAAATCCACTGTGCCCTGCGAGTTAAGGATGGAGGAAATGTATAAAATCGAAGTGTCCACCGTAGCTAATGACCCAACACTCATTGTGCCCACCCCGCGAGAACCGACCTGAAAATTTCCGTCGATCGTCAGTGCGCTGGAACCCGTCATGGTCAGGTTTCCCGACGTGCTGCCGGCGCTGGCGATATAACCGGCCGTCGCAACAGTCAAGCTCCCCCCCGACATGGAAAGGTTCCCGCTCTTACCCGCCAGCCGTCCCATATAAAATTTATTGGCATCATGACTGCCGCTTGAGATGGTCGCTGTCCCGCCGTTGTCAAAACGCACTTCATCAACTGATGTCGGAGACAAGCCCGAGATCGAGCTCCAATTGGATGCCGTCCCGTAGTCGCTCGTTGCCGCGTTCCATGTCAATGTTTCTGCATTCGCCACGATGGCAACCATGAGAATTATGGCGATCGTTAGTATTCTTTTCATCTTACCTCCTTTTTATTTGATCCTACTCTTTCACCGAAGATCCAATCCTCCACTAATTAGGTAAAGATATCCCGCATCCCCTAATCCCGCGTCCAATATTCAAAAAACTTTTATTGAACATATGTCGCACCTGTCATCGAGCAAGTCCTGCCGGAATATCTTGCGTGTCCATCGAGCTACGCAACCGAAAGAACTCGGCCGGTTCCACACCCTCATCCAGCAACGCATGTTTTCCCAGCCCATCACCAACACTGTTGTAGAGCGCCGGCTGCCAGTCCGGGCAGTCCAGGTTCGCCGCCCGCTCGAGCGTGTATCGATGGCCCTGAAATCCGGAAAAATCGACCTCAACATGACCAATGGAGAAGTTCATGCCGTCGTCGTCCAGATCAGCAGTCAAGCAGGAGTCGGCATTGGTCGTAGTCCCGTCACCGCCGAAATAAAACGTGCGCCAGCGGTCGGAAATTCCGTCGCCCACACGGTCCTCCGTCCAGTAGACGGCGGTCACTGTCACATCGCCGGACGGCATGCGCAAGGTGGTGATGGCCGCATAGGCGTTGACCACTTCCTGTGTATCGCCAGACCAGTGGTCGAAAACCTTCCCGGGCGGCGGGGTTTGCGCCTCGATATTGAGGATCGAACCAACTTTCGAGGTCCCTGATCCGTCTCCGTTGCTCACGATAAGTGTGTATGCGGTTTCCGCCAGATCGCGGTAGGAGGCGAACAAAAACAAATCGTGATCTGGCATGGTCACTGTGGTCGTCGACGCATTGAGATTGCTGATCGCCGAAGCCGCACCGATCCAGCGGTCGAACACTTGGCCGTCCGGCGAGGGATTTGCCGTAATCGCCACCTGCGTTCCAGGCGTGATCCCGGTGGACGAACCACTGCCGGAAATCAGCTCGATCTCATAGGACAGATAGGTGCTAAACGGCGAAGCTGGCAAACCAGCGACATTGTAAAGTTTGTTCGATTCAAACAGCGCCGTCGAACAGTAGCGCACATACGCAGGCTCGGGTACCGCCGGGCTTGATACCAGCACAGTGTCGGCATGAATCGCCGCATCGGCCGAAACGAACACCTTGTTAGTGCTGGCGATTTCGAAATTCTGTAGCGGACCGAAAATCTGCACCACCGGATTTGTTCCGTCTTTGATGCCGGTCATCAGACCGCCATCGGCATGGTCGAAGAGCACCCGGATGGCAGACTCTTCGACTACGGCCTTGTAAAAGAGAGGGCCGCTATAGACGACATCCTGTCCGAAATCCCGGGCCAGCGCCGGCAGGGCCAGACGACACCCCGGATCCCATTTGTTCATGGGGTGCAGAACGCCGTCCTCGCCGACGTCAATCGTTACCGCCATGCCACAGTCCGGCTCCGACAAGGCGCGCCGCTGCGCTTCGCGCAACGCAGTCCAGTCCGGGTTTCCGATGTTGGGAAGCTGAACATAGTTGAACGAAAACCGGTCTTGTCCCCATTTTCTCCGCCAGCCTCGGATCAACGCCTTCAGCTTGAGCCGGTAGATGTCGCCGTCCTGCCAGAATGCGGCATTCGATTCGCCTTGGTACCAAATCGCGCCGCGCACCCCGTAGGGAATCAGTGGGGCAATCATTCCGTTGTAGTAGCCGTGTAGATTGGTGAACCCGCCCTGTTGCTCGTGGTATTGAAGTAACCCCGACAATTCGGGGACCGCCTCCATTCCCTCGGGACTGATGAACTGCTCGATGGGCGCTCCCGACCAAGCGGAAAACAACATCCCAACCGGAACCTGCGTCTTCAGATGCACCTGCTTGGCGAAGAAGTAGCTCACCGCCCCAAATAGATTTGCCGTCTCCGGCGTGCAGGGCGTCCACCCGGACTGGAGAATGGGCTCCTCCAACGGGTCAGCCGCATTAACCCGCCATGGCCGCACTTGGCGGATCAACGGATAGTTCGCGACAGCGATTTCTTCGGGAGCCTTAACCGGCAGGAGAGACTGCATGTTCGACTGTCCGGAAGCGATATAGACATCGCCGAAAACCACATTAACGACAAGCAGATCCCGTCCTCTGACGATGGAAACGCCCAGTGTATGCGGCTGTCCGCCGTCATCGGGATGCGACCCGATCCATACCATCCACCGGCCCGTTTCATCAGCCGTCGCAGTTGCGATTTCGACATCGTCCAGCTTGACCGTCACCTGAACACCGGGGTCGGTGTATCCCCAAATCGGAACGTCCATATCCCGTTGCAGAACCATGTTGTCCTGAAACAGTGCACTCAGAGTCAGGGGCGGCACCTCGTTGGTGACGGAGCTGAAGATCACGTCACCGTTTTCATCGTCATAGATGATCCATCCGCTCTGAGAACCCGAAAAGTTCACCTGGGCAAATCTTCCGGCCAGTGAATTCCCGTCGATCAGGAGGAGAAACGTGTCCGTTCCTGCATAGGCATCCGGATTGATATTCAGCGTCGCACCGTCAATGCCGACAGCCCCGTTCACATCGAGCGTGGTAAATCCGCCGGCATCAGCAATAAACTCCAACGTGGCGCCGTCATCCGCAACGGAAAGTTCGGCGGCGGAAAAGGCTCCGTCCGACCCATTGACAGTCAGCATCGCGTCGCGCTGCGTCCAGCCCGGGTTGTAATCCAACAGGACACGGTTCGACACGTTCACCGTCCCGCCATTCAGGTTCAACCGACCCTTTCCACCGTTGGAGGCGATGTACAAGGTTCCCGCCGACAGGGTTCCGGAGAGGTTCAGCGTTCCATCTGCGTCACAGGATGCAATGGCCTCGGGACCGTGCATGCCGACATAGACCAAATTAGCGTTAATCCCCACCAAAGGGCCTGCATCCATCTGCGCCGAGCCCTTCGCTCCGATTTTTAAATTGCCGGTGGTCAGCAAAGCGGAACTGCTCATCGTCATGGTTCCTGTGGTTTCCGACGCGGAAGCCAGATAGAGTTCCGAAGCGACCGACAGGCTACCGCCTGACATAACGAGATGCCCGGTCGTTCCGGCCAGCCGGCCAGCATACAGCTTGTCCGCAAAGCACTCTCCGGAAGAGATCATCGCCATTCCACCGTTGTCCAAACGCACTTCGTTGTTGGTTGCCGGGACCTGAACCGGATCCCAGTTCGCAGCAACGGTGTATTCCCCAGTTGCCGCAGTCCAGGTCAATATTTCCGCTGGCACCGACAACAACGCCACGAAGACCGTCAGCATCGTAATTATAAAATTTTTCATATTATTTCCGTTTTTAATGAGCTTCTTCCTCAAGACCCTACCCTAGATTTTTTCTACCTGCCGCGACTTCCCGGATGGACCCCGTCTCCATTTTTCTTATCCGCAGAAGCGGCACGATTTATCTCAATCAACAGGTTCGAATCCCGTGACAATTCTAAAAAAGACAGGATCATCCAAATCCGCAAACGGAGTGTTGTAGCGAAAGGTCAAAGTTTCTGTTTCATCAAGATTGTCATTCGGCCCATCGACCACGGTGTAGGAGTGCTCGTTCTTTCCGTCGTCGTCCCTGACGGCAACCATCCATTCTTCACCCAGTGAATGGGACACCTGAACGGCATAGGCCAGATGCCCGTCATCGTTCCGACGGGTATAGGTGACCGCCGGATAATCGTTGCTTACTTCGGAAACAATGCTTAACGCAGGCTGGCGAGGGTTTAACGGGCTCCTTGGGTCTAGCCCAAAATAGTATTCGCATTCATTGTCGATGCCGTCGCCATCGAAGTCGCTTTCCCGACCGGCGAGGTCAGCCACGATTTCATCACTCGTAAAGTGGTTTCTTTGCCAAGCGGCAAAGCCCGATGCCTCGGCTGTTGCAGAGGCCATAATGGTCAATAAATCTACATTCGCATGGCCTTGCGAATAGTCGACTCGGAACCGAAGGTGGAAAGTAGCGCTATCGTCTGCCGACTCCGGCAGGTCGACATATTTCATCTTCCACGTCGTACCGGGAGCACGTTCCACCCCCTCGTAGCGCTCCAATTCCTGCCAGGTCTGGCCGTCGTAGAATTCGCAGAAAAACTCGTCGTTCGTCGTCGCCCCGGTGATTCGGCGAGCGTAGGCGACCTCCAGACGGGTCAGGCCAGTGGCCACGATCGGAATCGTCACGCTGTCCTGGCCGTCCAGTTCAATGGAATAGCCGCTGTCGTAGGCATCGGCCGCAGTCAAGCTGGCGCTGGCGACAATGGCGCCGTCCGGCCAGCCGTTCTCAAAACTCTCATGGAGAACCTCCCCCCGGGTGGCCAAATAGTCCACCATCACACCCCCGCACTCCATCCGGTAGGGCACGGAATGGCGAATCGCGCCGTCTGCGGGTGTACGCACCACAATGCGCGCGCAATCGGCAGGGATCTCGATCGGCGTCAAACCGGACACACCAAAGGCCAAAAAAGAGTCGCAGACCGTATCATACAGGTTGACCGACTCGGTGCCCACGTCCACATGAATATTCATCGCATGCGAATAGGGATTGTAATACAGGTGCATCGGATAGCATGGGTCCTTAAAAAAATCGGCCGCGTTCAAATCCCAAGAGAGGATCTGCTCCACATCGGTAAAGCCAAATCCCGCGGCTAGTCGCCCAACATCAATGGCTAAATACAGAGCAAAGTTGCGGGCGCTTTTGGCGACCCTGTCGAGCGGCTCCTTGAACGAACGATATG
>Ga0307990_1000631_pt1 | contig 30980 bp, 23 predicted proteins | sample EllFjometagen129_FD_203168 | JGI IMG/M metagenome (GOLD analysis project Ga0307990, IMG submission 203168) | Marine microbial communities from Ellis Fjord, Antarctic Ocean - #129 | ecosystem: Environmental > Aquatic > Marine > Unclassified | place: Southern Ocean | collected 2014-10-08
TTGGGTATCGCCTACGGGATTGGATCAATGTATAGCCTGGTCAAACTCCAACTGGCCTATCATGCTTTGAGACGTGCCGGTCGTCCCTTAACACTCAAATCCGTGATTCCCGCACCTGTTGTTGATCATAACAATGCGGCTCTACTCTATACCAGCGCGATCACACGCTTAAAGGCCGAACCTGCAGGTAACCGTTCACTCATGGAAGCCTTAGCAGACTTGTTAGATAAAACCTCCAAAGGCGAACCCAATGAGGTCATTCAAAACGAACTCAATCAATACATTGACAGTGATCTCGTGTCTTCAGCTTTGGAGCTAATTAAACAAGGAACTCAACGAACAGGCTGTCGTTTTGATGTAGACTATAACGATGGATTTGAAATTCAGATGAAACATTTAATGAGTCTCCGTACACTCAATCGGCTCATGGCGTACCAGATTGATCGACTCGCATCTAACGATCCTCAAAAGGCCTGGAAATTCGTGGATATAATGTTGCAGTTCTGCGAAGCGACTCGTGACGAACCTTTATTGGTAAATCAATTGGTCAGAATCGCATTGATCAATACGACCCTTCAATCTATACAGGATTTGTGCAAAGCCACACCACTGTCACAGGATCATGTACAACACTTTCACAAAATTTATCCTTTATTTGAAGCCAAATCTCCCCTTGTCAAGTCCATTGATGGAGAACGATTAATATGTGACAATAGTTTCTTTCAAAGCCCTTTTCAGCCTTTTGTAATGGAAATGCTCAACATGGACAATGGCCAAGCATGGCTTTTTAATACCTACATGAAGGCGGCTAAGCCTGTTTTCTGGGCCGACCATGCTTACTATCTCAACACTATGTTACAAGTCACACTTTTATTCGAAAAACCTTTTCACGAGTTTAACGAAGAGGAGTTCCTGATTACTGAACGTTGCCCAAAGTACTATATTATGTCACATTTAATCATGCCTGCGATGTATCGGGTGAACGAGCTCTATACCATGATGCTCGCGCGTTTACGTATCACAAAGGTGGGCGTAAATCTGATCGAACGGTTCCAAACGACACAGACTTTTCCTGACACACTGGTGGATTTCCCCCAGGAAGAGAGTACAGACCCGTTTACTGGAAAGCCTCTCATATACAGAAAGGAAACAAAGGGATTTATTCTCTACAGCCTAAACACCAATAAACAGGACGACAATGGCACCACCGATCCCAAGCACAGACGAGAAGGTGACATTGTCTGGCAGTACAGCTTGCCCGATTAACAGCATTATTTGACAGACTTGGCTTTGACAATCGTCTCACACAGATAGTGATAGAGCGGCGCACACAGGGTAAAACCCTGTAAACAAACGTACCTCTGTATCATGCTTTGTCATGACTATCCTCAGCCTGTTTCAGAATCATGGAGATTATCGAGGATTGGGGATCGAATAATGTCCGTGCAAGACCTTCCACTGTCCACCGCGTAAGACAAAGACCATGGAAACGGCAAATTTGGAGTCAAAGGTTCGGCCATCTGTTAGGGTGACTGTCGTATTGCCTGTACCTGTAAGCACAGCAGACTCCGAAGACAAAACCTGAACATAGGTTTGATCATAGACACGCTCAACCTTGGACACGCCTTTGTAACCTTTTTTGACGGCGTCATAGGCTTCATTGCTGGTCTTGAACAGCATACCGTCCTGGATGATCATACCATTGTCAAAATCCAGAATAAAATCAAAGAAGGTATCCACGTCAGGCCCCGCTTCGGTCATTTCCTGGTGAACTTTCAATATAGATTGTCTAATGACGGTATCATGGTCAACGGGATCACTGCCGGCCTGAAATGCCGCCACGCAGCTAATACACACAAGTGCAATTAAAAGACTGGCTGCTTTACGCATGACTTTTCTTTCAAACTCCTTGCCTGATCATCTTGTTTGTACACAAGACAGTACTATATCGTACTATGCATTCAAGAAAAAAACTTGCGGAAGTTTCGATAGACGGGGATATACCAAAAGAAAAGGAAGGGGCTGATCCTTGCGGGTAGACAGGAGGTTGTTTTAGGTCTCAGCCCCTCCGTCAGATACTTTGAGAAACCAAAAGCTAAATAGCAACCGCTCAGAGTCTCTCAAATACTGCACCATTCACGGTATCTATTAGTATGCTTTTTTTTCGGTCCTTTGTCAACCTCAAGGCAAACTTGGACAAAAAAAATAGCGTGTTGCCTCGATAAATATGGAAGCAACACGCAATAAGCTCACTCAAGATCAAAATCACTCAAGGTTCTTTTCTTTCTTTTCAACCTGTGTATCCATCGCATCCATGTGCGTCTTGAAAATCTCTGCACTCGAAGGGTCAGTATTCAGACTGCTTCGCTCACGTTCAATATTAGAAATTGGAACCAAATCTTCTGCCTTTTCAGCCACTATGGGCGTTAAGAAGATCAATAATTCTGTTTTCGTTTTTTTCTCTTCGGTCCGTCTAAAAAGCATGCCCACCAAGGGGATATCACCTAACAAGGGGACTTTTTTGATCGTACTCTTAAGTTGATCCTCAATAAGGCCACCAATCACGATCGTATGACCGTTTCGTATCGCCACTTTGGTACTGGCTGAACGCGTTGCAAAGGTCTCAGCCGACAGAGTATCAGAGACCTGAACCTTTTCAGCAGTACGTGTTGTAATCCTTGGAGACACGGTCATGTTAACTAAGCCATCAGGATTGATTGAAGGTGTCACCTCCAACACGATGCCAATGTCATCTCGATATTCCACACTGGTCTGAGTGTTTCCACCGTCCGTAACGGTAGTACCTGACGGAATCGGCACTTCTTCACCTACAGTGATGGTGGCCATCTGATTATTGCTGGTCAAAATGTAGGGTCTGGACAGCACATTCAATCGCCCAGTCTCTTGTAAAGCAGTAATCGCGAGATCCAAATCGCCAGACACACTATTGAGAGTCATACCTGACGTCGGAGTTCCAAAGGAACTGGTGGCACTCCAAACCGTGTCATTACCATTCATAATATTAAACTTGGAAAATTCTGTACCCAAATCTACACTGTCAGTGTGCGTGACTTCAGCAAACAGTACCTTGATCAGCACCTGGCCCACAGGCAGGTCCAGCTCTTCGATAATGGGCATGACGCGTTCGTAGTTCTTGGCCGAGGTCATGGTCAGCAGGGTATTTGTTTCTTCATCGGCCTCGAAGTAGGTCTCCTCGTCCAAACCTCCACCGGAACTTGAATTGGAAGTGGAACTGCTGCTGGAAGTTTGACCGCCACGCCCCCCCCCCTGAAAACTCTGGTTGTTTCGTCCGGTGTTCGCTTCGTTCAAATTCTGAATCTGCTCAAACAGGTTGTTGAGAATCTCCATAAGATTAGCCGCGTTGGCATTTTTGAGCGCGTAAGGAAAGATCTGACGTTCCTGTTCCGGGTTGGAATCCAGTTCCTTGATAATCTGTTCAATGACAAGCAGGGTTTCTGACGGGCCGCTGACCACGATGGAGTTTGTGCGCTGATCTGCCGACGCAATCACCTCAGCATTGGAGCCGCTGGATGATGCATTGGTATTGTTGTCACTTCTACCCCCACCAAACATGCCCGAGGGGCCTCGAAATGATCGACTACTCTGCTGGTTTGAAGATCGAGAACTGGAGCCGCTCCCAAAAACATCGTTAATCAACTCGGCGGTGTTTTCGGCATCTGCATATTCCAGGTGATAGACCTTGACATCCGCGATTTCAGCGGTCGTCGTGTCCAGCCCTTCAATCATCTGCTGAATCACCTGCATGCGTTCTTCTGACGCACTGACCACCACGGAGTTGGTACGAGAATCTGCTGACGCTGTGACGGGTACGGAACCACGTGAAGAAGAAGCATTGTTGCTCGAGCTACTACCGCCACCACGCGCCCTGGCCATCATCTCAAACATCCCACCTGGGCCGCCACGACCGCGATCACTGCCACCACGACTGCTGCTGCGACTGGAACTGCTTGAGGTTGCAGTTTCTTTGAAAATGTTACTGATTAATTCAGCGGTGCTGGCCGCATCCGCATTCCTCAATCGAAAGACCTGTATCTTGGCCACGGCCGACATGGGCTGATCCAGGGCATACACGATTTCGAGGATACGCTTAATATTGGCACGTGTATCCGTAATGAGCAGAACATTGCCTTCTTTGTTGGCTTGGAGAATCGCGTATTCGGGCATCAGGGGCTGAAGGTTTTCAGCCAATTCTTCGGCGCTTCTGTATCGAATCGGTAAGATGCGATATTCCATACTATCCGAAGACTCTATAGCATTGGGATCACTGCCCTTGACCACTGGCATGGCATAGAACCTGGCCTGCTCCGACGTGACAATACGCAAAGTTCGACCTTGACGCACGGCACTGTAGCCGCTGTCCTTGAGCACTGAATCAATCAAACCAATGGCTTCATCCACATTCACGGGGCTGCGGCTGATCACCGTGAGTCGTTGATCCATCCCGTCATCAGCGAGAATGACCAACCCGGCCTTTTCAGACAAATACTCCACCACGGTTTGGAGCGGTGCATCTTTGAAATTCATTTCAAGCTGAATGTCTTCAATCGGTATGTCTTCGGGCGGAATGGCATTGGCGTCTGTGTTGGACTGTGCCAGGCATGGTGTCAAAACCAGTAGAGTAAAGAGTAACATACAAGCGTAAAATCGCATTTTTTTCATGATGATTATCCTCAGCTATCACTATCTGTCATATCTTCCAAAGTGTCCTGTTTATTCACTCGCGCGTTTTTCCATCATTCGCTTCAAAACTTCGTCCATATCTTCGTCACTCATATTATCAGCTTCGCTGGTTTCAGCGGGTTTAATCTCATCACGGCTTCTCACTGACCGGCTACCGTTGTCTAGTCTGCCAGAGGCCGTTTCACCCAACAAAGATTGCCCAACTCTCACATCAGTCACTGCCACGTCATTGACATCATTGGCATCCGTACTGACCTGGTATTGAAGTGAATCCAATGTCATGGCCAGAATCTTACCCATGGCAATTTGGCTATTCACCGCATACTGATCAACCTCACCCAACGACGTGTCTTCAATAAAAGCCACCGTCATATCATCCTGACGTGAAATACCGACGACAACGAAACTGGCTTCCAAAGGAGGAGGCGGTGGATCGTTTCTCTCCACCTTGACCACTTCGCGATAGACCTGACGATCCCGAGAAAAGATGTTTCTCTCCAGGATCAATTTGTACTTGAGTTCAAAACTGGGCGGGTTATTGTCAGTAGGGTCATCCTGCGCCCACACCTGTGGCAAAACCACCAAACTCGCCAAAACCAGTAAAAATATGATAGTCCGTACCATCGTGTGACTCCTATGGCAAAGACGTCCCATCAGGACGCCTCTGATTTGCTCTTATTCAGATATAAAACTGACAACCGCATGGACAACGAAATTTCTCGCCCGGAAGGATCAGGCGAACCCAACTGCAAACTGCTGACTCGCACTGGCATGGTGCTCTGTTCAATCGCCCAAATCAAACGAGCAGCCCCCTCAACGGTCCCTTTACCTGAGACCGTAAAAATGACCTCCTGAAACGCCGTGTCATTGGCCATACGTTGCGGTGTAATATTCGGCAAATCAAAATTGCTATCGGACGACCACTGGCTCAACCTGTGCCACATGACACTTTCAGTGGCTGCAGCATCAGACCCCAGACCATCGTCTATGCGGGTCTGCCATCTGGCCTGAATCTCTTTCCTTCGATCCAGCAGAGCGTTCATGGCATCGACTTCCTGCTCGAGACTGATCTTGAGTTGATGCGTCTCGTTCATCCGTTTGGAAACAGGTTTAAATACGAAGTACCAGCCAACCCACAGGGCTACGGCGACCACAGCCCCATACAAGATGATTGTTTCACGTTTTGACAAATCCATGTGTTACTCACTTTTGAAATCAAATCGAATCGAATACTTGGCATCACCTGACGCATTGGTGCCCCCGGTTGATCCGAGTAACGCGGCATCTGAAATATGTTGGGATTGATTGAGTCGATCCACCACCTTGTTTGAGGCCAAGCGATTGACTGCCTCACCCGTAATAATGCCCTCTCCGTTGTCTGTCAGACGTAAACTCGAAACCCAAATATCTCCAGCCTCAGGAAATGCAATCACCAATTCATTGAGACTGTCCAAAAATGGAGGCCGCTTGGTATACCAAGGTGACGTGTCGGATAGATTTTGGCGAATCCCTGAGGCCACCTCGTACAATCGGGCATTCTCTTCCAAGGTTTGTTGATACCCTTTAATAGCCTGGGCATCCCGATACCACCCGAAAAGCATACCAACCATCAACAGCACAGCCACCATCGCAGCCACGACACCCCACAGAATGACGCGAGATTTCTGTCGAGATTCCTTGACCACCAAGTGCGAATTCAAAAAGTCGATTAACTGGACGTCTGTCTGGTCATGTGCCAGAATCAGACTCAAAGCGCCGTCATAGTCGGTAGATGTCTCGCCCACGCGCAACCGACCGGATCGGGTTAATGCGTCACGTCCTTGCTGAATGTCAATCTTTGAGCCAAGCGTCTTCTTCAACTCGGCTATGGCATCCACATGATTTGAACCATCCGACCAAACCACCAATTCACGCGGCTGGCCTCCGGCCAACATCAGCAACCGCTGAATATCTTCGGCCATCACTTGGGGATTTTTGTTGTTTAAAGGCGTGGCCATATGCTTGATTTGGTGAATCACACCCCCTGAAGCCAAGACCATTTCGCAATGTTCGTTCTGAGCATAAATGCCACAGGCTTGCGATAGGCCATTAGATAGCGTCCCCATGGCAGCCACAGAGGGCGTAACTGACACCAGCTGTAGCCCTGCCGCCTTTGCCAGTATTTTAATCTGATCCAACCGATTCCGTTGCATCGCAGCCAGCAAAACTTGGTTGGGCTGGGAATCACTGATGCGGGCACTATAGTCAAAAGCCAAATCCTGATAGTGTAAGGAAAAGGCCTGCTCCGTCTGGATTTGGATCAAACCCGCCAAGTTTTCCCGCCTGGTGGGTGGAATTTGAACTGACTTGGCCACAACCCACCTGGCGGGTACACCCACCAGCGTAGCCCGTGCGGACATATGTTCTTGACGCAAAAACTGACGCAAGGCATGACCAAAGCCATCAGGATCATCCCATGAATTTGCCTGGTCCATAGAGAACGTCGCTGTGCGCTTGATCTCGTAACAGTCATGCCCCAATGAAGCTTGGGCCACCGCCACAGAATCCTCATTGAAGGTTAATACCAATAGGCTTTTATGTTTTGTTTTCATACTCAATGTCTCGTCTGACAGTATTGTCTATTACTCTAGTGCATCCCCAGCCCGTAAGGTTTCCAATATCTCACGATCTAGTGGCCAACCCAAGTGTGAAATTGATTTCCAATAGAGTATTTTGGAAGGTGAAGCGTCAGGATCAATCACAATTTGAGCCCGTTGAAAGGCACGGCCATTCTGATTTACGCTGACAATGTCTGCCGAATACTGAGAAGATCGTCCTGTGACCAACGCCCCGATAGACACAGCCTTTTCACGTTCCAGAACCTCTACAACCCAGGCAATACCCTCTTCATCTTCGGATCTGTTATTGAATAGTAGTTCCACATCGCTCTCTTCCAGACCTGGCAGACAGACCAAGACCTCCCATGGTGCCCGGTTGATATTGATCAGGCCCGGCAGGTCGGTTTCACCCGAGGTGGTCAATCGATCGGCAATCTCCTCGAACTCATCAGGTTCCAAACCAGACCGAAAATAGAAATCAAAAATATTTTGAAAAGTCGTCCCGCTGGGTATCATGTTCAGCACAGCCATGGCCTGTTCTTCATCAAAGGTCTCTTCCAGGAGACTCTGAAGATCGGCCCTGGCCGAAGTTTCACTAATATTAATACGTTCGGCACCCTCGGCATCCACATTCTTATCCGAACTGTAAACCGTTAAATAGCGGAATAGCCCCATCTCCAGCGTCCCATTGCCATCATCAAGAGGCGCACTTAATTCACCATCGTCTTCAGGGTCATTCAGCATACCGTTGAGATTCGTATCTTCTCCGTATAGCACTTCGGGGGTTACATCCTTGAGCAGCAACAATTCTTCAACCCGCTCAAATGGCATGTTTTTTGCGGAATAGGGGTTAGACTCCAAGAGATAGTATTCACTCTCAGCACCGCCTTCTGTAATCTCATCATCTTCATCCCGCCAGTCAATGATCGAAGCGGCCAATTCCGTGGTCATACCAGGCAACATTTGAAGCATTTCTACGGTGGCCGTATTGAGGTTGAGTTTGCAGTTTTCAGGTATCAGGCCATACTCTGGAAACAGATCCATTTCATATTCAGGGGGCCGGATCACCCAGAAATAACCGGCATCTTCCACCTCCATGGCTTCAAAAAGGAGTTCGTCTTCAAGGTCTTCAGAACCTTCCGCATTCACTATCGAAGCTTCGACATATTGCACGGCGCCATCCAGAATCATGGATGCCTGGAGCTGTGCCAGAGTATTGGCCGAATAAAACGCAGTCACACGTTGTGTGCGTGCAAAAATCAAGGCCAGACTGGCCAACACAATGGTCACCCAGATCGTAATGATCAGAATTGACCCTTTGGATCGGTGTGCCGTTTTATTGTTTGGAATCTTATTCATAAGCGTCTGAGGCTATGGGCCACCACCTCCGGGGCCAGCTCCACCTTCTGATGCGGCTGTCTCTTCAGCTTCTTCAGCTTCTTCAGCTTCTTCAGCCGCATCGGCTGCGGCTTCCACGACTTCCATGGGCAAAGCCATGGGCAATACAAAGACCTGAGTCAGACGGGTACAGGCATCAAGATAGTCCTGATCGTATCGACTACGCTGAGTTTGTTTTTGAGAAGAGGCCGTGCTGCTTTCTTCATGAGGTTCCATTTCAAGCGTCACCTCCACAGCCATGGGCAGCGCGTCCAATTGTTCAGTAGAATCCCATTCTTCGTACCATCGCAGCCCGTCATAGTATCTAAAGTTCAACGCCTTGACATTACGACAAAGCACTTCCTCCACAGGCTCCTGCTCATCTTCAGTCTGAAGATTGTCTGTCACATAGCGAACGAGCGTATAGGTGTCTTCCTTAACGGGCTCAATCAGGGAAAATTCAATCAAGCCGATACCGCAGGTAATGCGTTCTTCATCGCCATTTATTTCATGGTGGCTGGAGAAAAATGTCACTACATCCGTGTCCACATTCGCCCCGGTACGATCGTCCTCGCCTAAAAAAGGGCCAGCCAAGACATTAGGGTCTTCATCCGGCCCAACCACAGCCCCCCTAAGATCCTGCTTGATCATATCCAGGGCGATCTTGGCAGCCTGGAGTGGAATCAATACTTTCTCCGCTGCTTCGCGAGCCCGAAAACCGGTGTACAAACTTGAATACAAACACGCAGACGCCACCACCATGAGGCTCATGGCCACAAGCAGCTCCATCAGAGTAAAACCGGTTTGTCTTCTTTGTGGGGTCATAGCGATTCGTCTTTGGCATATACTAACGTCGTTAATGTCACACACTTACCCTCGTCGTATAAACCGCCATCCCAATACACGCTGACTTGCAGCTCACTCATGGGTGAAATTTCCCAGTTTTTTACATCAATATCCCATACATAATCGGGATAATCATTGCCAAAATTGCCATGGCTAAGCCCCCCATGTTCCCATTCACCTGAAGCGATCAATTCCGAGATCTTACGCTCCGCAAACGCCGCAGCCACAATTTTGCGATTAGACAGGCTGGCAATACGTGTCACCAGCGCAATACCCCGCATCGCCGTGGGAAGGACCAGGGCTATGATAAGAATGGTGGCCAACATCTCCACCAGGGTAAATCCCTTGCGTCGATATGGAGCGTTAGTTTCTGCCGGCCTCATAGTTTGTCATCTCCTGGTCATCAATCACCATGAATCTTTCAGTGGCAGATCGACACACAATATTAAGCGTATCCCCTTTGGGCCCAGCCAATTCTATTGACCCAGGTCGCATACGACCGGTCCCGATAAATTCTGCATAGTAGGTCATACCATCCATCAAAAGATCACGCACTTTAATCGTATAATCATCGGGAATCTGAAATTCTCGCCCCCAACCCGTGCCCAGATCCTCAAAATCGTCCTTGTCCAATACGGTCAGCCAATACGTCCTGTCAGTTATGTCCACATTGAACCGATATACACGTCCTTCGCATATGGCCTGAGTCCTGGCAAATTCCATCAGACTAATAATTCGTGCACCGGTATCTTCCAACTGACGCATCGCAAAAAAACCTTTGAGCGACGGGCCGGACAATCCCAAAACAGTACACAAGATGAGCATCACAAGAATCAACTCAAGCAGTGTAAAGCCGTTGGCTCGACAAAAATGTTTTTGAGACCTGTTCATGACTTTTTAGATCTTGTCACGGTCACTGGTCCAGTTGTCAATGTCGTCGTCGCCACCTTCGCGACCATCCGGACCTTTACTGTACAGGTCATACCCATATTGGTTTTTCTGACCTGGATACTTGTAGTCATACTCATTGCCCCAGGGATCCAAAGGAATATCCTGTCGCTTGAGATAAGGCTGTTTCCACTTGTCCAGACCAGATGGCTTATTAACCAGGGCATCCAACCCTTCCATCGTGCTGGGGTAGCGTCCCAAATCTAACTCAAAGATCTCCAGAGCGGACTCAAAACTTGAGAGCTGTGTAATGGCTTGTGTCTTTTTACCTTGCTCTGCACGACCGGCAAACTTGGGCACCACAATCGCAGCTAAAGAGGCCAGAATTACGAGCACAAGCAATAATTCAATCAGTGTGAAACCTTGTCGTTTATTTTTTCTGTTCATAGTCATCTCCGATGTATTACCGAATAAGTTCCTGTAGATTAAAGATCGGCAGCAACATACCGATCACCACGGTTCCCACCAACACGGCCATAATAAATAGCATGGCTGGCTCTGCCATGGTGACCATCATTTTAAGGTGGCGGTCCAGTTGTTGCTCATACGCATTAGCCAATCTGACAAGTTCGTCATCCAAACGGCCACTCTCTTCTGCCACAGAAATCATCTCCACCACGGAGGCCGGAAACAACTCTGGACACTCGCCCAGGCTGCGAGCCAGAGATTGGCCCCGCTGCACCTTTTCAATGGCATCTGTCACAGTCTCAGCCAGGACCTCATTGCCAATGGCCTCTTTGGCAGTTCGGAGGCCTGTGATCAGCGGCACACCAGACTGTACCAGTGTTCCGAGCATACGGCAAAAGCGAACCAACGCAAATCGTCCAATAGCCGTTCCGAACAGTGGCGTCTTGAGAAAAATGCGTTCCATGGTTTTTCGTCCCTGTTCCTGGCTGACAGCCCGTCGTACCCAGACCACAGTGCCCACCACAAGAATCACAAGAACCAGCCAGTACTTGATCACAAAATCACTTAGACCGACAATGGCTTGGGTCAATGCCGGCAAAGCCCCTCCGAATTCCACAAACATGGCGGCAAATTTTGGAATAAAATAGGTCAACAGAAAAATCAGAATACCCGTAGCCATCACAGCCAGAATGATAGGATACACCAGAGCAGATCTGACCTTGCCAAGTAGTTCCTGTTCGCGGTTTCTAAAATCCGCAATCTGCTTGAGCACCAGATCCAGAAATCCGCCGGTCTCACCTGCCCGAACCATGGCCACGTTCACAGAGGGAAATGTCTTGGGATACTGTGCCATAGCATCTGCCAGAGACGTCCCTTCAGATACCAGATCATGAATGGCCTGCCATTGTTTCTTAGCACCCTCACGTGTGGCTTCCCGCCCCAGAATGCTCAGGGCCTTACTCAATGGCACACCTGCGGCCAGCAAATTGGCCAGTTCACGCGTAAAATTCTCAACATCACCCTTTGTCACACGAAGACTTAGAGAGACAACGTGGCCACTTCCTTGATCTTTCGACGTGATGAAAATCGGCGTCAAAGACTGAGCTGTCAATCGTTCGATCACAGTCTTTCGATTCGCAGCTTCCAGGGAGTCCGTGACTTCCTGGCCCTGGAGATTAAGTGCTTTATATACGAATGTAGGCATGATGCCCCTCTAAGGTCTAGTAAATGCTACTGGCTCCATGTTCCAGTTGCTCATCTTTGGTAACACGCATAATTTCTTTAATGGTAGTCTTGCCATCTTCCAGGTGTCTCAGACCATCCTGTCTCAGACTCAACATGCCCTGGCTTGCAGCCACTTTACGCAAAGCTTGCGACGACGCATTCTCCAGAATCATAGCCCGCAATTCTTCTGTAATCACCATCATTTCAAAGATGCCTTGACGTCCAGCGTAACCCGTTCCCTGGCAGTGTCGGCAACCCTTGCCATAATATAACACATCTGGAAGATTCGTAAATTGATGCCGCAACGGCTCCACCTCACTATCGGGCATCTCGGTTTTGCAGTGCTTACAGATCAAGCGAATCAAACGCTGGGCAATGACCGCTTCCAAAGAAGAGGCCACCAGATAAGGCTCCACGCCCATGTCAACCAGACGGGTCATGGCGCTGGGGGCATCATTGGTATGTAAGGTGGAAAATACAAGGTGACCGGTGAGTGACGCCTGGACTGCAATTTCGGCGGTTTCGATATCACGAATTTCACCAATCAACACCACGTCCGGGTCGTGACGCAAGATGGCACGCAGGCCATTGGCAAATGTCATACCGGCTTTTCGAGCCACTTGAATCTGGTTAATGCCAAAGAGCTGGTATTCAATAGGATCTTCAATGGTAATGATCTTGCGTTCGATTTCGTTGATCTGGGCCAGAGATGCGTACAACGTCGTTGTTTTACCGCTTCCAGTCGGGCCAGTCACCAGAATAATGCCATGGGGGCGTGTCAGAATATTGTTCATAATGCGTTTGTCTCGGCCGGACATGCCCAGCTTTTCCAAGCCAAGCAGTACCGAGCCTCGGTCCAGCAGACGCAATACAATGGCCTCACCATACAGCATGGGAATGACAGACACACGCACGTCGACTTCTCGGTCCGCAATACGAATCTTGATACGACCATCCTGAGGCACACGCTTTTCCGCAATATCCAGTTTACTGAGAATCTTTAGGCGTGACACAATGGCAGGCTGAAATTGCTTCACTTCAGAGGCCACGGATGTCTGCTGCAGCACACCATCGACACGATAGCGCACGCGTAACTCGCCCTCAAACGGTTCAATATGAACGTCTGTCGCTCGCAACTCAATGGCTTCAGTCAAGATTTGATTCACAAATCGAATGATTGGCGCTTCATCTGCAGACGCCGTAAGATCCATGTCTTCATCAGTATCCTGATCAATAATCTTGAGGCTACTATCTTGAGCATCTGAAATCATGGACTGAACACTATCTGCCCCAACACCCAACAGCTTTTTAACACAGCGATCAATGTCTGTGATCGGCGCTAGGGCAATTGAAAAGTCCTGGCCAGTAGCCAATCGCAATTCGTCCACGCCGGATGTATCAAAGGGATTGCCAACCACGGCATACATCGTTCCGGAGTCGGACAAAGGAAGCACATGCTTGTCAAGAAGGATACGGGCCGGAAACTGCGAAAGAAACTCCTTTGTTAACTCGTGCTGGTCAAGGGCAATGAAGGGATATGAAAACACCTTCGATAGATACTGAAGCGTCCGATCTACGGGTACGCCAGCACCAGTCAACGCATCGTATAAAGAACTCCCTTGAGCCATACCTTCCTTGACACGATGAGATGCTGTATCATCAAGCAACCCCATTTCCACGATGTCAGCTACTATATTGTCCATAGGTTTTTCTTAACTCTATATTGATTTTTAAATACTCTAAAACACACCAAGGCCGTCTTGACCGCCCACATTATTGTATTCGGAACCGTTCTTTTATTGGTTGCCACTGGACTCTATAGCTTTAGTGGCCAGTTTAGATCTCTGGTCACGCAGAACCTCCTTTTTTTTGGGGATTAGGAGAGTCTCTTTGTTGTACGCCGGAGAATTTCCAAAATTTACCACCCTGCCAACATCTTTTCCAGAGACCTTCTGGGCCTCGTTCAATTTACATATACCTTTCGTATACAACAAGTTACCAACTACCAACCTACAATATACAGAGTGTCCAGGTTGCTGTTCAACCCCAAAAACAGTATAATAAGGCTTGCACGGGCTTAAACGTTGGGATGCTGTCTCCTGTCAGCCCGGAGCCAAAATGTAATCGGCCACAATTGATTCGGGAGGGTCTGGGTGCCCAAGACATGGTATGTTGTGATCGTCATCAGCATTGGATCTATACAGTGTGGTTTAGCCCTGGATTTTTCGGACAATTTTAATAGTCCACATGATTTCATTGCTCAGGATGTTGGTAGCACGGGTTGGTACGGTCTTGAAGGCCGACAATCTTCGCACAGAATCAACGCATCTCAAGACCACGCAGGCCAACTTTTCATGGCCGCTTCAGGCGACATATCTCCGTCGTTTGGATCCTTTTTGTACCACGAACTCAAGTCCGATTTTGTGATTTCAGTCAAGGTCACAGACTTTTCAGGCACCTTGGATGCGCCAGTTGACGGATCAAGAGGCGGTATTCTTGTGCGAAAAGCTGCCTCAACCAACCAAAATGAACAATGGATTGCGTTGGATTATGCCCCTCAATCAAGTGAGGGCAATGGTATTCGCGAGGCCAGAGGTGAAGTCGCAGAACTAAGTTGTACCAATAGTGAGCTCTGGGATGTGCAGCCTTATCTTCAGATAGAACGAGTTGGCCGCCTGATTTTCCTTCGAACAAGTTCTGACAGAGTGCATTGGCAAGATTTACCCTGTTCTCCAGTGATTCGAAATAATTTTGCGAACCAAACACTTCAAGTGGGTTTATACGTAGCCCATACACCACAGGCCAAAGGCTACATTGCATTTGATGATTTTTATCTTTCCAATCGCCCTGATGCAGGGGATCGCCCTATGCAGGCGTATGATCCTTCACCTGAAAACGGCACAAATGATGTGCAGTACTCTGTTTTGTCGTGGGAGCCGGGATTAATAGCAGTTGCCCATGATGTCTGGCTAGGTACATCCAAATCAAATCTATCCTTAATTGCTCAATCACATCCGAGGAACGAATCAACCCTCTTCTACGAGCCAGGCTTTGAGCCCGGCCTAACCTATTATTGGCGGGTCGATGAAAAAACCTCCATTCAAACCACTGTCACAGGTGACCTCTGGACTTTTTCTGTTCCCGGTGACGAAGCCTTTATTCCCTACCCTGAAGATGGTCAGCTTGCTGTCATTGAAAACCACTTGACCTTGACCTGGGCAGCCGGCGCACAAGCCATATGGCATGATATTTATTTTAGCCCAGACCTTTCTCAAGTGCAAAATGCCGGCACTCAAGCCTTCCAAGGCCGCTCCACCCGATCTGAGTTCATATTGCCATCGCTGACCGGACAGACAACGTATTACTGGCGTGTGGATGAAATCGAACTTGATAGACAAATTCGCCATAAAGGGCCAGTCTGGTCTTTTACAACCATGCCCTCTGTGCCAGTGCTCGATAACAGCCTCAGGGCGATCTGGGCATGGGATGAAGGGCAAGGCATCACTGCAGCAGACACATCTGGTTTTAGACATCATGCTCAAATTATGGGTAAGCCAACTTGGAGTAACGGTGTACTGGGCGCAGCGATTGAAATGGATGGAATTGACGATTATGCAGTTGCCTCAGGGAACAATCTGCCTGTAGCTGAAAGTGACTTTACAATTACAGCCTGGATTTATCCCTATGTTCACAGCCACACACTTCTGGCATGGGGAAGCCCACAAACGAACCGAGCCCAGGAAATTCGCCTAATGCAAGGCCACTTGTGCAGGCACAGCTTCTGGGAAAATGATGCCACTTTTGAGACAGGTTCCCTTGCCAATGAATGGCACCATCTTGCCATTTGTTATAATGGTTTTACACGAAAAGCCTATATCGATGGCACAGAAACTCCTCTGATTTCAAGTTCTGGCCCCTTGGAAATCCCTGATGTTTGCACGAGTGATGTCACAATTGGGGCGAATCCATGGGTGGCCCACGACAAATATAATGGCTTGCTGGATGAAGTCCGAATCTACAGCATGAATCTAAATGCAAAGGCGGTCCAGGATTTGGTATTGAGAGCCCAATGGCAGGCCAGCCAGCCTTTCCCACAAGACAAGAGCAACATTGACATGGTAAATGGTCTCTCATGGCAAGCACTGGGAGGCAAACTAGTATTTGACGTCTACTTTGGACAAGAGCAGGATTTGGTTAATATGGCTTCCAGTTCTGATCAGACAGGTATTTACCTGGATCGCTTCTCCGACCCATACGCAGATATTGCGTTACCACAGAGCACACAAGCTACCTATTTCTGGCGTGTGGACACGATTGCCGAGGGGACTGTTATAAAGGGACATGTTTGGTCATTTACCACGGTAAAATCCTATCTGATTGATGGTTTTGAAACCTATACAGACGCGTCCCCCAATCGAATCTATCAAGCCTGGGTAGACGGTGGGGGCTTTACAGATCCTCCACCTGGCCAACCCGGCAATGGCTCGATGGCGACTGTAGGCTACAATGCGCCTCCGTATACAGAAAATGCGATTGTCTATTCAGGCAATCAAGCGATGCCTTTGAGGTTCCAAAATGGTAATTCACCGTACTATGCTGAAACCACGCGAAGATTTAACGTCCCAGAAACATGGTTCTCATTAGATTATCAAACACTCTGTCTATCTTTTTATGGCCCCCAAAGCAACTCGCCATTCTTATCTGAGTCACTGTACATCACTCTAACAGACAGTCAAGAACGCAGCCATACAGTTCAATACCCTGGTCCCGTTAGCGAATACAGCGATGCCAAATGGCATAACTGGCATATCCCCCTGGACAGCTTTGTTTTCGCAAATCTATCGGACATAATGTCCATTTCCATTCGATTGGGTGATTATAATGCCACCGGCCCAGGGAACAATGGTATTTTGTACATTGACGAATTACGATTAAGTTCTACGCCATAAGCAGAAACCAGCCTCTGGTCTCATAAAAACACGCCTATCAACAGTGGTCTCTTTTTTTTCATTTATCAAAATTGCAACTAATGCCCCCCTGCCCCTAAACCGATATTCGAGCTAGTCATGCAAGGCGCAGTTCAGCAACTTATCACATCGGCTGTGCCTTTGGAGAATAAAGGGTCATGTAAAGTTAGCCTGGATGAACGGAACTGAAAAGTTCTGGATCGGGCGGGAGGACACCATCATTTTTGACGTTACCGTAAAAGAGTACCTGAAAGAGATTGACGAAGCATCACTTCTAAACGCAGAAGAAGAAAATCAGCTGGGGCATCTGGTTACAGATGAAAATGACCCCAGGGCCAGAGAACAACTGGTTAGAAGTAATCTCAGACTGGTCGTGAATCTTGCCAAAAAATATCGGGGGCGTGGTCTGAGTCTGGGCGATCTGATCGAAGAGGGCAACCTTGGACTGATCAAGGCGGTGGACTATTTTGATCCCAACAGAGGCACACGATTCAGCACCTATGCCGCTTGGTGGATCAAACAAAGCATCAAACGTGCCCTATTGGAATGTGTCCAACCTGTACACATACCAACCTACATGGTGGCCCTCATTAATCAATGGCGGAAGGCAGCTTCAGGACTTGAAATCCAATTGGGACACAAACCGGAGCTTCACGAAATGGCAGATGCTATGCAGGTCTCCCAGAAAAAAGCGAAAAATATTGCCCATATCGTAGATATACTTGGCAGTGGCACTGAAAGCTTATCTTCGGATGAATCTGATGAAGGTCCCGCACTAGAAGCTACGCTGGAAGATCAACAAATGGGCCGCCCCGAAAAAACCATGGAGGAGAACGAAGAATGCGACAAGGCCGTGCGATTGCTCAATCGAGTCGATCCCAGAGAATCTCAGATTCTTCGTCTACACTATGGACTAGACGGGCACAAACCCATGAGCCTCAAAGATATCGGTGAAAAGCTGAATCTTACACGCGAACGTATACGACAAATCCGAAGAGACGCCCTGGCCAAGCTCTGTGCCTATATGAATGCTATTGAGTAGCCCAAATCACCAAGGGAATCCCCTTGATTTTACCAAACAGCCATGCCACAATATGTTCGTTTTCGAATATATTGTGGCTTTTTTTATCGAGGGGCAATACATGGCGGTACAATCTTCTGATCTTGAACAATTTATTCGAGCCATTCCTGATTGGCCCAAACCTGGCATTCTGTTCCGGGACATCACCCCACTCCTGGCTAACCATGACGCCTATCTCGTGGCCGTAGAGGCCTTGGTTCGAGAGTACAGAGATGTTAAGATTGATTACGTAGCAGCTATTGAAGCAAGGGGATTTATTTTCGGGTCTGTCGTAGCAGAACGTCTCCAAGCAGGATTCATTCCTGTTCGAAAGCAAGGCAAATTACCCTACAAAACCGAAGCCTACACCTATGACCTGGAATACGGCACTGACACACTTGAAGTGCATATAGATGCCATCAAAAAAGGCACCCAGGTTTTGCTTGTGGATGACCTTCTGGCCACAGGGGGCACCATGGGAGCAGCCTGCTCACTCATCGAAAAAATTGGAGGTACGATTGCCGGCATCTCCTTTTTGGTCGAACTTAAGGATCTCAACGGTCGTGCGAAACTCGGGAACCATAAGATTAGTACAGTGATCACATACTAAAAATCTCCGTAAGACATTTTTCTAGACCAGTGTCTAAATTGGGAGAATTTCCTGCAAAGATATTTACAGGGATTGAACCGCCCTTTGAATACGCTCAAGCCCCTGCTTTAAGGTGGCTTCTGGACAGCCAAAATTCAGGCGTACAAACCCTGAGCCATTGAAATCCGCGCCATTAGAGAGCCCAACACCTGCTTTTTCAAAAAAGGCTTTTGGGGCTTCCTGGTGCAGTTCACGTGCATCAATCCAAGCCAGATAGGTGGCTTCCACGTGATTCATACTTAAACCAGGAATTTGGGCAATAGTACGCTCAACCAAATCACGATTTGATTTCAATTGAACCAACAAGCTCTGACGCCACAATACTGCTTGTGTATATGCAGCCAGTGCCGCTTCATAGCCAAACACATTCACGTGCGGCACAATTCCGGCCTTTACCTCTTCAAATCGCTTTCGAATCACACTGTTGGGAATGATGGCAAATGCGCAGTTCAGCCCGGGAAGATTAAATGTCTTACTCGGCGACATGAGTGTCATTGTTTTTGCAGCAATGTCTGACCCCAACGTGGCTGTTGGTATATGCTGCAAATCATCCAAAATCAAATCGCTGTGAACTTCGTCAGAACAGATTGCTACGTTCTTTTCCAGGCAAGTTTGCGAGATGCGATCCAATTCCTCCCTGCCAAAAGCTCTTCCAACAGGGTTGTGGGGATTACAGAGGATCAATAATCGGGTTCGATCCGTTATGGCCGCCCGTAATGCAGCGTCATCAACCATATAACGCCCCTGTTCTTGCACCAAAGCCACAGTTCTTAATCGACGGCCCGACAGCACTGGCGCTGTCAAGAAAGGAGGATACACTGGGGTCATAACCAGCACCTCATCCTCTGACCTCCCAACAGCCCTACATGCCAAGTTCAACCCTACCACCAGTCCAGGTAGCCACACAATCCAATTGGATTCCACTGACCAGCCATAAACACGCAACAATCGTTCAATCAGCACCTCAGTAAGGGCTTTAGGAGGCAACGTGTACCCCAACACACCATGATCAATCCGATCCTGTAAAATCTGCAACACCTCAGGGGGCGCTTGAAAATCCATATCCGCTACCCACATGGGAATGACATCTCTCCCCTTGTAAAGATCCCATTTAAGCGAGCTGCTTTGAGTTCGATCTACATTCGATTCAAAATCATAATTCATAATCACACCAGTTTTAAGGTTGCCATTGTCTGGAAAATCAACCACATTATAAGGGTATCGGGAATCGAGTCCAAATGATATTCAGTATCGGAGAGGCCATGAAGACCCTAAAAGACATGCCAAAGCAAGAACGTCCACGTGAAAAGCTTATAAATGGAGGCGCGCAAACTCTGTCAGACTGGGAACTCCTGGCAATAATTCTGGGCAAAGGCACCCAGCAACACGATGTTCTCTGGCTGGCAAGAAAAGTTGTTAAATGCGTCGATGAAAAGGGATTGAATGTTGCAATTGACGACTTAGTCGCTATTGAAGGCATAGGTGCCGCCAAAGCCACCTTAATTATTGCCGCATTCGAATTCGTAAGGCGACGAGTCAAACCCAAGGGCATAAAAATATCACGCCCTTCGGATATTCTACCGCTTATCCAACACTTCGGAGACCGCTCACAAGAGCATTTTCTTTGCATTTCTCTTAATGGGGCCAATGAGGTTCTCCAAGTCCGTGTAATCACCATTGGCCTGGTAAACCAAAGTCATGTCCACCCCAGAGAGGTATTTGCTGATGTAATTGTCGAACGTGCTTCAGCCATCATTATTGCACACAATCATCCCTCTGGGCATGTTGAACCCAGTTGCGAGGACACTGAGGTCACCCAACGTATTAAAGTGGCTGGCGATCTATTGGGTATTGAATTACTTGATCACATCGTTTTTACTCAGAATGACTACTACAGCTTTGGAGAGCACGACCTACTTTGAACAAAAAACAGCGAAAAAATCCTATAAAAAACCAGTTTTTTACACGAACGTCCCAGAATAAAACGCCAAGAAGCTCAACACCGCCCTAGTTATCGCACGGATAATTAACTTTGCCTCAGCACCCAACCGTGCATTGAACGGGAGAGTCAATTTCTGTATCCTATGGTCATGGTTCAAATGGGGGTTAGGGACAGCAACCAGCCAATTCAGAGATGGCTGAGATTTCAATGGACTGATCAATTTCAACAGTGAGTACCCTAAATAGCGGTGAAACTAACTGGCTTTTGTTAATGGAGCAGGCTTTCTGTTCCGATTTGGGACATAGCAGGGTTCGGTGTTTGCAAACACCGGGACCTTGCCAACCCAGCAAGTTGGTTGAAAGGGTGGTAACTCATGAAACAGAATAGAATAAATCACAACTTACGGCCAATGCAACTAAGCATTGTAGCCGTAGTCCTCTGTGCAGCACCAGCCTGGTGCTCGCCCAACGTGGAACTCATACTCGAACAGAGTCCCTCGGATGCAGGACGAATCACGCCCGGAACGGGAATACATCGCTTTATTCCCAATACCCAAATTGAGATCTCCGCAATTCCTCAAAAAGGATTTCAATTCGCCTACTGGCTTGGCGATGTAAGTGACCCAACAGCAAGCACAACCAAAGTTCATCTAGATGACTCAAAGGCTGTTATTGCTGTCTACGAACCCATGTTTCCAGTGCCCGGAGATGATGAAAACATACGAATAAATGGCGGAGGCACTGGTGGGGGCGGCATCGGAGGTGGAGGTCTAAGACCTTCCTATGCTGATTTCTTTTCAGTGCCCTTTTCGGCCCCAGGTGGAAGTATTGGCGGAGGTCAATCAGTCACCTATCAGGTGATTGCAAGTGAACCAGTGCCGGAACCAACGACTATCAGCATTCTGGGCCTAGGCAGTCTGGCTTTGGTCAAAAGTCGCAGGAGACGCTACCGCATATTTCAAGCGTAGCACTCTGGCACCCGAATGCTGGGGCATACTGGCCTTCTCCTTGGGGTTTGCCTGGGCATCACTTTGACTCTGAAAATGTAACCATGGGCATGTAATTCAGACCTTTTTTGCGCATTCAAAGCCAAAACCATTGACAACCAGTAACTATAGTTGCTATTTTAGCTGGCTTGTGGCGACGTAGCTCAGCTGGTTAGAGCGTGGGATTCATAAGCCTAAGGTCGGTGGTTCAAATCCACCCGTCGCTATTTTAAAGATGTCCAGATGTCAGGGCTAGTATTTGGTCCACAGATTGGACACTGCGGCACTATGAACTATTTAGTGCCCCCATCGTCTAGTGGCCTAGGATATCAGGTTCTCATCCTGGAGACGGGGGTTCGACTCCCCCTGGGGGTACTTTATTTTCTTTTTCAAAAGGCATATCTTTGATATGGCACCCATGATTTCCGACACACCGAACAGAGACATAGACACCCATTATATGCTTCAAGCTCTGGATGCCTCTCACATTGCTGAAGAGAATGGGGATGTTCCAATCGGTTGCGTTATTGTTCATAACAATCGGATTATCGCCAAGGCCTACAACCAACGGGAACAACTGCAGGACCCAACCGCCCATGCTGAGATTATTGCCTTAACTCAGGCTTCATCCGCCTTGGGCACTTGGCGACTACATGGCTGTACTGTTTACGTCACACTTGAGCCCTGCTCAATGTGCGCAGGTGCCCTGGTTCTGGCAAGAATTGACCGATTAGTGTTTGCTTGCCGCGACCCCAAAACTGGGGCATGTGGCAGCTTGTACAATATAGTACAAGACGACCGACTCAATCATCAAATACAGACTGACCCAGGAATATTGACAGAAAAATGTTCTGCACAATTAAAAAGTTTCTTTCAAGGGAAAAGATAGGCTCAAACGGCTATTCTTTTTTCTATCGCGACATTATCGGAACTAGGCTTACTGTTTCGCTTTCTCAGGCAACCCCATCTTTACCTCACAGGCCCACCGAGCGGCTTTTTAATTGATCCAAATTTTCCATTTTGCTATTCTTGTCTATTGTAAGACTCAATAAAATACTTATAAAGCTCTATGACCTGGGTCGATAATATGCCCATTACAGAGCTTGCCATGTCGTAATCTAATGACAATAGCGACATTTTAGAATGCACCCCCGTTCTTGCTGTAAGTATTTGGGAGAGTGATGATTGAAATGCAATCGCCTAAAACCCTGGAACTGGGCACTCAGGGTACTGAACACATTTCCATGTTTTCTAAGGAAGCGTCAGTTTGAGGCTGTGCGTGCCCTTAGGAGGGAGTCAATAGTATTCACTTGCAAAGAGAAAACATGAGGAAGGATGCTGAAAATGAAAGAAATGAAGTTTCTGATTGTTGCAGCATGCTTGATGTCAGCATGCATAGCTTCGGCTGCAATTACTTACGACACCATTGATTTTGAGTCACCATCGATTGGTAATCTAGACAGTAGCGCTTATGCTGGACTTGCCAGCTCACAATATACAGTTAATTATCTTGGACAGGGCGTAGCAATGGACAGAGGTCCAAGGTATCGCTTTTATACCTTTGAGATGGAATTCACTTTTAGTGAAGCTGTGCGGTTCACATCTATCGATCTGGGAACGCCTGGAGGCAACAGACTTTCATATAACAAGCTGTATGTTTTTGGCATTGGCGGCATGGATGAATCGGGCAATGTAATTATGGGTGATGCGGAGCTTTATGGCTCTGAATCTGCTCCAACGGCAATGTATACCTGGGATTTTTTAAATCCTAATATGGCCTACACGGGCCTTAGGATCACGAGTACTCATATTGGCACAAGGATTGACAACATCAACTACAATTTCGGTGTTGAAGATTCTAATCCAGTGCCTGCTCCAGGCGGAATCGTCTTGGCCGGAATCGGTACGTTTGTTGCCAGTTGGATGAAAAAACGTAGAATCGCATGACCCTCTGTGGCAAGCGTATCGCAGATCGTGATCTAACATGAAAGGGCTGAAACTCTAACGATTTCGACCTTTCTTTCGCACCCCAGACCCGCATCGCGTCTTTTCATCGTTTTCTTTAGTTTGAGTGCTTTTGGCTTCAGATGTAACTTCTCATAAAAAATTGCTTGTCTCACCCTAACCCAGTACGTTATTATTTGTGGTTCTAAGATAACTTACGGCAAAGTACCTGTTGACATTTTGGCTAGTATTTGGAGGCACAAAATAGTGACTGACACAAAGAACATTCGTAACATTATTCTTCTGGGCCATGGAGGTTCCGGCAAAACATCTTTGACCGAGGCCATTCTCTTTAAAACAGGCGCTACTACGCGGTTGGGAAGCGTGGATGATAAAACCAGTATCTGTGATTACTATGATGAGGAAAAAGAACATCATCATTCAATCTGCTCTGCAGCCGTTCATGCCACTCACAAGGGTAAATACGTCAATATTCTCGACACGCCCGGTTACCCCGATTTTGTGGGCCCGTCTATTACTGCCATCCCAGTAGCAGATACGGCTATCATTGTGATCAGTGCAGCTTCAGGCATTGAAACCAATACGCGTAAACTCTACCAGTTGGCGGAGAAAGCGGGTAAGGCACGTATGATCGTGATCAACAAGATGGATGCTGACAATGTTGATCTTGCCGAATTGGTGGGATTGATTCAGGAAACATTTGGGTCACAATGCCGTTGCGCAACCTTGCCGTCAGCTGATAAAGGGTCTGTCATTGACTGTATCGCAAATGATACGGGTGATTCACCCGTCATGGATGTTGCATCCGCACATACTGAACTCATTGAGAATGTGATTGAGGCTGACGATGACCTAATGGAAGCCTATTTGGGTGGTAATGAACCTTCGGTCGAACAAATTGACTCTGTATTTGTCAAAGCCATGCTTCAAGGGACTGTGGTACCTATTTTGTTTACAGACGCCAAGAAACAAATTGGTATTGGCGCAGTTCTGGATATGATTAGCGAGTGCTGCCCATCACCACTGGATGTGGCACCTGCGGTAATCAAAAATGGAGAAACAGAGGTCGGACTCAAACCCGATCCAAGTGGTCCGCTGGTTGGTTTGGTCTTTAGAATCTCATTTGACCCCAAAAGCAATATGAAGTATTCCTCAATTCGTATTCTCAGCGGCACTCTCAAATCTGACACGAACATGCACTATAACTACGAAAAGAAGGGGATTCGCCCTGGCCATATCCTCAAACTACAGGGGTCAGAAGTCGAGGAAATAGATGCTGGCGTGGCGGGTGACATTGTGACATTGGCAAAAGTGGATGAACTTAAAACGGGCTGTATTATTCACGATGGCAAGACGCCTGGCGTAATTGAAATGATCCCAACACCTCGACCGATGTTCTCTCTGGCATTAGAGCCTGCCGCTCGCGGCGACGAGCAAAAAATCGGAGGTGCGCTCGATAAACTCTGCGAAGAGGACCCGTGCTTCAAGGTTGAAATTGATGCACAAACCAAAGAGTTGGTAATCCATGGGCTAGGTGAATTGCACCTGCGCTTGATGCTTGAAAAGATGGAAAAACGTTACAAAATTCAAGTGAATACCAAGGAACCAAAGATTCCCTACAAAGAAACGATTACCGGCAAAGGGGATGGGCACTATCGACACAAAAAACAATCAGGAGGATCTGGTCAGTTCGGTGAGGTCTATCTTAGAGTAGAATCTTCTGAACGTGATAGTGATCCTTCGCTTGAGTATGCTTGGGATATTTTTGGCGGCTCCATCCCAGGTCAGTATGAACCTGCTATTTTAAAGGGCGTTCAAGATGTCATGGCAACCGGTGTTATTGCAGGATTCCCAATGCAGGATATTAAGGTCTCCGTTTATGATGGAAAACACCACCCGGTGGACTCGAAGGAAGTCGCGTTTAGGGCGGCTGGTAAGGGTGCTTTTATTGATGCTATATCAAAGGCTAAACCTGTACTCCTGGAGCCTATTGTAAATATTGACATTACCGTACCCACTGAAAATATGGGAGATATTACCGGTGATTTGGCCTCCAAACGTGGCCGTGTTCAGGGACAGGATATGCTGGCAGGCGGCTATATCGTGATTAAGGCTCAGGTGCCGCTGTCTGAGGTTACTAAGTACAACAGCCAGCTCAAGAGTGTGACTGGTGGACGTGGTAGCTACACAATGGAACTGAGTCACTATGACCCTGTACCTGGCAATGTCCAACAACAGGTTATTGCTCAGTATGCGAAAGACAAGGAAGAAAATGCCTAACCTCTCTCCTTTTCAACGGTTAACATGACCCACAGAAGGCCTCTGCTAATAATCTTGTTAGCAGAGGCCCTTTTTCTTTTAAGCTATTCCCCAGTCTGCCTCACTGTTTACATCTATAAGGCGGGCCCGTTCATCAAATCTGCGCTAGAGATTCATACCATAGCTATTGAGCCACTTTTCTATGAGGACATACAGGTCCAGCATTTCAACTAGACCATTGCTGTCTGCATCACCGATGATTCCAGCAGTGCAATCTTCCAGGGCCATGCTTGCCAGGACAGTGCCGCCATAAGCCCCGAGATTCAAATGTTCAGACTCTCGCTCGTCTCCAGCATCTAGAGAAGAATCGCCCGCGTCAATGCAAGGACTGGTTTGCTCATCCAGAATCCAAAGGTCATGTTCCGAAGAATAGCGTCCTCGGCGGCTCTTCAAGTGATAGTCCATCCTCTCAGAACTCACAAAAAGTGGGTCCGCATCCATATTGCCTTCGTGCCAAATAATCTGACCGTCACTTAAAGGATAGATGGCCTCACATCCTCCCAACACATCTGAATATGTCACGGTCAAAACACTCTGACTGCTCAAGGCCATGTCTGGACCTTGCTGCCCAGAAACATTACCCCAAACAATGCAATGACTCATGAATGGATGAACGCCATAGCCAGCCCAAAACCCGCCACCATAGCCAGCGCTGGTATTGCCGGTAAGTGTACAATTGACTATCTCCGGACTGCCAGGGCCATAATCGCATCGAATGCCTGCCCCGCCTTCGGTGCTGCTATTACGAGCAATCACGCAGTGCGTAATCCGAGTAAAACTGCGAACCACACGAATGCCACCGCCAGAATATCCAAAATTGTCTATAATGTTGCAGCGAGTGATTGTAGGGCTACTCGCGTCGCACAGAATACCGCCACCACGATCAGCATTGCCATGGATAATTGTAAAACCGTCCAGGACTGCCGTTTGATCTTCACAGTTCTGGAACACAACACCCCGCCCCAGACCTTGACAGTCAATAACCGTCTGAGTCGGTCCCTTGGATGACCGAACGGTAATTAAGCGTCCCGCGTAGTCTAGATTGATGTTGCCCGCTCCGACATACAATCCCGGCAAGACAATCACAGTGTCACCGTGGTGACAAAAATCGATAGCATGTTGAATCGTGACAAATGGAGTGTCTTCGCTCAGACCTGAATTCACATTGTTGCCAAACTCAGCATCCACATAAAAGACGGTCGCACCATCACAAACAGTATTGGTCCAGGTTGGGTCAGACGATTCCACAGACGTGCTTTGCCCGAGATACCCATGATTGTCATACCCAGACAAATCTTGAACAATCTGCCCCTGGCCTTCATTAAATGTCCAATATCCCTTGAGCCCGGCATCGGCTTCAGGCGAACTAGACAAAACACTATACACTTGAAACTCTGTCAGACGGTGGTCATAGAATCGCACATCATCCACCTGGCCCTTGAGATAACGCCCGTCATGACTACTGTATTGGCGCCCCACATAGGCAAACTGACCACTGTCAGCAACCACCAGATTTGTACCACTGCTTGAATGCAATACACCATCCACATATAACTGTGATGTCTCTTCACTGACCACGCCTGCCAGATGATGCCACTCAGAATCAGTGTACGTCTGAGTACTGTCGAGTCCAGTGTACGCAAAACCATCGCCTGTCCAGAAGCGAAAATGATTGTTTTCATGGCGAACCAGTGAAAACCCCCGTGCTCCGTTCATCTTTCCAACAATGCCCATATATTGGTTGTCCACGTCGAAATGCAATTTCACCCAGGCTGTCACTGCCAGATTGCCCGCCAGCTGTAAGCTTGAAGGATTGCCAAGCATCACCATGTCACCACCATCGAAGGACAAGCATGTCCCTCCAGCCACCTGACAATATGAGTTGGAAATATCAACGGCAGACGCGGCACTTAAACCGAACATCGCCACAATGATGACAGCTGTTCTGACGCACTTCATAAGGCACCTCATAACCCAAAACCTAAAACTAGTTTCAAAGCTCACTTTGAAACCAGTTCTAGCACTGTTTAATCGCACTATCGTCTGAAAGATCATGTGGTCCTAGAGGACTGATCCATATTCAATTAACCACAGGTCGATCAATGAAAAGAGGTCTGAGATATCAATCGTACCATCTTCATTAACGTCGCCAGGTAATGTACCATCTGCACAAACTTCACTAAGACTAGCCATTGATGTGCCACCGTATGCACCCATATTAATCTGGCTTCCGTTCGGTGACGGCTCATCGAGAACATCGTCTGCATCATCACCAGCATCAATACATGGACTGGTCTGAGCATCCAGAACCCATAGATTCATTGACTCCCAATAGCGGCCACGCTGACTCTGCAGGTGATAATCCCCCTCCTCTGAATTGACAAACAACGGCTCCAGATCCAGATTCCCAGCATTCCAATTCACAAAACCGCTGTTGGTATAAATACCTGCTTGATGGCCCTGAATATCACTATGTGACACCGCAATGGTAGCACCCACGCCCACGGCCATCTGAGCACCTGCTGTGCCAGTATTGCCCCAGAAAATGGAGTTGCTAACCAGGGGTGACGTATAGGTCGCCCACAATCCCCCCCCATAGCTGGTGGATGTATTGTCAACCACTGTACAATTCGCAATAACCGGTGATGTACTACCATAATCACACTTGATACCTGCACCAGGATTTTGGCTGACATTGCCCGCAATAACACAGTTGATAAGGGCACCGTCACTCTGTGCAAAACGAACACCGCCACCCAACGTTCCGCTGTTATCCAAGATCTGGCAATTTACAAATGTGGGGCTTCCATAGTTGATGCAGTAGATACCCCCACTGTAATAACCTTGATTACTGCTAATCACACAATTCGCAAAGCGAGGGCTACTGGCCTGACAATAAATGGCGCCACCGGTTTGGAAGTTACCGTGGGTCATAGTGAAACCGTCGACCACGGTATTCTGGGTTTCGCCATTCTGGAACACAAAGGCCTGATCACTGCCCTGGCAGTCAATAATGGTGGCCTCAGCACCTGCGCTACTAACCAATGTAATCGCACGCCCACTGAAATTCAGGTTCTTATTGCCCGTACCCACGTACGTGCCTTCTGCCACCACAACCACTTGATTGTTATTTGCCGCATTTAGGCCACGCTGAATCGTTGAAAATGCATTAGTGGGCGCCAAACCGCTGTTGAAGTCACTACCTGTGGCAGCACTGACATAATAGTCACCCACCATCGCATTGGGATCAACATTGGGATCAACCAGATTGGTCGCCCTGTAGATGTCACGTCCCTGACCAAAATCTCGAGTAAAATACAGCTCGGTGGCATCTGACGTCATAAAGGGATAATCTACTACAGCATCCTGGACCTCGAATTCAGTCATCGCTACAGGACTACCAAAGGGCAACCCCAGTGCCGATCGCTCAGCCCTGAATATTTGGAAGGTTCCATTTCTGTTTGAAATGAAATACATGACCAAACCGTCCCCAGACAAACTGGGATGGTAATCTGCTGAAACGGTGTTAAGCTCCGTCAAATTGACTGCTGCCCCAAAGGGCAATGTGCGAACTACCCGCGTGGCCATCCACAAATCATGACCACCCATACCACCGCCAAGGCTGCTGCCGCTAAACACAATAACCAATTCATCAGAGGTCAAAGTTGGACTGGCCAAACGCCCCTGAGTGTTGAGCTCCTGAATATTAGCTCCTTCAGGCCAGTCGGCTGTGACAGAACTACGCGATGACAATTTAAGTCGATAAAGCGAACCTGGTTCGGTCCGGAAGAAGTACATTCTCAGATTGTCAGGCGATACCCAGGGGCTATCCACATGACCGCCATTATAATTGAGCGTGCTAATTTCCGAGACCGTTTGAAAAGGGCCACTCGCCACAGGTCGCGTTGCCTGGTAAATACGGGAATAATACCAACCAGGGCCGCTTTGTCTGGAAAAATACATGGTCAAGCCATCAAAAGACAGAAATGGAGACTTGTCAACGTAACTGCTATTGATCTCAGGCAAAGCTTCGGGTACAGACCATTGTCCCCAGGCCACCCCAAAGAACAAAAGCACAAGCAGACACACAACGACAGAAAATAGGCGATTTCGTACATTCATGATTCATATCTCCTTAAAAACAGGCTGGAATATAAAACTTGATAATAAGACGTGTCCTTCATCTGATGAAAATCCTCACAATAACTCGGACATATAACTTCGCATCGAACAATAGTACACCTACATCAATTCACTCACATAAGTTCAAAGGTATGTACCATATCGACATATAAGTAGTTCCGGTTAACCCGGACTCTATAACGCTCTTTTCTTAGACAATAACCGTGAAATCCGGGAAAGCGCACGCTATAAAAGCTACAAGAATGTAAATAGAGAGGAAGAACCCCCCGCATAAGTGACGCCATTGGGCTGTCAGCACCATAAAAACTGGACAAGGCTGCGAGTACGAACTCACAAATCTCACAATTCCAAAGAAAAACAAGTATTATGTCAAAATTGGTGATCACAGCCTGCATATAGAGAAAGGGCATAAGAGGGACAGTTCGGACGTAGCTCTCGCATTTTTTCATATGTTACGGATTCCACAGCCGGGCAAGTCTGACACCAAAACAAAGCCAAACTTTGGATACAAGATACAGGTCCGAAAGTCCGAAAAACATGGTTTTGCCCTACAAAAACCTGGCGTTGACACGCCAACTCAACCGCGTTTCTGAATAGGGGAAAAACAATCTCACATAAATGTATGAAAAGAAAACTCACATCTTGCTATACGCCTGTGTCGAATGGTCAAAACGAACTTTGGTTGCGCCTTGCCAAATCAGCCCTGCCGATGCTATGATAGGTGGTTTTCAGGAGACGTTTGTGCCGTTTAGAAATCTGACACTCAAAGAGCTGGCCAAAATGATCGGCGCTGATAGCCGGCGATTGGAACGTATGGCCCAACGAGGA
>Ga0307990_1000633_pt1 | contig 30942 bp, 19 predicted proteins | sample EllFjometagen129_FD_203168 | JGI IMG/M metagenome (GOLD analysis project Ga0307990, IMG submission 203168) | Marine microbial communities from Ellis Fjord, Antarctic Ocean - #129 | ecosystem: Environmental > Aquatic > Marine > Unclassified | place: Southern Ocean | collected 2014-10-08
GTTTATACCGAAAAGATTATCTTGCAGTAAATACCCGGCAATAATTTTGTTTCCGTTCTTTTCGTTAATCGAAAATCGTTAATCGTTCGTTCCATTCGCCATTTTCGCTCAAGTCTCTTCGTTCTCTCAAGTCTCTTCGTTCTCTAAGTTCTCTTAATCGCTTAAGTCTCCTACTTCGCTCAAGTCTCTTCGTTCTCTAAGTTCTCTTAATCGCTTAAGTCTCCTACTTCGCTCAAGTCGCTCAAGTCTCTTCGTTCTCTAAGTTCTCTTAGTCGCTTAAGTCTCCTACTTCGCTAAATCGCTTAAGTCGCTTCGTTCGCCTAATTCGCTAAGTTCGCCTACTTCGCTTAAGTCTCTTAGTTCGCCTAATTATCTTCGTTCTCTAAAGTTGCTTCGTTCGCCTACTTCTCTCAAGTCTCTTCGTTCTCTAAGTTCTCTTAGTCGCTTAAGTCTCCTACTTCGCTCAAGTCGCTCAAGTCTCTTCGTTCTCTAAGTTCTCTTAATCGCTTAAGTCTCCTACTTCGCTCAAGTCTCTTCGTTCTCTAAGTTCTCTTAATCGCTTAAGTCTCCTACTTCGCTCAAGTCTCTTCGTTCGCTAAGTTCTCTCAAGTCTCTTCGTTCTCTCAAGTCGCTAAAGTCGCTTCGCTTCCCCCCAAATTTATCCCCATTCTAAATAAGCCCCCTAACTCGTTGGTTATCACCCCCCCCCCAGTTACCCTAAACCATACACATCTAATTTCCTGCACTTGACTTTTGGATTTTCATGTTGTATATTTGCCGTTGATTTTAAAAACCATTGCCCTGGAATGTGCGGTCGAAAGGAAAAAACACCACGAAAACAAACCAATTTAAATACATAGTTAAACCCATTACAAACTTAAAAATCGATTCTAATGAAACATTTCAAACTTTTTTCAGCAGTTTTGGCTGCCTTGTTAATTTCGAGCGCAGCAATCTTTAATGCCTGCAGCAAGCAGGAAACAGAAATCCAAACCAGCGGCACTGAGGCTGTGCAAATGTCCCAGGCCGATATTAAATTTCAAAACCAACTTGTAGCTTTTAAGAGCAAGCTGGATTTTAAGCGCGAACATCCCGGTTACAAATCGGGGGAGTTGATGAGCGTGGATTCGGCGATTTACCTGATGGAAGCTTTGTTCAACTACACCTATGGTTTTCCAGAGAAGTCCTACAAAAAATTTAAGCATGACACATGTATAATCATACTCACAACAAATTCAGATGGGATGATAAGCCTGAATGATATCAACTTAAAGTATCTTGAACTAAAATCAGCTATTCAAACCCTTCATTACAATTCAGGTTTTCTACAAAAAAGGCTTTTGCTTGCAAGTATTGAAAAGGGAGAAGTTGAAGGCAATACAGTTGAGTTGGATATTTACACGGTAACAGGAGAACTTGGCGGAACAGCCTATCCTTTTGAAGAAGGTGACGACTGGTGGTATGGCCATGAATGGGGAAGGTGTGATGAAACGCCCGGCAGTGACACTATAGATGCTTCTGAGCTGATTGAAATAAATGTAAGTTTAAGCTACATCATGCCACCAGCGCCTCCTGGTTATCATTATACCTATGCGCCTGAAGATATTATTGAAGTTTTAGGCAATGACTATGTAAATCCAAACAACCCTACACCAGAAAACTATTTGGATTACCTGCTGTTTTACGCTACTCAGGAGCTTGAAAATTATGATGAGTGCCTTGAACATGAAGAAATGAATTTTTATGTGGAAAGTGCATATTATCTTATCACAAGCAAATTGCCGGAAGAGTATAATAAACCCTCAAACTGGCTATTTATGGGCTGTGACTACCAATGGGATGATAGCCAATTAAACGGTTACAGTGTTATTCAACATAAAGCGGATTTTACCTTTGGACTTCGGTATTTAGTACAGAATCAATATGACCGTGAAATACTTTAATAGGATGAGATTACAAATATTATTTCTTTTTTCCATTGTTTTTCAGTTTACCATAGCCCAGGATTCTTTTGAGGTAACCGAAAGAGATAATGATGATCAAGTAATAACAAGAGGAATACAGGGTGAAGATGGCCATTATTATTTTGTTGGCAAAATCGGAACAAATCCAGCTGATAATGATGCTTATATTTTAAAAGTTGATGCGGTGGGTGAAGTTACAACAAAGCGAATAACAGATACTGCAACCAATGCATACTTCAGTGAAATAAGCATCCTTGACAGCGAAACATTTTTGTTGATCGGGCAAATAGCCCAGACCAATTCTATGAGCTACAACAAAATGTGGTTTGCAACAATGAATACCGATCTTGAGATCATGGATGAAAAAGAATTTGCGCTTCCAACTGATTATTACCACTCAATTACATTTTATTTTACTGCAAAAAATGAAGATGGTAGTCTAATCATTGCAGGTACAATGCGTGATTCAATTCATAATGACCTTTGCACTGTAACAATAAACCAAACCCTGGACACTATCGGCACCAAATTTTATGTGTTTCCATTTGAGCAGCAACCAGACGACTGGTTCAGGATACAAAACACCGATGAGTTCATGATGATCAGTGGTCATATTGGATTATACAGTACCAGTGTACAAACTTTACGCTTTGATGCACAATTAAATATCCTTTCGATACATAATATGCCTCGTTTGCTGTTAGGGCCTGGTTCAGTGGGGCAATGTTATGCAAATAACAAACTATTACTTGCCAGCACATTGAGTGATTCAACCGACAAAGGAGATGATTATAATGTTGCGGTATTGAAAATTGATACAGCCGGCCAGGTATATGACCAAAAATATTTTGGCAAGGTGGATACAACAGAATATACTGCCCACCTGCGGAGTGTAGCATACATAAACGATACAACGGTTTATGTGGGTGGATGCACAGTAGTGTTTGGTGCATGGTATGACCCGGTACCCACATACTTTGAGCTTTATTTAATTGATACTTCATTAAATTTACTGGGGTATAACCAATTTGGCGGAGATGCCAACTACCGGATGTGGGGAGTGTTTCCAACAAGCGATGATGGCTGTGTAATGTTTGGCACCAGGTATGGCGAGGAAAACGGACCCAATGAAAGGGATATCTATATCAAAAAAGTTGTCAGAGATGAGATTAGCATTATTACAAATATTACACATGTTCCTGATCCTCCACTAATCAGGGAAGCATATCCTAACCCTGTAAGTGAAATAATACATATTCCTGTAAAAGAAACCACAAAACCAGCTATCCTTCAGTTACAAATTTTTGATAATAGCGGGCGAAAAATATTTGAGAAGCAATATGCCGGAAGCGGCAATCAACTGGAAGTAAATGTAACAACGCTTAAACCGGGTATCTATTTCTATGCCGTATCTAATGGTTTGGATTTTAAAACAAATGGAAAATTCATTAAACAGTAAATTCAAAAAAAAAATCAATGTTATGAAAAAAATAATACAAATCACAATAACTTTTTTCCTTTTGGTTCCCATCACTATATTTGGGCAAGTATTTGAAGAGCCCAATTGCTTTGAGTGTCCAGAAAATTCTGCCAGAGGATACAAATCAATGGCTACAGGTTTGGGCAACACAGTATCGGGTGATTATTCGGCGGCATTCGGTCAAAATAATTCTATTACCGGCTCACATGCATTTGCATTTGGCAGAAACTGCCAGGTGCTTAATAACTACGCATTTGCACTTGGATATGATTGTGATGCAACAGCATTATATTCTTTTGCGATAGGGAAAAATGCTAATGCTTTGCAAAGATATGCTTTGGCCATGGGAAAATACTCAGAGGCTGCAAAAAAAGCTTCTGTCGCAATTGGTACTTATTTAAAAGCAAACAATGATAATTCAATAGTTATTGGTAAGGGCGATGGTGTAAGTAATAGACTAGAGAACAGTATTTTAAACTCGTTGATGATTGGTTTTGCGAGCTCTGTACCCACATTCTTTGTAGAAGAATCCCCTGATGATGGGCTTACCGGTCGTATAGGCATCGGCAATATTACCAGCCCTGTTGCTAAGTTGCACATCCGCGGTGATAACGATGCCTCGCGCCCTAACAATGCCTCATTATTCATACAATCGGCAGGCGATTATTATTCTACCCTTTGGCTTGGCGACCAAGACCACTACATAAAAACAAAGTCCAACGAAGATTTGCTTTTTAACGCGGCAAATGAAAACTTTATTTTTGAGGGTGGAAATATAGGCATTGGCATCGATAACCCCCACCACCCGCTACATGTAGATGGCAACATTATGGTTGACGGGGATGCCTCAAGCCTGCTGTTTGCCGGCGGCAGCAAAACCGACTGGGGCGAGTGGGGCATCGAATACGAAAACGGTGGCCTTAACTTTTGGAAGCCCGCCGGCAGCAACCATTTCGGCAACTACTACCTCTTCCTGGCCGATGATGGCAACGTAGGCATTGGCACAGATACCGAAGGGCCACAAGCCAAACTCGATGTTCGCGGCGATATCCGATTCACCGGCCAGCTTTACGATGAAAATGGTTTGTACCAGCCCAGCCCCTGGGCAAATAATGTAAATGGGATTTTTTATACCGACGGAAATCTTGGTATTGGTACAAGTGCAAGTCCAGCCTTTAAACTGGAAGTTGGCGGGGATATCTTTGTTGATGGATCTATTAATTTTTCAGAAGGCCTCCTCCAAAACGGCCAACCTTTCGAAACCACCAAATGGCAGGAAAATACGTTAGGCTTGTATTATAATGGCGGGAAGGTGGGGATTGGTACCGATACACCGGGCGAAAGGCTGGAAGTAGATGGGAATATTACCGCCCAACATATAAATGTAAGCGGTATAAAACTAAACAACACCACCCAGGGAGCCGGAAAGCTTTTGCAATCCGATGCCTCGGGCAACGCCACCTGGGTTGATCCCCCACCAACAGATGATGGCGACTGGACAATAAATGGAAGCGATATCTACAGGGAGGACGGAATGGTTGGGATTGGGACACAAACCCCCTCTGCGGATCTACATATAAACAACGATGTCGTTGATATTACCACAACCTTCCTGGAAATTGAAAACAACGGCACGGGAATTTATGGCTCCGGTTCTACCAGTATTGGAAAATGGGCGGGCAGCGGCCCCTTTATACTGCAAAAAGCCGGAACCGGGCTTTACTATACAGGAAATGAAGGCTTACGATTAGCCTTTGTCCAAAAAAATAAAAATGATACTACCGGCCTCTCAATTTCAACCTATATGAATTATAATGGCTCGGTTCATTTTTCCGACATTTATGCCGAGGTGAGTAGCTTATACCTAAGGGCAAACAAAACACTATTCATTCGATCAGGTGGCAATTCTCCACTTGTTTTTGAAACCAATGGCGATAATACCGATCAAGGCACACGCCGCATGGAAATAAACAGGTACGGCCAGGTAGGCATTGGCACAACACAACATGAAGATCAGAACACCTTACTCACCGTAGCCGGGCGCATCCATGCACAGGAAGTAAAAGTTACTGCCGGTGCCGGTAAAGGCGCCGACTTTGTTTTTGACGAAGAATACAACCTACCCGGTTTAGCCGAAATAGACGCTTTTATAAAAACCAACAAGCACCTCCCCGGTATCCCTTCTGCCGAAGAAATGCAAAACGAAGGCCTCGACCTGGGCGAAATGCAAATTAAGCTCCTGCAAAAAATTGAAGAGCTTACGCTGTATGTAATCGAACTGAAAAAGGAGAACGAGGAGATGCGTGTGGATAACGAAAAGGTGAAAGCAGAAATCGAAAAATTAAGGAGGAGGTAATGATGAAAAAGTTAACTATTATTTTAACAGCCATTTTTGTTTTGGTTTGTGTTAATTCATTTTCACAGGTATTTGATAAAGATAGCCCATTCCAATATGTTTTTGATGAAAGGGATGATGTACACCAATTCAATTACATTGCAGTAAATTTTGTGGATACTGCCACTAAAGCAGTGCTTAAAACATTTGATATTGTCGAAAACAATCCATTCAACCATCTCGATTTTCCTGAAATTGAGGTGAAAGATCCTTACCATAAAAATAAATTTTATGAAATAGTGGATATGCCTTTGCAGGACATCATACTAGCTGAAGGCACCTTGGTTTTGAAACAAGGGATCGACACATCAAGAATTCTTGATGTACAGGCAAACAGCTATTATCAGGCATTTGATCTCGGGAATTATCTATTAATAAGGTACTCTCTTTATATTGGATTACGGGATTGGGTTGCTGGGAGAAGTGATGCTATTTTAATTTTCGATACAAATGGCAACTTACTGCACAAACTTATCGGATTCGATACAGATGTTCGTGAATGGGCATTAACTGAAAATGGAAGATATTTTTCTTATGCGCATGGAGGTATTCAGGATGAGTCGCTGGATCAGTTTTGCAATGTGGGATATAAGATCATTGATCTTCAGGAAAACAAAATTGCCTATGAGGAGAATTTTGGAAACAAATTTAATGAAGTTAGGACAGAAGCTTATAAAAATATGATAATTGTTGGTGGATTCTCAGTAGATTATCTTTATGTTTTTATTGATTTTTCAAATCGCAAAAAGTATTCACGCGTTTTTACAAATGCAGAATTGGGATTATGGAACAAAACAATGGATTCGGGCATCAAGATGTATGTTGGTCATAGAAATTCCAATGAAACAGAGTTTTTATCATTTGAACAGGATTTTAAGGTGGAGGAATTGTGATGAAAACAAAACCAATAAGCTGTTTGATTATTTTCTTCTACCTGCTTTCAAATGTCTTAGCGGCACAAGGCCAGAATGATATTTATCATTTTTATTACCAGGTGCATGACAATGGGAATAATACTTATGGCAATTCAACTGAATTTAATACTGCTAACATAACATCTGATTATGGCAAGAGGTATTATGCAGGCTCTGAGTGGCATAAAGGTGTGGACTTTGGAAATGGCGCACCAACAAACCGGTGGGATCATTTTACATCTTTAAACACCGGGATTATCAGAAAACTTCAGGGTGATCTGGGATACAAATATATTATTACTGAAGGTACTGTTACTGGTGAGCAACATCATTTTGGATATGGCCACATTTTTGAACATTTAGCACCCAATCCATCCTACAAAAGAGGTGATTTGATTTTGTCCAAATTGGATAATGTCCCATTTCAATATGCCATAATTAATTTTACAGAAGGTAGTGCATTTGGCCCGGTTCAGGGTACAGTTACTTACGATGGTGTTCCTTACACTGTTGTTACCGGAATAACTGAAGGAGATGTATTGGGGAATATTGGGAAATCTAACAATAATGGAAATTATGAATACATGCATGTCCATGTTTATATGTTCGAAAATATTAATGTAGCCATTGGGAACCAGGGACAGGGAAGTCACTCAAATCATTTTAATGATCGGGATCCATTGGAGTTTATTTCGCATGTTAATACTGCCTATGATGTGGCAATTAGTACCGATAATAGTGTAATGGACGAAAACGTGGTTGTTTCATCCGGGGCAGAAGCAATTGGCCTAAAAGTACGATATTCAATGCAAAACGCAAATCCATCAGGCAGTATTTTTACTAATGTCGTTATGGATATTGATGATGTTGATCTCGTTATAAAGGAGAGTTATTTACCAGATGAGGATTATAACTTGATCATGGGTAAATATGTTGAATCAAAATTGTCACACGGCGCACGTCTTGAGAGTGAGATTTATCCTATAAAAGCCGCTTATGGAAATAATGCAAATCCAATTAATAACACTGAAATCGATCTCGTTAGCAATATATACGGTGATTTCAACCATACGGGAATCGATCCTTATGCCTACCGTGATGGCAATAACCAACCCTACGACGATTATTATTTCTCTGATTTTTATACACGCGTGCATGAGGATTACCAATTAGGGGCAACCCATATTTTTGCCAACGCCAACCAGGAAGCCAAGTACAAAGACGGCAAGCACCAGCTTTTTGCAAAGGTAACTACTGTACGAGGTGCTGAATATACATCAATTGTTGAAGGTACAGATACTCCGGAGATCATCATCGACAACTTCAAACCCTTCATCCAAAAAGTGGAAATATATAAAGAAAATGCCTCACAACCTGAATATTCAAGAGCGTGGGTTTGGGCAAACGATCATTACCAAATCGAACCCATTCCATCAGGATTGAACTTTGATGTGAATGATGATATTTCTGTCGTGGTCACAACTTCAGAGTCGATGGAAAAGGTTATATTGTCTTTAAATGGATATTATAACGAACTTACTGAATCTGAGGATGAAGAAAAAACCATTTGGAATTTCGAAGTAGCAGACGAGTACGTATCAGATGGGGACAATCAACTGATCATCGATGGCAAAGACCTTGCAAACAATGATATTCAGAACTTCATAAGTTCTTCAGCCGAAGTGCCGGTAAGAACCGGCCCCGAAACCTGAGAACCTAATGCATCCAACGGGGCTGACAACTGGCATGTATTCCCTGCCCAACAAGCCCAGCTCGTGGATTTTACCGCTGAGCAACTTGCTTTTCAGAATTTTACGATACAGTTTACAGATCAATCAGAGTTATCGCCTATTAGCGATTGGCAATGGGATTTTAACAATGATTCGCAAATAGATTCGTATGAGCAAAATCCAATGCATCAATTTCCAGGCGAAGATACATATTCGGTAACTTTAACAATTATTGTAAATGGCTTTCCATATTCTTGCATACATGATGTAATTGTGGATGGATTAGTAGTCCCAAATCCGGATTTTATATATTCGATTGATAACCCAAACAACAAATCTGAAGTTACGGTCGATTTTTTAGATCAATCCGAAGGAATAATCAGTTCGTGGGAGTGGGATTTTGGAAACGGCGAAACCTCAATTTCACAAAATCCATTAGGAATTTCTTTTGATGAACTTAACAACTATAATATTTCGCTAACCGTGAGTAATTCAGTTGGTGGGGATATTGAAGAAAAAGATTTTTATTATAATCCCAACGAAACACCATCAGCAACGCTGTGGGAATATGGCCTGACATATTTTACCCGTGAATTTGAAATTACTTCGTGGAATTTAACAGCTCCATTCACATTTGAAATCGATTATGGCGATGGAACCCCACCTGATCCCTATCCTAATTCCGCACAATTCTACCACATATTTGAACATCAATATTCAAATACAGGTGTATATACTGTGGTAGCTTCTGTTACGGGTACAGGAATTTCCGGACTGGAAGAAACCGCTTATGCAGTTGAGTCGATCACGATACAACCTTTCGAATTAGAAATCGATCTCAGCTATACTGTCGAATCATTGGATGATTATTACTACCCGAGCCCTGAACATATCCCTCCCTACCCCTATCAAACTGTAACTATTTCTACTCAGGTATCGGGTGCCGGAGGCAACCCATACTATACTGGCAATTGGTTGATAAGAAAAATAGGTGATCCTGAGTATTATGATTCATGGAATATTTCAGGGTCAGAAATTGATGATATTACCCATCAATTCCCTGAAACTGGGACCTATACAGTTAACCTGGTTCTGAATAACGGATCATCATACGGACAAAAAACACTAATGATAGATGTAAATACTGCCGATCAATATGTTGAAGCAGGATTTAATGATCCACAAACAGAAGTTCCTTTAGGAACCATAACGTATTATAATGCACTATCCTGCCTTTCAAACCCGGGTATTCCTGACCAATATTGGCATCCCACAAATATGAGGTGGACATTAATGAAGGATGGCCAGGTTATACTTCCTATTTACAATGATGAATTTGGTTATACTGAATATCAATACTCCCGTCCAAAGGATTTTGACTTTGAAACAGAAGGAACCTACATTTTACGTTTAGAGACCTGGAACAATGAACATGGATATGCCCAAAACGGCTTGCTTGATATTAAATACGCCAATTCATTGGCTTTTTATGATTATGCTGAACTTGAAATAATAGCCACAGAAGATTTGCCATTTTTAGAAGTTGTCTTTCCGGAAACCGGGAAATTTAGTTTAAATGCTGAGGAAGACTGGAAGACAATTGTAATTTCAAATCCCGGTAACACCACGTTGTACTGGCAAGCGGTAGTATCAAGTACTGGCGATGGATGGTTGGAAATTGAAACTCAAACACAGGGACAACTTTGTTGTAATGAAAATGACAATATTATATTACACATATTTGAATATGAGTATTATGGCTTTCGTGATGCATCAATCCAGTTATATGCCTATTCCGATGGATATAATGGAAGTGAACCTGTGCAGGCTACTTTTGACCAAATTTATGTTTATCAAACTGGAAAACAGGGTCCTGCATTCCAATATTTTGAGCCTGATGATAATTATGCTGTGGATAATATGAAGTTCGGTGAAGCCGTGGCCATATATGAAGATTATGCAGCTGTAGGCGCTCCAGGCAATGGTGGGGGTTTTCGGGGTTCAACTTTTATATTGTCAAGAGGAGAACAAGGTATTTGGGAAATTACTGCCGAGTTGGTAAATACCTTTACAGAACCCGGATTTGGCCTGTTTGGCCGAAGCGTGGATTGTCATGGCAGGTATGTTATTGTTGGAGCACATCGAGGCATGGCAATTTACAAAAAGCCACTAAATGGCTGGATTGGGGATATTGACCCCATCTTTGAATATGAAATAGGAGAGGATTCTTTTGGGAGTTCAGTTGCAATATGGGGTGATTATGCTGTTGTTGGATCTCCTTATGAAGATGATGAATTTACTGACATCGGTAAAGCCCGTATATTTTTTAAAGATGCCGAAGGCACTGATCAGTGGGGGCTGGTGGAAGAAAAACTGGGAAATGGGTCGGGAAGTTATTTCGGTACCTGCGTGGATATTTATAATGATCTGGTAGCCATAGGCGGGCCCCACCAGGATAATAACACCGGTTATATTGATATTTACAACCGGAATCATCAGGCATCCAATGATTGGGGGTATGAAAGAATGTTCCCTGATGATGTTTATCCGGCTATTCCAAATGCAGAGGTTGGAAAGGTTTTTAGTTTAGATTATAACCAAATACACTATTCCTATCATTCGTATTCAGAAAGTTTTCAGCATACCTGGGGTGTCCATAACAGTACTAGAAGCCCCTTAGGATATTGGAACCATGATTATTCTCTGCCGATAAATAGAACCCTATTTTATGAGGGTAATCCGATATCATCAATATCAATTTCACCTAATATGGACTTTTTCCATGGATTTCTTCCACCTAATGATCCAATGGGTGATATCGTTGTGATACCTAAATATACTCAACATGAAAAATTCTTGGCCCCTGCGTATGGCTATACGCTCCCTCCTGATTGGTATCCTTATGAAGATTGGGATAAGCCTGGCAAATCAATATCAGCATCACTTTCACATACTATAATTGGCGCTCCTGGTAAAAACTCTAACCAGGGTTCGGTGCTATTTATGCGTAATGTACCTAGTAATAGTTGGTGCTATTTATCCTGGTGTGAAACTGAATATGACCTGGAATTTGTTAATTTTGAGAAGTTGCCCGGAAATTATGATGACGTTGTTGGGCGGAATATAAAGATAGGCGGAAAATCCTATTCTGCGGTCATTGCAGATGGTGCCAATATAACATACGAGGGTGTAGATATAGTGCTTAGAGATGGGTTTATTGCTGAAAATGGTTCGGATTTCACGGCGCGAAGTACTGATTGTAATTTTGCTAATGAAAACTTTTCTGACACTGAATTAGTTTATAATAACAAAGGTGAAAATTCAGGCATAAAACAAAGTATCAACCTAATGCCAATGTTAAGAAGCATGACTTATAGGATGCCGGAATATCCCTGGCGAATATTTGGCACTTACGATGATATTGATGAGATCATTATTTTAAATGAAAATAATGAAACGATTATACATTGTGAAAATCCAAATCTACGGAAATTGAATTTGGATTTTGTGCATACTGAATTTGAAAAGCTGAAGACTTTACTTGTTTTGAAGGATAGAAAGTATATTGTAAGACTTGATGGCCTGGAGCAGCTTTTAGGCCAGTTTGTTGCTCCTAATTATACTTATCCGGGAGTAAGTCATAATACATTTAATAGAAAAAAATAGTATCATGAAAAAAATTATGATTTTGTATATAGCGACTTGTTTTTTTGTTTTTCAATTTCCACTGTGTTTATTTGCCCAGGATTTGGATTTGGACTGGGAAATTCACATTGGTGGACCAGGTTTTGATGTTACAAGAGTTTCTTGTACAGATGACTTAGGGAATATATATTTTACCGGATTTTTCCAGGATACAGTATTTATCAATGGTAATATGTATGTTGCAAAAGGTAAAGCCGATATCTTCACTATTAAAGCTGATCTGCATGGTAACATCATGTGGGTTAATACCGCAGGTAGTAATTACTGTAGGGAGAACTTAATTTTCGAAATGGGTAACGGTATTGATGTGGATGAGAATAGTGATGTTTACATTTGTGGCACATTCGCAAGCTTATCAACTTTTGAGTCGGAATCTGTTAGAAGTAATGGCGGGAAAGATATTTTTATTGCCAAATATCATGGTGAAACCGGCAAACTTATCTGGGTTAAAAATATAGGTGGCAAGGGTCATGATATTGTTTCTGATTTATGTATAGACAGAAGCGACAATATTGTTTTAACTGGAAATATTTCCCCAGGGGCAAAGTTTGGTGAATCAATCTGCAATAATAATTCTACGGTAAGCTTTGTGTCCAAATTAGATGAAAAGGGTAATTTTTTATGGTTAAAGTATATTGAAGGGACCGGTTACCTTGAAGGAGTTTCTGCAATAACCGATAAGCTAAATAATATTTATTGGGGTATAAATTTCCGTGATGGAATAAAATCTAAAAAAGAAATCATTCTATCGAAAGGAGATGGTGATATTTATATTGAGAAATTATCTGCCGAAGGTGAGCTATTGTGGCAAAATCATTTGTTTGGGGAACAAACAGTAAGAATGAGTTTTCTTGATTTAAGTTTGGGAAATGAAATAATAATAACCGGATCCTTTATGGGAAAAATGAAGTTTGGTAGTAAATCAATCGAAGCTGTGGGCCAAAAAGATATTTTCCTATGTAAGTGTAATGAAAAAGGCGAATTGATTTGGTTGAAAAGTGCAGGTGGATATATGAATGATATAGCTAAGGCAGAATTTTGCAATAGTAGAGGTGAAGTTTATTTAGCCGGCGAATTTCAAGGGAGAGCTTTCTTTGATCAAGACACCTTACATGCAAATGAAAACACAGATCTATTTATAGCAAAATATTCCATTGACGGCAATCTCATTTATGTGCAAAAATTAGATCATGGGTTGCATAAGCATATATCTTCAATTGTTGGTGATCCTTTGTCTAATATTTATCTTAGCGGAGGGTTTAAAAAACAAATAACGTTTGGTGATGAATTATTGAGCTCTGTTGGCAAGAGTGATCTATTTATAACTAGAATACTTGATCATGAAATCTATAAAGATGCCTTGGTAAATGTGGAGTCTGATATTTCTAATCCAAAAATAAAACTATTCAAAATAAACCCCAACCCAACCAGCGGCATTCTTAATATCGAATTTTCAAGCCTACTAAACAGTGAGGTAGAAATAAAAGTAACAAACGTTTTTGGTAGAACAACAGCACTAAATTTCGATAAATCACATCAACCGTTTTCAGTGGACTTATCACCCTACCCAAAAGGCATTTACCTGCTCACCATCACCACAAATAGTAAGGTTTATACCGAGAAAATTATCTTGCAGTAAATACCCGGCAATAATTTTGCTTCCGTTCTTTTCGTTAATCGAAAATCGTTAATGGAAAATCGTTAATGGAAAATCGTTAATTGTTATTCGAAAATAGTTAATCGTTCGTTCCATTCGCCATTTTCGCTAAAGTCTCTTCGTTCTCTCAAGTCGCCCTGTCTCTTAGTTTGCCTCTATCGCTCAAGTCTCTTCGTTCTCTTAAGTCGCTTAAGTCTCTTCGTTCGCCCGTTTCATTCATTCATTCTTTTCATTCATTCTATCATTCATTTGTTTCTGTTCCCGCAGGGATGGGATTTCCCCGAACCTTCAACGATTTTCTATTGATCTTTAATTTTTGTATTAAAAATTGTAACACGCTGATTTAACAAAACATACCATTCCCATCCATAAAATAAAAACCGAATAGCTGTGTGTTTTCGTTTAATGTGCTTCCAGCCAATTGTTGCCGCTATTCATATCCACCACCACGGGCACATCAAGTGGAATCGCATTTTTCATCCCTTCTTCCACGAGTGGTTTGAGTACATCAAGCTCATTTTTGTGGGCATCAAAAACTAATTCATCATGTACCTGCAAAATCATTTTTGATTGGAGCTTACGTTTTTTCATTTCATTAAAAATATTGATCATGGCAATTTTGATCATATCTGCCGATGAACCCTGCACAGGTGCATTAATGGCGTTTCGTTCGGCAAACCCTCTCACGTTGGCATTTGCCGAGTTGATGTCTTTCAAATACCTGCGTCTTCCCATGATGGTTTCGACAAAGCCGTGTTCTTTGGCAAAATTTATATTATGATCCATGTATTTTTTAACATCGGGGTATTGTGTAAAATAATTTTCGATGATGTCGCGTGCCTCACCGCGCGGGATATTTAACCGTTCCGACAGGCCAAATGCTGAAATACCATAAACAATTCCAAAGTTTACAGTTTTTGCATTGCGACGCATGTCTTTGCTTACCTCCTCAACGGGAACGCTATAAACCTTTGATGCTGTGGCGGTATGAATATCCAGGCCATTTACAAAGGCTTCCATCATGCCTTCGTCTTTGCTCAATTCGGCAATCAGGCGAAGTTCGATTTGCGAGTAGTCGGCAGCCAGCAATACATAATCTTCATTTCTTGGAATAAAAGCTTTTCTTATTTCGCGTCCCCTTTCGGTGCGGATAGGAATATTTTGGAGGTTGGGAGCTGTTGAACTCAGTCTTCCGGTGGCTGCCACCGCCTGGTTGTAGCTGGTGTGTATTCGCTTATCACGCGGGTTGATTAACTCAGGGAGTGCATCAACATAAGTTGACTTTAATTTGGTTAATGAACGATAATCCAGAATTTTAGAAACGATTTCATGACGTTTTTCCAACTTTACCAAAATATCTTCGCCCGTAGAGTATTGTTTAGTTTTGGTAAGTTTGGGTTTGTCGGTGATTTTTAATTTTTCAAAAAGGATAATCCCAAGCTGTTTTGGCGAAGAAATATTAAACTCTTCGCTGGCAAGCTCGAAAATTTCTTTTGTAACAACTTCTACTTCATCCCCTAACTGGATGGAAATATTTTTGAGGGTGTCGATATCAATGTTTACGCCTTCGGCCTCCATGCTGCCAAGTACCGGAACCAGTGGAATTTCAATTTCATCGAACAACTTTCTTACATTGCTTTTGTCCAATAAGGGTTCCAGCTTTAGGCGAAGTTGAAGGGTAATGTCGGCATCTTCGGCGGCATAATCCCTCACCTTTTTTGGATGTTTTTTATAGACCTGGCGCATATCAAGTTGCTGCGATCCTTTTTTTTCGGTTACCTCGTCATATTTCATGGTTTTGTATCCCAAATAATGATCGGCCAAAAAATCCATGTTGTGTCGCTGGTCGGGCTCGATGAGGTAATGTGCCAGCATGGTATCGAATAGTTTACCTTTTACATCGGTGTTGTACCACTTTAATATGGCAATATCAAACTTGAGGTTTTGCCCGGTTTTTTCGATTTTTTCGTCTTCAAATACAGCTTTAAATTCTTCGACAAGTCTAAGGGCTTCATCTTTGTCATCGGGCACCGGAATATAAAATGCCTCGCCGGGTTTCAAAGCAATTGAAAATCCTACGAGTTCAGAATTGTTGGGGTCTAATCCGGTGGTTTCGGTGTCAAAGCAAAACGATTGCTTTTTCCTGATATCCGCGATGAGCTTTTCGCGTTTATTTTTATTATCAACCAAAAAATATTTATGGGCAGTTGTGTCGATATTATTTAATGTTTCAACTTCAACACCTGCCTGGCTGAAAAGATCCTGTTGCTCTTCTGCTTGTTTGGCTTCCTTTGGCGTTCCCTGATTTTTAAAGAAATCAAAAATCCGGGTGGCATAGGTTTTAAATTCAATTTCAAGGAACAGCTCCTTCAGCGCTTCGAAATCAGGGTTTGTTAATTTAAGATTTTCGGGATTAAATTTGATGGGGACTTCCAGATCGATGGTAGCCAGTTGTTTGGATTCCAATCCCTGGGCAGCGAAATTTTTAACGTTCTCGGCCATTTTGCCTTTTAGTTCATCGGCATGTTCAATTACCCCTTCAACACTTTTATATTTTTTCAACAGATTTTTTGCCCACTTCTCACCAATTCCGGGAATCCCCGGGATGTTGTCGGAAGCATCGCCCCACAAACCTAAAATGTCGATTACCTGTTCGGGACGTTCAATTTCGAATTTTTCACAAACTTCCTTTATACCCATGATCTGGGCTTTATTGCCCATGTACGCAGGTTTGTAGATAAAAATATTTTCGGAAACCAATTGTCCAAAATCCTTGTCGGGTGTCATCATGTAAGTTGTGAACCCATCTTTTTCGGCTCTTTTGGCCAAAGTGCCTATCACATCGTCAGCTTCATAACCATCCACAAATAAAAGCGGGATATTAAAACTTTCGACAAGTTTATAGATGTATGGAATGGCTTTGGCAATGTCTTCGGGCATCTTTTCGCGCTGTGCTTTGTAGGCCGCAAAACCCTCACTTCGGATTGTTGGTGCATGGGTATCGAAGGCCACTCCGAGATGGGTGGGTTTTTCGTTACGGATAATATCAAAAAGTGCATTCGAAAATCCCAGGATAGCTGAAGTGTTCAATCCTTTAGAGGTAATTCTCGGGTTTTTATTCAGGGCATAATACGCGCGGTAAATCAGCGCCATGGCATCCAACAGGAAAAGTCGTTTAGTTTCTTGCATAAGTTCTGTTTTGTAATTCAACAAAAGTAGCATTTACAATTTCAAAATCCGGGCTTTTCATGTAAAACGACAAGGATTTGTTATACTGGTTTAATTGGTGCGCGACCAGGGTGATTAAACTTCACCGAAATGTACCGGAAAAAACAAAGTAATGTCGCACCAATTGCAAGAAATATTATTTTTGCTGCATGGGATGCTAGCTCAGTTGGTTCAGAGCGCTGCCTTCACACGACAGAGGTCACTGGTTCGAATCCAGTGCATCCCACAAAAATAACACAATTAAAAAGCCTCTCTGCGAAATGCCGAGAGGCTTTTTGGTTTTTTGCTGATGGCAAAACCTAACAGGTTTTCTCATTAAAAACATCGCTGTACCTTTCTAAAAACAGCACAGCTTCATAGAGGGTAAACCTGTTAGTACCTTTTCTCTAATATTCTGCCATTTTTTGGCAGAATATTAGAGAAAAGGTACTCAAGCAAAATTTAAAATGCATTGTCGATAATATGAAAGGTAGGTGAATAATAGAGCTCTAAATTGCAAAATATGCATTTATAAATTTTGCCGACTAACTTGGACAAACCAAAACAGGAATACACCATAATTTTTACATGATCACCTTGTTTGGTTTTGGTTTGTCCAAGTTAGGTTTACTATCCTACTGCACCACCAGCTTCTTTACTGTTTGTAATCCTCCTTGTGTTATTTTTAGATAATAAATTCCTTTCGGATAAGTGGAGAGGTCGATGGTGAACTGGGTAGTTTCATTACTCCCGTATAAAATCACAGCGCCGTCCATACCCACAATTTGCCAGTTTGTTTCCTGGTTATCATATCCCGTAAGGATATTAAAAATTCCATTGGATGGATTGGGATAAACCGAAATGTTGAAGTGGTTTCCGGCAAATTCTTCTATTCCGGTACTTTCCAAACTCTTAACTGCTGAAATCCCATTATCCGTAAAATATCCGCTTTGTGGCATTTGCTCATCAAATTCAGCTTCCAGTGTAGATTCTTTTCCAGTTTCAGGATTAATAACGCGGAATTGTAATGATTCTCCTTCCACCATGCCATCAACCTGAGGTGTAGTTGGGTCATCACCAAACACAGTGAGTGCAAGGTTTTGGTTTTGATAGGAAACCGCTCCGCAGCAAAGTCCATTTTGATTGTATATGGCAATAATATCTCCATTTTCCAAACCTGTTAATACTTGAGCAGGAATGGCAATGATGTGGGTGATTGGAGTTTTTTGCACCTCACCCCAGCCCTCTCCTTGAGGAGAGGGAGTTCCCACGCGCTGGCCAGTTCCCGTGCGCTGGCTGGTTCTCCCCCTCAAGGGGGAGATAGAGGGGGTCTTGTCGGAGGGAGTCCCACCGCGCTGGCCGGCTCCATCCACTGCCCCAGTATTAGTGCCTGTGCGCGGGCCACCTCCCTTCCCCTGCAGGGGAAGGGCTGGGGATGGGGTCATATTAGCGGGGGTGCATGGGAGAAACTCCAATTCCACATCTTCATCCACCAGCACAAAGTAAGCCTTGCCAGGAATAAGCTCTCCAAGTGTGTTTACACCAAACTGTGGCCAATAAACTCCCCAACCGGCAACTTCTTTTACGATTTGGAGATGTTCGATGATTGGGTTAAATAATTCCTCCGCCGGATTATTGCAACTATTAAGCACCGGGATTAGATTCCAGCCCTGAACCAGTTCCAGCGTAGGGTTTTCGGTTTTAGTACCAGCTACCGTAAGCTCCAGATTATTGGCAGCTTTTATCTGGTAACCGGTTTCAAAGTTCCAGTTGCCGATGGTGTTTACGCCCACCGCCGGATAATAAAAATCCGTCATCGACGACAGGATGATAAAGTCGTTGTCGAAAGGCGAAAACATGCCTTCCACACCTTTGTTGAGCGGATCGAGATAAGTGGATACATCGCTCCAGCCGGCGGGGATGTTTAGAATTTGCTGAAGATAAAAGTTGTACGGTTGCTGAAATCCTTGCGTGAGGGTAAGCTCATCATTTTGGAAGGTTTCGATTACCGGCTCGCCGAGGGTGAAACTCAGCAAAAGATTATCGCTTTGGAAGTAGCCGCCTGCCGGGGCGATGACTTGTTGGGCTTTTGCCTGGGATGAAAAGAGGGCAAAGGACATTATGATTAGAAAAAGTGCAACTGATTTAATTGGCTTAGAGTTTTAAATTTCCATCGATAAAATATGCTGAATTGACAAAACTACACGCCAACTTTTTTTTCTTTTTTGAATACTGATGGTGTAGCCCGCCTTTTCCTTTGCTCTTTTCGCAATTTGATAAACGCGCTCAACTCTTTTTGTTCCTCTTCAGTCCAGGGTTTATCCAGAACCGTGAAATCAACATTTTGTGGTTCTTTTATTAGTCCCATGGTGTTTTTTTATTAAAATAACGGTTTATTTAAAAATGGATTTCACCAACTTTAGTAACACTGATTTATCAATATTGGCTTCTTCCGACTTATCATAAATGGTTATGAGATAAATAACTGTGGAATCCTGAAATTCCTGAACCAGGTAGGTAATTACTCTGAAACCGCCACTTTTACCTTTTCTTTTGTCCTTTGAAGCAAGCCTGATTTTAAAAATATCCGACCCAAGCGAATCTCCAAGTTTCGGATTTTCGGTGAGGTCTTTTTCCAAATGTACCATCTCGTTCCCAAGAGATGGAAATTTTTGCGCAAGTCGTTTGAATTTGCCCTCAAACCAAGGAGTTGGTATTACCTGATTTGTCATCTACAGGTCGTTTAACATTTGAGCGACAGTTCTTTTTGGTAGTTTCCCTTCCTGCATTTTTTTCACATCCGACAAGCCGGCGACAATTTCCTTTACTAGCAAATCAGCCTTAGCAGGCTTAAACCTGACCACATCCTCATGCTCAAGTAAAGTACGTATAGCTTTTCCCTTTTTGGTTCGCTCGTTGATTTCGATGGTGTAAGTAGCCATAATTCTTATATTTATTGCAAAGTTAAAAAATTTGCTTCCCAAAAAGGTTTCGCCTTTTAAAAGATGAAACTTTTCAACACCAGCAATAACTTTTCATCTCTTACTCCCAAAATCAATTATCCTTGAGGCAACGCACAGACAAACCAAAACCCTTAGTGACGTTAAGTCTGTCTACATAGACATTGAAATAGACCAGGCCGCGATACCAGGCTCTCGATGCGAAGCCTTCAGCAGAACTCCAGAAGTAACCGTAGTTACCCAAACCGCCGAATGTACCATTGGTATCGCGGTAGCCGCCCGGCCGAGCTGAAAAGCTGCTGCTGTTGGTAGCCCCCGTATTTGGTGAATTCCAGCGGGGATTTGGGTCCAGCTCTGTTCGTGTACTTTTCATTTCTCCACCGGCAACACTCTCGCCACCCATATGATCGGTGAGAACTGTCCACTCTGCATCTGTAGGTAAATACCATCCTTCCGGGCAGGCTGTTAAGGAAGCATGCCAGTTGTACAGAGCACCGTAATTTTGGTAATTTTCGGTGGCTTTGGCTTCGCTTGCAATGGTTTCCTGGTAATCATAAACATAATAATTGGGGTCATCATTTAAAACGATAGATGAAGGACTGACACTCGGTAAATACTTCAAATTCTCCGCCATCCAGCACTGCTCGCCTATTTGCACCGTTGCGTAGGTGTTGCCATCGCAGGTATCGGTTATAGAATCTCCACAGGCAAAAGGTGTATAACTGAATGACCTGACCGCCCTGACGCGGCTGTTGCTGGTCTTAATGCTAGAGGTCTGATTTCCATTGCCGAATTGCTGTCTCCAGGCGTAGATGCTACTCAACTCCGAAGAACTCCAATACCAGTCGGCAGCAAAACCACCAACAAGGTCCTTGCTCAGATAGAGTTTGTTTAGCTCATCTTTGCTGGGCAGGTACCAGTCGGTGTAGCCATTAAGTTCAAGATCGTTACAGATTTGTGCTGCTATGCCGGCAGTGCTACATCCAGCCACAATATTGAGGGTGTTCTGGTAGCCGCTACCCAGTGCAGTTCCATCTGCACCGGTAATTTCCGTTCCGTAACAGCCCCATTGTGTATCGGTACTTTGATCGCTGGCAGCAGCAATCATTCCATTTGCCTCCCCTTCAACATATCCAGGGTCGCCGGCTTGAAGGATATAGGCTACAATACCTCCACCATTTTCGTCTCCAATTGCGAGTTGTAGCGGTGCAAAAAAATATATGTTTACGGTATCATAAGTCGTATCGCAGGGTGTATGTATTTGCCATTGCAAGGCGTACATTTCATTTATCTGTCCGGTGAAGATTGTGGTAGGATTGGTGGCATCCACAAAGAAACCGTTTTCGCCGCTTAAAATGCTCCACAGTCCCTGGCCAAATTCGGGTGTATTTCCCCCAAGTGTGGCACTTGTGCCCGTAACGTCCAACTGGTCGGGGCCGGCATTGGCCTGGCTTGGGTCGGGAACACAGTTTGTTACCAGGCTGCCATCGTCGTCAACGGCAATTTCGTAGCTTGTTCCGTTGGGTGAATGTAAGGTAAGCGAAGCCGAACTTAACGAGTAGGGCACACTTAACAGTTGCGTTGTTCCCATCATCTGAAAATCCAAACCGCCATCGGGGTCAATTTCAACCCGCAGAAACCAGAAACCGACACCCCACAAGATGGTGCTAAAACTACCTGTGATTACCTCATCCGGATTTCCGATTTCAAGGTCGAACAGACCTGAGCTGTTGGTAAGCAACTGGTGTAATTCGCTGTAAATTTCCGTTCCCGAGGCACTTCCAATCAGAACGGAAATTTTAACGGAGATGGTCTGGTTAATTAAAGGAACACCGGTTAAATCGCGGGCAATTGCCTGGTAGTTGAAGGCCTGCGGTGCTTGTGCAAAATTGGTTGTTGCTGCAAGGAGCAACGCAAAGAGCAATGTAAACTTTTTCATAAGAGTTAGAGTTTTTGTTGATTGCCCTCAATACCCCAACGGGCATTTATTTGAATTAATCCCGAATCCCGAATCACTTCGCTCTCGGGATTGTTCGACTTAATGATTTCGTTTCGCCAAAAGGCTCACAAAATAATAGTCTCACGAAAAAAAACGTGGATACTGCAACCTATATAAAAGCTAACGCTTTTTATATTTTTATTTTATTGTTTTGTTATGTCATTGTTTTGGGTGTGTTTGGTACTCAATTATAAATTTTCAATTTCTTCTTTTGTAAGTTTTGTTTGCTGCATAATTGTTTCAATTGCAACGCCGCTATCTTTCATTGTTTTCGCTAAAGCGATGATGATTTTTTTATTCTCGATATTTCGTTTTTTTTCTTCGGTAAGGGCTTTGTCTTTCGCTTTAATTACTTTGTAATTTGCCTCTGCTTTTTCTTTAAAAAAGGATATCTGGTTATCGCGGTCAATCAATACTTTCAAATATTCGTCTTCGGCATAGAGTTGTTCTTCGAGGTCAGGATTGTTGATATCGGCGGATTGCAGGCGTTGAATAACCCGCTCCAGGAATCCAGGGAAAAACCTGCGAATCAGTCTGAGCCGGTGCTCATTGTTTTTTACCTTCGATTTTTGATCAAAGATTTTCAGCAAGGCAAACAGTTTCTTTTTGTATTCATCATTGGCGTAGTCGCTCTCGGTGATGTTGCTCAGGTTAGGAAGCTGAACCACAAGTCCCGCACGTGCGGGATCAAAAGTCAGGTTATCGATAAATTCGTTGGTTTTTTTTAAAGGCTTGTTTTTAAAAACGCCTTCTTTTATCCGGTTAGTCCTGATGAGCAAATCGTTGATTTCGTTTTCAATCCTGAAATTCAGGATAAAGACTGGTATTAACCGGATGGGTTTGTTTATCTTTTCAACGGTATGCGATACCGGATGGATAATTTCTTTTTCCTGCTTGCGCTGGAAATTTTTGCTGATGTATCTTTTAAACCGAAAAATATCGTCAGGTTCGCTGGCTTTTTGCAGCTCTATCATAATCAACTCATCGGTACCATCGGGCAACTCAACGGTTGCCGTAAAATCAAGATGAAACAAACGGATGTCATCCAGTGTTTTTGGGTCTTCAATTCTAGTTTTATATGTTTTTTTCTGTGCGTGTGTTTGGGGTTCGAGTTGCAGGGAGGTAATCTTTTCGTTTATCAATGTAGATAAAACTATGGCAGCACTTTCAGGGTCTTCCATCAGATATCTGAAAACCACATCGTATATGGGGTTGGGGATGATGATGTATTCGCTGTCGCCGGAAATGTCGTGTTCAGTACTCATTGCATTAAGTTTTTTCAAAAATAGGAATTATTTTTAATATCATTTTATCTTTTAAAACGATAAGCATGAAAGAGAATTATCAAAAAAAGCTCCCCGCGTTTCGCAGAGAAGCTTTTTGGTTTGCCGGTAGTAGAGTTCTCTGATTAAGTCATCCGATGAATAACCCCGGGGGTCATTACTGTATTCAGAAGATTGTTACCGTTCTTAAACAGCATTCATCCCGCACGTGCGGGACTTTCTGTGTTTTATTAAAATTCGAACAGTTGAAGCTCGCCGATAAATCTAAAATCCTTGATATTGTATGTGAAGAGTTCAAGTTGTGTAACAATAGAAGTGGCGGCTATTAAACTGTCGGGGATAGCGAGGCCATGACTCAGGCGGTAGGTAAGGATAAGGTCTAAAGCTTTTTCGGAAATTTTATCATTCAATAATAACAAACCAAACCTTTTGGTGAAACGATCTATTTGAATAAGTTCGTTTTTATTGGATGCACCCACCAACAATTCCATTTTTGTTATAGCTGAAATAACAACCTGATTTATCGAAATTTGGTCATCGATGATGTTTTTGGTTTTTTGATGACGAATCTGATTACTATCGAAATAATCAATCAAAACATCGGTATCACAAATAATCAGCCTCTTTGCCATGCCTGCGTTCTAAGGTTTGAAGCATCAAGATTTTTTCCGGTATAAATTTCGGTCATGGTACTTACATCAACCGAATCATCGCCTGCAATTAAGGTTACGCCATTAATGATGGATTTCCCCTTTTTTTTGGCAACAGGTTTTGCAATTTCAAAATCCAGGCTTTTTGCAAGATCTAATAAGGCTTGCAAAGTTTCCTGTTTGTTATATTTAATGATTAATTCCGGCATAATTTCGTTGTTTCCTGCAAAGTTACACTATTTTAAAAACCAAATTGATAGATTTATTATGGATGTAAAAAGCCTCCCTGTAGTTCGCAGAGAGGCTTTTTAATTTTGCCGGTAGTAGAGTTATCCGATTAAGTCATCCGATGAATAATGCCGGGAACCATTACTGTATTCAGAAGATTTTTACCGGTTCTTAAACAGCATTCATCCCGCAGATGCGGGACTATCTGTGTTTTGCCCGGAATTCTGTTTGTAGTCATCCCGTGAATTCTATCCGATAGCAGCACACATTTAAAGAAACTGCTTTGTGTTTAGACACGATTCACGGAGTGACTTGCTGTGTGGTTCGGGTGGCAAGACCTAACAGGTTTTTATGCCAGACATTTGCATTTCTTTTTTTTAAAAAGCAAACATCTGTTTTGGGGGCAAACCTGTTAGGTCTCCAAATCCTATTTAACGGGGTGACTGGATGAAGAATGGCAACAGTCATCCGATGAATAGCCCCGGAAAGAATTGCTGTTTCCCGAAGTTTATCCCCAGTGTTTGAAAGAATTCATCCCGCAGGTGCGGGACTTGCTCCCTTCTTTTCTATTGCACCACCAGCTTCTTCATTGTTTGCAATCCTCCTTTTCGACCTCATCCCCCGACCCCTTCTCCTTTATGAGAAGGGGAGCGTACTCGCCTGGGGTTTGGGTTTATATTACATGATCTTTGGTTTCATGGGTAAATACCTTCAAATCCCGGGAGTTTAGGCTCCCTTCCCCAAATTGGGGAAGGGTCGGGGATGGGGTTATTGCACCACCAGCTTCTTCATTGTTTGCAATCCTCCTTTTCGACCTCATCCCCCGACCCCTTCTCCTTTATGAGAAGGGGAGCGTACTCGCCTGGGGTTTGGGTTTATATTACATGATCTTTGGTTTCATGGGTAAATACCTTCAAATCCCGGGAGTTTAGGCTCCCTTCCCCAAATTGTGGAAGGGTCGGGGATGGGGTTATTGCACCACCAGCTTCTTCATGTTTTGTAATCCTCCTTTTCGACCTCATCCCCCGACCCCTTCTCCTTTATGAGAAGGGGAGCGTACTCGCGTGGGGTTTGGGTTTATATTACATGATCTTTGGTTTCATGGGTAAATACCTTCAAATCCCGGGAGTTTAGGCTCCCTTCCCCAAATTGGGGAAGGGTCGGGGATGGGGTTATTGCACCACCAGCTTCTTCATTGTTTGCAATCCTCCTTTTCGACCTCATCCCCCGACCCCTTCTCCTTTATGAGAAGGGGAGCGTACTCGCCTGGGGTTTGGGTTTATATTACATGATCTTTGGTTTCATGGGTAAATACCTTCAAATCCCGGGAGTTTAGGCTCCCTTCCCCAAATTGGGGAAGGGTCGGGGATGGGGTTATTGCACCACCAACTTCTTTACAGTTTGAAAATCATCTTGAGCTATTTTTAGATAATAAATTCCTTTCGTATGCTTAGATAGGTTGATCTCAAATTCGCTTGTTTGATTGTTCCCATTGGCAATTACTGACCCATGGGTATTGGTAACTTCCCATCCGAACTCTGTCAGGGTTACCCCGAAAGCTTTCGGGGCTGACAGAGTTGAAACCTGAAACACTCCCGTTGATGGATTTGGATAAACCGAAATCCTAAGCTCTGAATTTGAGAACTCATTAATGTCAGTATGCTGCAAACTCTTCACAACCGATAATCCATGATTTACAAAATATCCACCTTGAGGCATCTGCTCATCAAACTCAACTTCCAGCGGGAATTCATTTCCGCTTGCAGGATCATATATTCTAAAATTAAACTCCTCTCCTTCTATCATACCTTCAATTTCAGAAGTATTCGTATCATCACCATTTACGAGAATTGCAAAAGAAGTCTCACCGGAAACCTCATAAGCTCCATAAAGATTACCGCTTTGTCCAAACACACCAATTTGAGTTCCTGATTGAAATTCTCCTGTGAGATGTACGGGAAAAGCGATGGCGTGCGTAAAGGGTGAAAATGAATATGATCCCCAAACGGTGTGGATTGTTTTTTTGTCAGGATTTAAAGCCATTGATTTATTATCCTCACAGTAGGGAAATGTCAAATCAAGATCATCTTTAATTTTAATTTCGTAAGCCTCACCGGGTAATAATTCCTCCAGGGAATATATTCCCGCTTCCGGCCACCAGACCTTTTGCCCGAGCAGGTCTTTCACAATCACAATATTTCCCTGTTCATTATAAAAAAATTCATTGGCATCAACGGGGCATTGCGACAAAACTGGCAGATAGAACCATGAATTTTCATCCAAAGAAAAGGAGACTGTGCTACTACTTTTTGGAGATCCGCAAATTTCCATAAGGGATTCTTCGTACATTTTCACAACATATCCTGAATTTATATCCCATGATCCAATGGTGTTAATCGAATTTTCGGGCCAATACAAGGAACTTAGGTTTTTCATGATGGCCAGATTATTGACCATCGGTGCGAAAATATTTTCCACATCCGAATTCTGAGGCTGAATCCATAAGGAAACATCATTCCAATTTTCTGATAAGTGAATTTCCTGACATATCCAGCCTGCGAGGCTTGTCAAACTTGAAAATCCATAGTTCTCAAATTCACCCGAGGCTTGCGGCATCAGCGGGTTATATTCTGCGAAAGCAGGGAAACCTTGCTGCGCAGCACACGAATATATTTTCCATTGAATTTGCTCTCCCTCGTCAAAGCCATCTTTTTCGGGCGAAGTAGGATTGTTGCCAAAAGCAGTAATTTGCGTGTTTGATGTTCCTGTCCAATTTAAAGATCCGCCACAGCGATCTTCGCCATTTTCATCCAAATAAAAAACACCAATCCAGTCTCCGGCATTAAGTGCTTCACCAAAAAGTGCAGGACTGGCATTAAGCGGAATTGAAATGGTGTGAAAAATGGGTGTTTGTGTAAACGTCCATCCCGGATCACAGGAATTGTCGATGCCTTCAAAATCCATATCGTAAATATTTACGACCACATTTTCAAGGTTTATAGATTCTGGTAAAAAAGTCCAGTCATTCTTGTTCACCGTAATTTCTCCGCTCCAATTTACCGGAACTACAGCATTGTATTCTCCATAAACATCTGTAAAAACGGATGCATTTCCACTTGGGCTTACTTCGGCATTTTCAAGGCCATCTTCATTTTCATCGGTAATTTTTCCATGAATGGTGATAAAGTCTAAAGGTTCTTCCCAACTAAAAGGCGGGAATTCGATGGTAAATTGATCAGCATCAGAAACCGTGGTTAGAGAATAGGCAAAACCGGGTTTAAGGTGAGTAAAACCTGCATTGCCGGGAGTCCAGGATTGGAAAGTACTCCAATCGTAAATCATTTGAATTTGATCCAAATGGCCATTAAACAAATCTTCGATTGCCATGCTTGAATCTGTAAGTACCGGAAGGTAGGTTTGCGAGCCGTTCACTTCAAAAACTTTGCTTGAAATATAATCTCCATACAAAGGTAGGCAAGCCGGAGTGTTGGTGAAATTCGCCATGTAACCCACGGCATCCCAGTTCCCAATTTCATTAACACCTGTGGCTGGATTGTAAGCGTTTCCATCTGCATCTTTCATTATCATAAGATAATTTTCGATAGGAACTAAAACTTCCGAAACCAAAAGATATCCATTTTCAATGTAAGATGAAATTCCACGCCAGCCATTTTGCGAAATAGGAATAATCTGGGTTGGGATGTGGAGTGTTGTAGTTTTATTAACTGTAAGATTGTCTTCAAACCCTGTTGCCGTTAGTGTTATTTCTACCTCGCCATTTATAACATCATTTTCACCCGGAAAGTAATTTGCAGATGAATTGCCCGGGTCATCAAAAGTTCCATCTCCATCCGAAGTCCATGCTGTAGAAGCAGCATCCTCCACAGTTGCGCTTAAAGTGATGGGCAGCCATAAATTCATATCAAAATCATAATAACTACAATCCATCCAAAAGTCCGGAGATAGTGTGATTTTGGGATGCGGATCGATAATAATATTTTGGATATTGGTAAGACTCCAATGTCCGTTTTGATCCATTGCCCTGACAAATACTGTGTTTTCACCTACAGGCAAATCTATAATCTCAGCAACAAAAGTGTAATTTTGGATATTTGTTGAAGCTACGATGGGCAACTCAAAACCATTGCCCAATCCGGGATCTTCGTTAAAGAAATATTCTGCCTTAACAATATTCAGGTTGGCTGCCGGAATGCTTTCCTTATAAAAAGATTTAAAATTTGTAAAACTCCATTTTCCATTGGCATCCTTTGCCCGAACATACAATTTGTGAAATCCTTTGCTGCATTCAGAAATATCTATATTTAAATTTATGCCACCAATATTCGGGGAAGAAGTGATCGGGATTTCAGTTCCATTTCCTTTGCCGGGATCTTCATCCAAAAAATATTCGGCAAAGACAATGCCAGGGGTTTCGGCAAGGATGGTTTCCTTGTAAATTTGCATAGTATTCGTCAGGCTCCAACTGCCATTGGCATCCCTGGCCCGAATACACAAATTATGAAAACCGTTTTCGTATGCTGAAATATCAACAATAAAATTTATTCCTGCCAGATTTGAGGCAGCTTGAATTGTGATTTCAGTTACATTACCTTCGCCGGGATCATGATCTAAAAAATATTCTATGGAAGTAATATCCGGAATATTCGGATTGATAGTTTCCTTAAAAATAGATTTAATATTTGTCAGGCTCCATTTTCCATTGGCGTCTTTTGCACGAATATATATGTGGTGAAAGCCATTCTGCAAGTCAGAAATATCTGCCACAAAATTTAGTGCGCCAATATTGTTTGATGCAGTTATAGGGATTTGAATTCCATTGCCATCACCGGGATCTGTATCCAAAAAATATTCTACAGCTATTATGTCAGGAATAAGCGGGTAAACCACTTCTTTGTAAAATGATTTTATACCTGTCAGGCTCCAGTTATTTTTTCCGTCTTTAGCACGCACATAAAAGTGATTGAAGCCAGGCTCCAGCATGGAAATATCCAGATCAAGGGTTAGGTTTTCAATTTTTTCAGCTTCTGTTATAGGAATGGGAATTCCATAGCCAAAACCCGGATCGTGGTTAAAGAAATACTCTATGCTTACTATGCAACTATCGCAATTAACTTTTGAGGGTGGAGATTGTGTTTGCCCGTTTGCCCGAATATTTGTAAAAACCAGCACAAATAGCAGGATCGTTGTTATGAGAAATTTTCGCATCATTATTTCTTGATTTTTTTGCTTGATAAACAATACTTTCATCAAGAAACTAATTATGCGATTTCACACTCATCTCCAATTGAATTTGCTGGTTTTGGTAGTCGATGTTGTGGTTTAGTTCGTAGATTGCCGGTATGGCCGGGATGCCTGATAATACATAAGGAAAATTTCCACCAAACATCCCACAGTCGATACCGCCAAGTCCTGCGCCAATGGCCGGAGATGCGGCTTTAAGTTGCCATTGGCCATCAGTACTTCCCGATCCCACAAAGACACTTTCCATGGTAATATTGCTTTGGTTATTATTTACAAAGCCAAATTGGGAGCTATTGCCGATATTATTTTGGCAAGAGCAGTTGATTAAACTCAGGGAACCATCACGCATAATGTTATTGTTCATCATGGCATTGTTGATGGTGCTGTTGCCAAAAATCACGTTGTTTTCGATAACTCCTGTAAAACCTGTGGAGAGAATTAAAGCACGATGGTATGAGTTGAGATCGTTGGCTTCGACAAGGTTGTTGCTAATAATAATATTACTTACCCCATTTTTATCGCTTTTAATTACCTCGGATGTTGGGTAGGGATAGCTCGTGGCAGAAAAACTATTTTGTAGGTAGTTATCCCGGATGATGATATTTCCTATGTTGTCGCTGTCGAATAAGATGCAGGCATTTTGTTCGCTATCGTAAGATATGTAATTCCGTTGAATGATGATTTCGGAAGTCTTAAGTAGGATATAGAAAATTTTACATCCCTGAATTACCGATCCTTCACTACCGGGATTAAAGGTTAGCGCATTTAAGCTGGAGTGGTTAATGTTAGCTTGTGTTTCCGGGTTTTGCTCGGTAAAGTATCCATTGCCAATAACCACGAGTTTTTTGGTGAGGGTAAAGTCGCCATAGTTAGCAGCCGATGGTTCAAGGTACAGCGTGTCGCCAGGATTTGCGTTGTTGTGTGCTGTTTGCACTGAAGTAAAATCTGCATCGGTTCCGGCGGTGCTGTTTACCCGCCAAACAGTAGATTGAGCAGGGATTGAGAGAGTGAGAATTAGAATTGAGAGAAAGAAGAAATTTTTCATAGTTGGAAAAAAGTTAGCGTTATTGAATGATTTAATTATTTGATAAACGAATTTGCTTTCTGAGCATTCAAATCTATATTAATTACATTTCCGAATGCAAAGAACTTAAAATTATTCTGGAGAAAAAAGTAAAAACCTCTCCGCATTTCGCAGGGAGGCTTGTTGGTTTTTGCTGGCTGATGGAGTCATCCGATGAATAGCCCCGGAAAGAATTGCTGTTTTCCGTAGTTCATCCCCAGTGTTTGAAAGCATTCATCCCGCAGGTGCGGGACTTGCTGGATTATTTAACTGAGTCACCCCGAGAATACTTTTCGACAGTTGTGCGAATTTAAAGAATTGGTATCCCCTCAAAAAATACAGGTAGAATAAATATTGCCTCTAAGGGCTTGCTCAAAAATAACTTCCGGTTTTTATGAACATCTTTTGCACACATACTTCGTTAAAAATACTAACCGTCCATACG
>Ga0307990_1000634_pt1 | contig 30939 bp, 24 predicted proteins | sample EllFjometagen129_FD_203168 | JGI IMG/M metagenome (GOLD analysis project Ga0307990, IMG submission 203168) | Marine microbial communities from Ellis Fjord, Antarctic Ocean - #129 | ecosystem: Environmental > Aquatic > Marine > Unclassified | place: Southern Ocean | collected 2014-10-08
TGAGTTAGCAACGCAGTAGATGCACAAAGACAATCGCAAGCAACACCCAAATTTGGGTATGCTACTGCTTTTGGATAAACAATGCAAATGGTTGATATTAGTTGCTTTTTTGTATTTTTATAAAAAGCGGTGAATAATGCGGGTTATAACTAATGCATAATTTAGCGTTGGTGCAATTCCTTTTTGAAAGATTTTGTTTTCAATAAAAAGATTGTATCTTTACCCTTAATATAAACCAAAACTATTTATTATGAAACATGTAAGTATTCTTGCGTCAATGTTACTCGTTTTTTTTCTCGCATCCTGTGGAGGCGGTGAGTCAACTGACAATGAAGAAAAAACAAAAACTGAAGACAATGCAGCAAATGTTAGCGAAGCAAACGAAAGTGCTGAAATTGTAATGTCTAACATCGATTTTGCTGAACAAAGCATTCCAATTACTATGGATGTTCCTGAAGGTGCAGAAGTTTCTGAGGGAATGTTAAATGGTGAATTTGGCGGAGTTAATTTGCTGAACTATGAAATCGCAAAAGACGGCTGGATTCTGGACATTTCAATGATGGATGAAGCGCCTTATGGAGTCAAAGAAGATTATATTCAGGATGCAAAAGATTTTGCAATGGAAACCCAAGGTTTTGTTGAAATCGTTGAAGAAGATGAAAGCGGATTCATTTACAAACTCGAAAATGAAGATGGCGATGAGTACAATTTGTACTATGTTGTGATGAAAGATGACCGTGCAATTGAAATTGAAGAAGGTCTTAAATTCACAAATTACTCGCTTGAAGAAATTAAATCAATGTATAAAGCTGCTCAGACAGCAAAATAATAGGATTTAAAAAAAAATAAAAAGTTATCCGCCAGGCGGCGGATGGCTTTTTCTATTATTTTTTTTATCTTTGAATCGTAGATTACAGATTCCTATAAAATAGACAGGGTATTAAATTTCTCATAAGTGAAAAGTATTTTTCAAAAAATACTCATAGCACCAATTTGAAGTATTAGGGGAATAGCTTTTGGAGCATCTGATTTTTCAGGTGCTTTTTTTATATCGGAAGGTAAGATAAAAAAGAAGCCCATCCGAAAAGGACAGGCTTGCATCTTATTCATTAAATTTGTTTCTTGATAGAAAAGAATTAATAGAAGGTCCCTTAATAGAAAAATGAGGTACGCAAAGTTAAAAGATTAAGCAACAGCACCTTATATTAACATCTGACTTTTTGCGATGATATTTTCGGGTTAAAACACTATATCCCTACATGCAGTGCAGGTGTTTTTTCACCAACGCTGCAATTTCATCGTGTTTGCCATACAGGCGCTCACTTAAATCTTTATCATCAAAAGCTTTTAATTGCTCAATCATACTGCTAATCAAACCTGCTGGGAAAATATCGTTTTTCTCAAAACTGTCTCGACGTTTCTCCAACTCAATTGCAGATTCATAACATGATTCAGGCAATGCTTTCAATTGATCAAGGCGTTCTTTATGTTCATCATCAAAAATATTAACGCTAACGTACAATTTCTCGGCAATTTCTAATGCATTCTCCATCTCTAGTCCGTGCTGAGCTGCAATAACAATTCCTGACAAGAATCCATAAATATCAGCAGAACCATCGCCACTACGCAATTCAAATGTTTGTTTCGACATAAACTCACGAGACGTTTTATCCTGCTGCGAGTTTGCATGGCTTATCATATCAACATCACTTAACCAGCCCAATGGAACGCGAACTAAAACGGAACGATTTCTATCGCCCCAGCAAATATTGGTTGGTGCTTCCTGATGTGGAACCAAACGCAAATATGAGGTAGGAATCGTATTTCCAAAAGCGGTTAAAGCACCGGCCAAATCAAGAATTCCGGCAATAGCACGTTTTGCAATGTCGCTGAGCTTCCCATTTTCAACGAGCATATTTTTGCCGTCTTTCTCCATCATCATATGAACATGCAAACCGCTTCCTGCTTTACCAACCGTAATTTTTGGTGCAAGCGATAATAAGATATCATATTGATAAGATAGTTTTCTGAGAATCCACTTTGCAATTACCAATTGGTCAGCAGCTTCTTCTACCGGACAAGGTAAAAATTCAATTTCCTGCTGCTCATAATACATATCATCCTGGGTGAAATTTCCAACCTCGGAGTGACCGTACTTAATTTGCCCACCACATTGTGCAATTAAATACATTGCTTCGCGGCGAAAATCCTCAAATTTTGCAAAAGGAGCAGAAGCATGATATCCTTTTTGGTCTTCAGCAGGATAATCCATATCCTCATAAACTTCTGTCATCACATAATATTCCAATTCACCGAGCGCAAGAAAATTCATGCCCGTAGCATCCTTGAAACTTTTGTGTGCTTTTTGCAACAAATATTCAGGAGCAGACTCCAAAGGTTGTCCTTCTGAATTGTAATATGAACACAAAATATCAATTGTCGGAATGCTTTCAAACGGATTTACAAATGCCGTACTGTAACGTGGAACAACGTAAAGATCACTTGATCCTGCGTCAACAAAAGAAAATAAGCTACTTCCGTCAACCCGCTCACCGGTTGTTAATATAATTTCAAGATGATCAAGGTTGTTAATTACAAAATTTAAGGTTTTTAGTTTCCCATCAGCTGCCACATATCGAAAATTAATCATTTCAATTTGATGTTTTTCAACAAATTTCATGATATCATCACGAGTAAACTCGGTCGCCGGCTTTTCTAAAAATGAAACCAAAGGACTAGGATTCATTGCATACGATTTGTTTCTCATAGTTATTTATTATTTTTGTAATTTACTAAACGAAATTAGCTCATAAACATACATATAGTTTATGGCCTTTCAAAACATAAATTAGCTATTATACAACAGGTCTGTGTTTTTCATTGCTTCAAAAATATTGCGCGTTTTCTTGTCTCCCATAGTGTGGATTGCTATCCTGCTCATACTTGCTATGTTTAAAAAAGAGGCCATGAAAAAGAAACAATTATTCATTGCTGCTACTGCGATGTTTTTGTTTTTCAGCAACCCGTTTATTGCCGATGAATTCATGAGACAATGGGAGGTTCCCGCCATCCAACAAGAAAAGATGCATAATTACGATGTTGGAATTTTGCTAACAGGAATGTGCACATATGATCAAACATTTAATCGAATTAATTTTGAAAACAGCAGCGATCGCTTACTCCAAACCGTGGATTTATATCACAAAGGAATTATTCAAAAAATATTTATTTCCGGGGGATCGGGAAAACTTCGTGAACCTGATTTCTTAGAGGCAAGGCTTCTTTATGATTTTATGGTGCAATCGGGAATTCCAAAGGAAGATATTGCATATGAAATTAAAAGCAGAAACACCCATGAAAATTCGCTCGAATCGGCACAATACTTGCAACCTCAAACATCTGACAGTACATTTTTATTAATCACTTCAGCATTTCATATGAGAAGAGCAGCGGCATGTTATAAAAAAGCAGGATTTGAATGCGATTATTACAGCACAGATCGCTTAACAGGAAATCGGAAATTTCACATTGAGCATCTTATCGTTCCTTCTGTATCTGCGCTGCATCGATGGGAAATATTATTACGTGAATGGACCGGATCAATCATGTATAAATTAAATGGGTATGTTTAAAATTAATGTGATAAGTTTTCTGGTTCTAATTATGATTTCCTGCTCAGCGAAGGAAAATCAAAGCATAATAGAATCGCAAGAAATATCTGACTCGATTGTTTGCGGTGCAGAGCGCACAGATGCCTATTTACATAAATTAGCTGACAAACAAATTGGGATTGTTGCAAATCATACAACACGAATTGGAAAAACTCATTTGGTGGATTCGCTGCTCAGTTTAAACATCAAAATTAAAGCAATTTTTGCCCCGGAACATGGATTTCGCGGAACTGCCGATGCGGGTGAAATTATTAAAGACGGCAAAGACACAAAAACCGGTTTACAGGTAATCTCGTTGTACGGCAGTAACAAAAAACCAAAACCAGAGCAATTAGTGGGCATTGATTTAATGATTTTTGATATTCAGGACGTTGGAGCTCGCTTTTACACCTACATTTCAACCATGCATTATGTGATGGAGGCATGTGCTGAGCAAAATATTCCTGTTTTGATTCTCGACAGACCTAATCCTAACGGAAACATGGTGGATGGTCAGGTGCTGGATATGGATTATTCCTCATTTGTGGGAATGCATCCGGTTCCTATTGCTCATGGAATGACAATCGCAGAATATGCCAGCATGATAAACGGAGAAAAATGGCTGAAAAATGAAATTCAGTGCGAGTTGGATGTTGTTTTATGCGAAAATTACAATCACAATCTGCCGTATTCCCTGCCGGTTCCACCTTCGCCAAACTTGCCAAATGACCGCAGCATAACACTGTACCCTTCAATTTGCTTGTTTGAAGCCACCGATTTAAGTGTCGGAAGAGGAACAAATATGCAATTTCAAATAATCGGACATCCGGAGCTTGAAGGAATTTGTGACTTTTCGTTTACGCCTGTACCAAATGAAGGCTCAAAGCAGCCAAAACATAAAAACATCACTTGTTACGGTTACGATCTCAGAATAGATGATGAGACTTTTCAGAAAACAGACGGAAAACTAAATTTGAACTATCTCTTAAAAATTTACCATGAATTTCCGAACAAAGACAGTTTTTTCATTAGTGCAGCCTTTTTTGACAAACTTGCGGGAGGTCCACAACTTCGCGAACAATTAATTTCAGGACAAACTGAAGCGAAAATTAGGGAAAGCTGGCAAGCGGATTTGGAGGTTTTTAAAACAAAACGCGCTTCCTATTTATTGTATAAATAAAGATGAGATTTTGGCATTTTTTGAGTTCGCCCCCAGTGGGGTCGCATGTTTGTAGCAAATCCATTTGCTACAAACGTTGGACTCCTATCGGAGTTCCACAAAAATATTATAGGGGCCTTCTATAGCTTATCAAGTAAAACCACTGCATAGGCTTCTGCTCCTTTCCCCTCTCCCACAAATCCGAGTTTTTCAGTAGTTGTTGCTTTCACTGACACAGCATCCAAAGGCATTTCTGAATGTTTCGCAATTTTCTCGCGAATTTCCTGAATAAATGAATGAATTTTAGGTTCCTGCAGCGCCACAGTAGAGTCAACATTCTGCAAGCTATATCCCGCCTGGCGGATAATCGCCATGGTTTTTTCCAGTAATATGAGTGATGAAATATTAAAATAGTTGGGATCGGTATCCGGAAAATGTCTTCCGATATCTCCCAAAGCAGCTGCCCCAAGCAATGCATCACAGATAGCATGCAAAAGCACATCCCCATCGGAATGTGCTTTAAATTTTTTATCGCAAGGTATATTCACTCCCCCGAGGATTAAACCTGTCCCGGGTTCAAAAGCGTGAACATCATATCCATAACCAATTCTCACTTTACATTTCTTCTTGTACGCCGAGGTCAAAGGTTAGTGTAAATCGCAGGGTGTTTGCTAAAGGACTTGTACCAAAATTTTTTGTTGGGATTAGGTAGGCAAAATCCAAACCAAAGACATTTAATTTCAGGCCCGCACCAATTGAAGCATATTTACGTGCTCCTTTACACTGGTGTTCTGTGAAATATCCAGCACGTAAGGCAAATTTATTATCGTACCAATATTCTGCACCAAATGACCATGAAATTTCCGCAAACTCTTCAGCGAAAACAGATTCACCAACTAGTCCGGGAGCATCTGCCCATGAAGAAAAGAGTGCTCCTGCCATAGAAACATCAGGATCTTTACCGGCAACAATAACTGTTTCATTAGTTGTTGCAATATCACCATTTGGTAATGTATCACCGGCAATGAAAGTTTTGTATTCCGGTGGACTAGGTACTAATAATTTATTCAAATCGGCAGTGACACCGATTTTATTATATTCATCAATTTCCAATTCGTAATATACACCGAGTCTAAAATTCGTCGGGATAAAATCTTGTTCTGTTCCGTCAGAGTAAGACATTTTTGCACCAATATTACTAATATTCACACCGGCGTTCAAAGTTCCATCCATTCCGTCAAAACCAAGTTCGTCATTTGTATAAAAGAAAGCGACATCGGCAGCCACTGATTGACCTGCTTTTGTTGGCAAACTACCCACTACAAGTCCACCAGTAAGGTTTGAATGGATATAACGCATTGCAACCGCTCCTGAGAAGGATTCTGAGAGCAAGCGGCTATATCCAAAATCAATCGCAAACTCATTCGGCTGATGATCTATTAACTTCTGATTGTACTCATCTCTGAATGGGATAAATCCCATATCAAAATAAAGCAATGATGCTGAAAACACATTTTGCGCATCGAGACGATAATAACCGGCAACATATCCGAGGTTCATGTCATTGACAATATTTCTTAACCAAGGGGTATAAGAAATTGAAACTCCGATTTCATCTTCTGCAAATGCATACTTTGCAGGATTCCAATGCTGAGAATTTGCATCGGGGCTGGTTGCTACGCCGGCATCTCCCATTGCACCAGAACGTGTATCAGGGGCAATCAATAAAAACGGAACTGCAGTGGTGATTACATTGTTCACATCATCACGACCGAGTGGATCGTCATCAAACTGTGCCTGTGAGCTCAAAGTCAGGCTAACTAAGATAAAAATTGCAAAAATTCTGTATTTCATGTTTTTAGTTTTTATTTGTCAAAAATACAAGCAATAAACGAATATACAACAAATTTATTTCACGATGACCATTTTTTCAAATTTATTTACCACATCTCCATTGGGAGTTCGCACCTGAACATGGTAAATATAGATGCCTTGCTCGACTTTTCCACCGCCTCCATTATCGCTGTACCAGCAGATATCATCAACAGTGTAGCCGGTTGCATAAACGTTCTCCTGAATAATTTTAATTAATTGACCATTCATGTTAAAAATTTTAATTTCAACGTCCATTTCCTCATTGGGATGATTGTGAGTAAATGTAAAACAGGTGTAATCTGAGAATGGATTTGGATAATTCATCAATTGCTCAATAACTAATTCGGATGAATTTGCAACCAGAAAGCTTATTTCAGCCTCACTGGAATTATTAAACACATCCCAAACTTTAAATGTCAAACTGTGCATTCCGGTTTCAAGATTAAAAAACGGATAGCGAACAGTTCCCGATTGATAAGAATCTAAATCTGCCTCATAAAAATCATTCAGTACGATGGCATTCAAAGAATTATCGTCTAACATGGCAGTAATATCATGTCCAATTCCATTTCCCACGGTATTAATTCCTGATTCATCAAAAACCTTAGCCAGCATAATTGGATTTTCATCTGTAATGCCACCGTCAATAAAATCGGTATTATTCATATATAACTCAATTTCTGCCCCAAAATTATCTGTGATTTCAGTATCAGAACTTCCCCCGATATAAAATCCATTATAATAACCATGCGCATCTTTGGTGTCAGATTTTGCATAATACGAAATTTTCCCTTGTCCATAAAAATATGCAATGTCAATTGGTACAATAAATTCAAAATTAAAATGTCCATTCGTCACACTTGCTTGTCCTGAATACAAAATGTTCTTTTGCTCAAGAAAATCCATAGGAGGATTTTGATCATTGCCAAGTGTGGAATATTCCATCACTTTATCATATACTGTGGGATAAATCACCCCATTAAAATCAGTTTTGACATTACCGGATCGATCTTCAATATGCCCTTCCACACGAATAATACTTGCAGCACTTAACGTATCCTCATAAACTTCAACTGAATTTCCATTAATCGTATCAGTTTTCACTATGTATTCAGGGATTGCTAACCTAAGCGCAGGATCGCCAAGCAATGAAAAATTTCGTTTATTGATATCGGTTGATGAAATGTTTTTAGTGTGCATGATTATCTCACCCAAGGCATAGGGTTTATTGTCATCATCTGTTTTAAAAGCTTGTCGGTAAAATTCCTTATTAATCCGATCATTATTCCCGGAATATACCAATCGGGTTGTTGTCAACAAGGCAATTCCACCCCCACTCGGGTTCAATAAAATCAATTCACCGGCTGAGCTTAATTCGTAATCATCATATGGGGAAAATTCACAAGTAGCTGTAATAAACAAAGGCAATTTGTTTTCGTTGGACCAATTATTTATTTGACTTAAAGTGACTACCGCTTCATGTGCAAGTGTTTTCTCATTTCCATGACCGGAATAATTCATAATAAGTGCTCCGTGATTCACGCGCTCATCAATTTCCTGATTCACTTCCGGATAGCGATTCCCCTGAATAGTTGACACCTGTTGATAAGCATCAAGCAGGATTTTGTCGACATTAAATTCAGGATGATAGACCATAACAGTATCACCCATTTCATTTGCTTGCTCCTGATGCGCTGGGTAATCCTCAGCATCATCACCAATAAAGCACATCACATTGCGCCAGCTTCCAAAACTATCGGGGCTGATGTAAGCAAATATTTTATTCAAAACTACTTCGGCCTCGGTTTGTGTGCGAACCGGCAATCGTCCAATACCCATATCGAGTCCTTCGGTTCCTCCGACACTTCCTTCGCCTTCATCCAAAAGCACAAAAAAGTCATCACTAACAAATGATGCAGATGGGCTCAAGGAATTTACCGATTCATAGGTGGGGACAAAATTTCCGTTTTCACCCAAAGGGGCACGATTATCATAACTTCCATCACCAAACATTAATAAATATTTTGGGATTTGACTATCCGACTCAGCACGATCATAAAACATTTTCACAAAATCGCGAATTGCAGCTACATCAGGAGTGCCAGATGAAAACTCATTATAAATAACCTCTGGTGTTACCACATGATAAGATAAACCACTGTACGATTCGTGCATCGCTCCCAATTGCTCGGCATATGGCACAAAATCCGGATAGGATACGATCAAATAATCGACTTGTGGCAATGCATGCAAATTCTGGTTTTCAACAAATCCAAGTAATGCCGAACCCTCATAGTGAGGAGATGGAAAAATTCCGGAAATATTAAATGCAACAAACTCCCTTAGTTGATCGGTTTCAACAGAAAACTTCATATTCGTTCCTTCCAGCGCCTCGGGATTAATTCCAAACGCATTGACGGGATCTGTAACATCCAAAATTTTTGTGGATGAGTTTGCGTTTCCTACTATATATTGTGTCACATTTCCCGGCCAGATTCCCTGAGCATCACGAAACAGCAATTCATTGCCCTGTATTTGAAGATTAGCTCTTGCATTAATTGTAATATAATCAAGCCAGCCTTCTGATGACGAAGTGCTTGGTAAATACTCAATATTCAAAGTGTTTGAAGCGCTCAGGCTCGCAACAATTTCGTGCTCTATTGTTTTGGCAACCACGGTAGAGTAGGACCCTGAAACGGTAGAGATATAAGGCGTATAAAAAACATCTCCATTCAAATTTAACTTAAATCGACTATCAACGCTTGATTTTGCAGCAAAGCGCAACATAATATTTGCATTTTCACCCGAAACAGGAGCCGGAATATTGAAATTAAAGTTATAAGTCAAATAATAACTAAACTTTCGCCAATACAAATTGCGTCCGGAACCCATAATATTAATGCTGTCCTTTTCCATTGCGGCATAATAATCGTATGTTGAAGTTACGTAATCGGCATCGCCGACACCATCAACAAACTGAATACGTTTCTGTTCCGACTCATCTGAAAGAAAGTAATAGGCATAGTCCGAATAATTATGAATCTCATATTCATATCGGCTACTGATATAATTGAATTCGTTGGGCCCCTCCAAAAACACAAGCAAATAATCGCCGGCATCAAAAGTACCATTCGCATTATTATCCTTATGATAAACAGGACGTTCAGGCAGATCATCATAACGAGCTTCAGCATTAGATTTTGACACCATATAACCATAGCCAAAAACACCAATTTCTGAAGGATTATCGAATCCTAAACTCACAACATCCTGATAAGATATGGAGTAAACACCACTTTTAGAGACTCTGAATTTGTACCAATCGCCGCTATTTAATTTTGACTGATCAGCATTAACAGTGGTAAATTTTGTTTTCGGAGCATCCTTGAGATTTAGTTTGATTTCAAATTCAACCAAGCACTCAAACTCGCCGCTTTCATTTTTTCTAATTGGAAGCACATCAAGATATGCAAAATTCTTCTTACGAATACTTGTCATCGAATATTTCAAAACAAAATCATCAGAAATAGTATTAAGTGAATCAACATGTATTCCCTTCAAATCGTCTGATGAAAATTTCTCAATACGTAAAGGAATAATTTCTGCATTCTGGATACGCTTTTCTGGCAGCGAAATTTGCTCAACAAAATGTGGAATCACTAAATTTTGGTGGTAAATCGCATTTTCGAAAGAAAATCGTTCAATTTTATTTAAACTATCTAAATAAATAACTTCATTTTTTTTCCACTCAATTTGATAAGAAACATCTTTAGTTTGAGACCAGCCCAATGCAGTTGTAACAACCAAAATAAGAAGAGTTAAAAAATGTCTATACATAATATTTATTTATTTTTTGCGTTCAATAGATTACAAACTTATTTGTATTTTTCTTTTAAAAACGCCAAAAATGTATTATTATTGTCATCAGTATTTTATTTTACAACAAAAAATTTGTATAATTGCACATTGTGGAACAATAGCAACAACATGATTAGACGTATTTCATTCATAGTAGTAGTCTTTCTGGTTGGTCTGAGCAGCATGGCCAAGGCACAGGATGCGCATTTCTCGCAGTTCTATGCAAATCCTCTCTATTTGAACCCTGCCTTTGCCGGATCAGACAAATGTCCGCGGATTAACATGAGTTACCGCAATCAGTGGCCCGCCTTAGGTCAGACTTATGTGACCTATTCTTTATCGTATGATCAGCATGTTCGCGCCATTCAAGGTGGTGCCGGATTGTTGTTAATGAATGATGTCCAGGGAGACGGGACAATCATTTCTACAACAGTCGGTGGGATGTACTCATACACTTTGCCAATCACAAGGCGTTTCGCTATTACGGCAGGTTTCCAAGCTGCTTATGTCATGAAGACTGTGAAATGGGAGTTTATTTTCCCAGACATGATTCATCCACTTTATGGACCGATTTATGCAACTCAGGAAGACCCGAGCATAGTTGATGATCAGAAAAATTATTTTGATTTTTCCACGGGCGTACTCGGATTTAGTGAAAAAACCTTCTTTGGAGTTGCTGTACATCACCTTACTGAACCATCCGAATCTTTCTTAAGAGGTAGTGATGCTGTTTTACCACGAAAATTCACAGTGCATTTTGGTACTGATATCGCAATTAACTCCCCACAATTCCGCCGCGGAGAATTATCACTTGCTCCTCAAATATTATTTCACCAGCAAGGCGATTTCCAACAGTTTAACTGGGGATTGTATGTCAACCGAAAAGCAATTGTAGCAGGCTTCTGGCTAAGACAAAACTTCAATTTTCATTACGACTCCTTTGTCATGTTAGTAGGCTTCAGACAAGATAATATTAAATTTGGATATTCTTACGACCTGACAGTATCAAAATTAAGAAACTCAACACTTGGTGCACATGAAGTCACATTTGGGTTTACATTTGGTTGTCGTCCTGCAAGAGCATCGTTTAGAACAATAAGTTGTCCATCATTTTAGTTATATACAGGTAATAAATAATTTATTTAGATATGAAAAACAAATTCCATCTTTTCTGGCTTATAATTTTTGGTGCAATGATTTTTGCATCATGCCAGCGTGAAGCGTCCAACACAACAGGGTGGTACTACAACGATCCACGTTTTGGCGGATTCCAAAACCATCCAGGATACGAGCAGGAAACCGGCCCCGGTCTCATTTTCATTGAAGGTGGTACCTTTGCAATGGGTCGTACCGAACAAGATGTTATGTTTCAGTGGAATAATTCTCCACGTAGAGTAACTGTTTCTTCATTTTATATGGATGAAACTGAAATTCGCAACATTGATTATCGCGAATATTTATATTGGTTGCGTAAAGTATATGCAACAGATTTCCGTTATATTTATCGCAGTGCACTCCCCGACACGCTTGTTTGGAGAGAAAGGCTTGCATTTAATGAGCCCATGGTGGAACTATATCTTAGACACCCTGCATATGAAGAATATCCCGTAGTTGGCGTAAGTTGGGTTCAGGCTCGCGACTATTCTTCATGGCGTACTGACAGAGTTAATGAATTCATTCTCATCCGTGAAGGTATCTTAGATCCTTACGCTGCACCACAAGATCAGGCAAAACATTTTAATTTGGAATCCTACCTAACTTATGCAGATAATTTAGATTTACATATTGATGAAACAGGAAGAGGTCCTGATGGTAAAATTGAGAATTTATATGTCGATCCTTCCACATTAAAAGAAGGACGCAGAGGACAAAGTGCATACGAAGAAAACCGCCGTTGGGTATCCATAGAAGATGGAATTTTCTTGCCACGTTACAGACTCCCAACTGAGGCTGAGTGGGAATATGCAGCACTTGCATATATTGGAAACCACTACAAAGAGAGAATATATGAGCGTCGTCTGTATCCATGGAACGGACATTACATTCGTAACGATAGCAGAACTGATGACCGCGGACAAATTATGGCAAACGTCATGAGAGGTCGTGGTGATAATATGGGTGTCGCCGGTGCACTGAATGATGCAGCAGATATCCCAACAAACGTGCGCTCATACTGGCCAAACGATTTCGGGCTTTATTGTATGGCAGGTAATGTGAATGAATGGGTTATGGATGTTTACAGAGATGTTACATTTGAAGACATGGAAGAATTCCGTCCTTTCAGAGGTAATGTTTATACTGAGAAACAAATTGTCAGAGACCCTAACGATGGTATGGTGGAATTAACTGCTGAAGCAGAAGATTATTTTGACATTACAGGTAAAATCCTGAGTAAACCGGTAGATGAAGAACATTGTTTCAACCGTGATAATTACACACGTGCTGATAATAGAAATTATCTTGATGGTAATTTAAACTCATTAATTCCTGAAGGAGGTACCGGCTGGTGGAATGATGGATCCAGACTTACTCAGTTTACTGAAGTCAACGAAGATTCAATTGCTAATTTGAATACTACCGGTAAAATGTACGACGAAGGAAACTGGGAAGGTACAGAATGGGGTAAAGGTCGTTTTGATTCTAATAATCCGAAAACCGGAAAAGGAACAGGCATGACATCATTGGTAACCAACCGCGCTCGCGTATTTAAAGGTGGCGGCTGGAAAGATCGTGCATTCTGGATGACTCCCGGCTCAAGAAGATATCTTGATGAGAAAAAAGGACGCGCTGATTTGGGCTTCCGTTGTGCCATGGTTAGAGTTGGCTCACAAACTTTACCAGAATAAAAAATTAATATTTATGCAAAACCCCATATTCTCGTATGGGGTTTTTTTATGATTGACTATGAACATATATTCTGTTTACGAAAAATTTTTACAATGCACCGGGGTTTCTACTGATACCAGAAACATTCAAAAAGATAATTTATTTGTTGCATTAAAAGGGGAAAATTTCAACGGAAATCAATTTATAACATCAGCAATAGAAAAAGGAGCAAAATATGCTATTATTGATGATGCAAAATATGAAATTCCCGGGAAAACAATTCTCTGCGATGACAGTCTGATATGCCTACAAAAACTTGCTAAAACACACAGAAGGGAAACAAATGCAACAATTATTGCAATTACCGGTACAAATGGAAAAACAACTAGCAAGGAACTCACATTCGTAATAATGAACAGCCATTTTAAATGCATTGCAACTAATGGAAATCTGAATAATCATATTGGAGTACCTCTTAGCCTGCTTCGCATCAAAAAAGAAACAGAATTTGCAATGATTGAAATGGGTGCAAATCACCCCGGAGAAATAAAACTACTGAGTGAAATTGCAGAACCTGATTACGGTGTTATTACAAATGTTGGACAAGCACATATTGAAGGCTTCGGTTCCTTTGAAGGCGTAAAAAAAACGAAAGCAGAATTGTACGATTATCTCAGAAAACACTCGGGGATTACATTTATTAATATTGGAAACCCACACTTATTACAAATGCTGGGTAATCAAGAAATAATAAGCTATGCATTCGATCAGCCAGCGTATTGCACTGCCAAATATTTTAAGACAAATCACAAAATCGGATTGGATTGGCAGGACGATGCGCAATCAGGAAAGTTCCTTTCTAATTTACAGGGAGCTTATAATGCAGAAAATATGCTGTTGGCAACCTGCATTGGCCGTCATTTTAATGTCCCTCCCAAAAAAATCAATGCAGCAATCAAAAAATATACACCTACAAACCAACGTTCCGAAATAAAAAAATCGGAAAGGAACACGCTTTTTCTGGATTTGTACAATGCAAACCCAAGCAGTATTCAACTTGCAGTGAAAGATTTTCACAACACCGAAGATGAACAAATTGTAATCTTAGGAGAAATGAAAGAGCTTGGAGCAATTTCTAACGAAGCACATTTAAAGATTTTACATTTGTTAGAGGATTTAAAATTTTATCGTGTTTTACTTGCAGGCGAAGCATTTTATCAATACAAAACGAAATTTAATTTTGAATTTTATCCGGATACCGATGCATTAGTACAATCCCTTGAGAATAACAAAATACAGGATAAATGGATTTTTATTAAGGGCTCGCGCTCAATGCAATTAGAAAGGGTTGTTCCTCTTTTGTAAAATTCAATGTGTTTGTTATTTTTATAAGTCTAATTCAATGCTTATGAAACGGAAAATATTAATCGCACTTAGTAGCCTTGCGCTAGTAAGCAACTTATTTGCACAAGAGTCTCAAATTCCAAATTCAGACTTTGAAAACTGGAATCAGAATTTTTTCAACAGCTTTTTTCCTAATTTATAGTATTGGGAAATGCTCCCACTGACATTTGGGCAAGCGGCAATGAAGCAGCAGAAATCGTCGGAGAATTTCCGACAAGCCGTCCTGAAGATGCACATTCCGGAGATTATGCTGCTCGTTTGGAAACTTTAGAAGTCTTCGTGGCAAATGGCAGCCGGGAATTTGTTTGCCGGTAGGTTTATACCGGACATGTTTAACTCCAAGGCACTTCTTGGAATTCCATTTACAGACAAACCTTCGCATTTAACCGGCTGGTACAAATACACTCCGGCGAGCTATAAAAGCCAAAAAGGCGAAAGAGCAACAGATGAGTGTTCAATCTACGCATTACTCAGCAAGTGGAATGGAAATCAACGCGATACTATTGCACTGGCGAAACTGGAGTCATCCAATGCCATCACTGAATACACCCAATTTAATTTAACCTTTAATTACCAAAGTGACGAAACCCCTGATTCCATTTCTGTGGTTTTTGCATCATCAGCGAGAGGGGAAGAATTCATTGGCGGTGTGGGTTCTGTTCTTTACATTGACCATTTTGAATTGATTTATGAACAAGGATCCGTAGTAGAAAATCCGAAAACTAATCACATACACATCAAACAAAACAACAGAGAACAACAACTCATTATCACATATCCAGAAAAAATTTCCATTCGCATTTTCGATATCACAGGAACTGAACAATATAAAACAAAGGGATTAAATGAAATTATCTTGCCAACAAACGCATTAAAAGCCGGCATATATATTATTCAGGCTAAAGCCAATAATGGAAGTATTAAAACAGAAAAATATTATGTTCCTTAAGCGATACATATTAACCTGCATTATTCATCGCAAAATTAAGCGTATTTGCATATGTCAATATATTAAGGGGGCTTCTAATAATTCTTTTGATTCAAAAAATTTCATTGTCTATGAAAAACGCTGAAAATCTTGATGCGAAAGAATTATTAGAAGTCCCCTTAACTCAAATTTGGGGTAATGCGCCATTATCTTTGCACATCTGCTTCGTTGCTAAAGCCTTGAACTAGCATACTATGTCTGCAGGCTTAGGCGCACTTCGGCACACTCAGCGTATCACCTTGCATCTGCACAAAGGGAATGATATGGATTTTACGGGTTAAGTAAAAAAGCTTTCTACTTTCTGCAAGGCAGACGGCAATGAGAAGACAACCACTTTGTCTCCAACTTTAATTTGTGTATCACCTTTTGCAATAAAACTTTTATTTCCACGAATAATTCCACCAATGATTGCTTCAGCAGGAAAGTTGATTTTCCTAAGGGTGTTTTTGGTGATTTTTGTACCTTCATTGACAACAAATTCAAGCAATTCTGCATCAGTCCCAGTCAAACATTTAATTGCAGCAACTTCTGCATTCATGGTAAAGGTATAAATATGTGATGCAGCACTGAGTTTTTTGTTGATAATGGATTCGATTCCCATTTTGGTAGCAATATCGAAATAATCAAAATTTTCAATTTCTGCAATTGTCCGTTTTACACCAAACTTATTAGCCAAAGCACAAGTCAAAATATTGGTTTCAGAATCACCCGTAACAGCAATAAAAGCATCCATTTTCTGGATATCTTCCTCAACCAATAGATCAAGACTTCTTCCATCTCCGTGCAACACCATACTACGATCCAGCTTTTCAGCAAGTTCTAGCGCTTTTTTCTCATCAAACTCCAAGAGTTTTACCCGACAGGTAGAAGATAATTCACTCGCCACTTTTTGTCCGATTCTTGAACCACCAATAATCATAACGTTCTCAATTTTCTCCTTTTCCTTTCCTGAGTTTTTCAATAAACTATCAATTCCTTCCGGGCTGGTAATTACGTAAACATTATCACCACTTTTAAGAATATCATCGCCTCCAGGTATGATAGTTTTATTTTTTCGCTCAATAGCCACAGCCCTATAATCAACCCGGTTTGTAAAAGCAGTTGCCTCTTTAAGACTCATATTGACAATTAGCGCATCCTCATCCAATGTAACAACAAATAGCTTCAATCTCCCTCCAGAAAACTCAAATATCTGATTCGTACCGGTTTGCCGGATTAAACTAATAATCTCTTTTGCAGCAATTTTCTCGGGATAAATCATCCGGTCAACACCCATATTAATAAAATGCATTCTCCTAAGCGGATTAATGTATTCAAGATTATCAATACGGGCAATGGTTTTCTTTGCTCCCAAGCGTTTTGCTAAAACAGCACTTATCAAGTTAACTTCTTCAGAATGTGTTACTGCGATAAAAAGGTCAATTCCTTTAATTTTAGCTTCCTCCAGTGTTTTAAATGACGAACCTGAACCTTGTATCGTCATTAAATCATATTGTGATCCAATCGCAGCCAAACGCTCACTATTAGTATCAATCACTGTAATATCATGACTTTCCTTACTCAGCATTTCTGCTAAATATTTCCCAACTTCACCGGCACCGGCAATGATAATTCGTTTCTTCGTTCCCATAACACGTTCTTAAATAACTTAGGCAAATATAAAAAACTTTAAGGGACCTTCTATTAATTCTTTTCTTTCAAGAAACAAATTTAATGATTAAAATGAGGGCAGAGCCAAGCCGATGTCCTGAGCCTGCCGAAGGGTTGCTTGAGCTATGCCGAGTGCAGCCAAAATTATGGAAAATTTTTCTGAATAGCCATAGCTATTTATAAAAATTCCATTGTCTATGAAAAACGCTGAAAATCTTGATGCGAAAGAATTATTAGTAGTCCCCTTAAGAACCGGATAGTTCATGCAAAAATGCACCTTGTTCTGACACATCATAATAAGGAATATTAGCATTTTTAAATTCCGTTATCAAGTATTCCCTCTGATAATAAGGTAAAGATGCATCTAAAATAACTAAATCATAATCAAACAAGCTGTTTAATTTCTCTGGCGACAATTTGGCATTTCCTGTATAAATCAAATAATTCAATTTGATGGGTTTCTCAATCATTTTGTTTACATAATAATCATCCACCAAAATAAGAGTCCTTATGCCAGCAAACCCAACAAATCCAGATTTCAGAAACACACGTCGATTATCAATCCGCAACAAATTAGTAAACATGTATTGCTGACCGAATTGATTCAAATCGACAAATTTTTCTTTGGAAACCCCTTCAGCCAACCAATAATTTCCAAGTTGTTTGTTTGTGGATTCCACATCAAAAGTTTCAAAATCCGTAAACAACACATGTTCATCTCCTGTAATACAGTTAATTCCTGAGTTGCCACGAAGATTATACACGACAAACACTTCTTTTGTTTGATTTTTGATGTCGCGAAAGATGCTAATTCCAAAAAACAAAATCAACAATGACATTGCCGGCCAGATAAGTTGTCGTTTTGCAGAAAAATATAGCACTGCAAAACAAATAATCACCAAAAATAAAATCAACATTTGAAATTGTGACATATACAGATTTTCAGAAACAGATTCTGGCAATGATTCAATCCAAAACACGGAAGTATTCAATAAAGAAACCGTCCAGGCAAGAATTTTTCCGAGAAACGCCGCCACAATAGGAATAAACGAAAAGACAAATACAGACATTGCCAAATAAATGATCAAAGTGACAATCGGAATTACGAGAATATTTGTCAGAATGAAATAGTTTGAAAACTGATTAAAAAAATAGATTGTCAAAGGAGCTGTTCCAATTTGAGCTGCTATAGAAACAGCAACTAATGACCAAACTTTATCAAGTATAACGTAGCGGGGTTTTATTAAACGATAAATCGGCGGGAAAAACAAAACAATGCTCAAAACAGCCGAGTAAGACAACCAAAATCCCAGCGCAGCAGCATTTAGCGGATTAATTATCAGCGTTACAAAGGCAGAGGCAGCGAGAATATTGTAAATACTCACATTTCTTCCGAAAAGTTTCCCAACACTGATAAATGAAAACATAATTGCAGCTCGCGTAACTGACGGCGAAAGCCCAGTTAAAGCAGCATAAAACCAGATACTTAAAATTAGCAATGTAACTTGTAGCGGGATAAGGGATTTTTTTCGTCTTAAAAAGCCCAGAAGTGATTGCATCACCAGAAAAATAATTCCTACATGCAATCCACTAACAGCCAACACATGCATAGCTCCTGAAGATGAATAGGCATGGCGAATATCATCCTGAAGTTTGTCTTTATAACCCAAACTTAGTGCAGCTGCAACGGCATACTCATCCCCTGTCAAGCCAACATCTAGATAAATTTGCAGTAATTTTTGTCGCAATTGTAAAAACAGCATCCGAACACCCATTTCATTTGATTCGCCAATCACCTTCCATGTCCCTGACCTTAAATATGTTTGCGATGCAATCATGTGGTACGACATGTATTTTTCATAATCAAATTCATTTGGATTACCGGCATTTTCAATTGCATTGAAATTTGGTCGGAAACTGATAAGCATTCCTGGATTCAGCTTTTTTGAAAGTGAATCTTTTTGCAAATACACCAAAGCCTGCCCCTCACCGGCATACCATTTATCATTATGACGAAAAGCCTCCACAGATATTCGTATTGACATGGATTTTTCCGTTTCCTTGGGTTCATTGTCAATACGGGCAATTAACAATGCTTCATCAGGCAATTCAACAGTATTGCTCTCACTCAAAGCTTGTGTTGTTAAAAACCAACCTGTACTGATAAGAAAAAGGAATACTGGAATAGCAAGCAAATATCGAAACCGAAATGATTCGCGTATAGATTTCAATCCATAAAATAAAAAGCAGGAAACTCCTAGTACAAGCGGAAATTCAGGTGGAAGTGACAATCCCGAATGAATACCAAAGGCAATCCCGATTAACAACGGAAAAAGTAAACGCACAAAAGGCATTGTCCTTATTTGTTCTTCAAATTGCACGTTTAAAGATAATAAAAATTACGAACTTCAAACCACTCCTTGCCTTATTGGCAGAAAAACGGTTGTTTAATCTTCAGCATTTTGTCTTTCGAACTGACGAACAAGCTCCAGATCGTCAATATACAAGTTTTGGAGAATAGTCTTTACCTCCTCAGCTCTGGAATGGTTTGGATATCGCTCAAGAAACTTTTGATAATAGGCTTCTGCATTTTCTAAATCACCAATCATATTTTGATTGACAAATCCAAGCAAATAATAAACACCAGCCAGTTTATCAAAATTTTCATATTGTCTTTCAATTTGATATAGATATGAACAGGCATCAATGGGTTTATCGGTGTTCATGGCAATTTCAGCAGCACGAAAAAGATATTCAGGGCTCAGGCTATCCTTTCTGTACCGATTCGAAAAGTTCAAATACATAGCTATCATCTTCTGCCCTTTTTTCGCATCAACTTCAATGTCAGAATGCAAATCCGCCTCCATGGTTTGAATACTGTCTAACAAAACCTGCCTGCTGTCAACATCACTTGTATTATTTAACTGACAACTCAGCAAACTAAACAAAATTACGCAACAAAATAATAATTGAATTCCGTTTCTCATGCAATAATAATTTTATAATCTGTTTTTACTTTTCCTTTTGAAATAGCTGCTAATTTTGACCGCAACAAACGTTTCCTAATCGGTGCAACCTTATCGGTAAACATGATTCCATCGAGATGATCGTATTCATGTTGAACAACAATGGCTTTAAATCCTTCATAATCCTCTTCTTTTTCCTCTAAATTTTCATCAAGATAGCGAATGGTAAAGCTCTCATAACGATTAACTTCCTCATGAATATTTGGTACGCTAAGGCATCCTTCCTCAATGCTAATCATGGATTCGCTATGATCAATAATCTCAGGATTAATAAAAACCCGCTTAAAATCTTTCAATTCGGGAAAGTCTTCAGCCATTGGGCTTGCATCAATCACATACAAACGAATTGATTTTCCGATTTGAGGTGCAGCCAGACCAACTCCGCTAGCCCGATACATCGTTTCAAACATATTTGAAATAAGTGGCTCAGTTTCAAATGTTTCCGGATCGATTTCGGCTGCTTTTTTCCGTAAAACCGGATGCCCATACATAACAACAGGATATATCATAGTGCTTTATTGTGTTTATATTCCATATAAGATTGTAAAATAATCGTGGCAGAAACTTTATCAATTAATGCTTTGTCACGACGCTTCATTTTTTTTACTCCACCATCAATCATCGCCTGAAATGCCATAATTGAAGTATAACTTTCATCAATACTATCAACACAGAGTTTCGGAAAAAGTTTTTCACACTTTCTCATAGCCCCTTTGATGTGAGGCACCGGTTCTGAGTCTGAACCGTCATCACGGGTTGGCATCCCGAACACAATACAATCAACTGGCTCCTTCGCTAGATAAGTTTTCAAAAAATCAAATAAATCTTTCGTATGAATCGTTTCCAACCCATTTGCAATAAGCTGCAAAGAATCTGTTACCGCAATTCCGGTACGCTTAAATCCATAATCAACTGCTAAAATTCGACCCATAATATCTGCAAAGTTAAAATATTTTTTTTTGTATGTAAAATTTTGTATCTTTGATTGCTAATAAAAACTTTACCATGAAAACAAAGCCGATTTTAACCCTACTACTGTTAATCTGGAGCTTAAGCCAAGTAAGCGCCCAGTACATTACAACAAACAACAGCTTAAGCGCAGAGCAACTTATTCAGGACACACTCATAACAGGCTGTGTAACTGCCGACAACATTACGACAAACAATTCGGATGCTTATGGGTATTTCAACAATAATGGCACGAGCTTTCCCTTTGAGTCGGGATTAATTATGGCAAGTGGTCCAATTGAAAATGCAGAAGGTCCGGATGATGCAACAAGTCAGGGAGGATCGCTCAGTTCAAATTCAGACCCTGATTTAGCCATGCTTACATCATATACTGTCAATGATGCAACTGTCATTGAGTTCGATTTTGTACCGGCTAGCGACACAATTCGATTCAATTATATTTTTGGTTCGGAAGAATTTCCTGAGTTTGCCAACTCCAGCTATAATGATGTGTTCGGCTTTTTCATTTCCGGACCTGGTATTTCCGGACCCTACTCAAATAGCGCAATCAACATTGCACTACTGCCAAATGGACAACCAGTAACCATTGATAATGTTTACAATTCGGGCACTTGGTACAATGGACCTACTTCAGGTTCCGGTGGCACCGGACAAGCATACAACAATACCGTTGAATACGATGGCTGCACAGATCCATTAACGGCAGAAGTTATCCTTACTGCCTGCGAAACCTATCATATTAAACTTGCCATTGGAGATGCCGGTGATAGCAATTATGATTCCGGTGTATTTATCGAAGCAGGAAGCTTTACAAGTGGTGTGCAAATTAATGCAGTAAACCACTCTGATGTCGGTTCAGATGCAGACCTCTACGAAGGTTGTACAAATTATTTCGCCCTTGAAAGAGCTCCAAACTCCCCCATTGATGAATTTGTAACAATTTATATCAATTATTTAAATGAAAGTACAGCAGAAGAAGGCGTAGATGTTTCAACTGTCGTTGATTCTGCTTATATGGCTCCATATGAAACAGTTGACACAATTTGGTATTCTGCTTTCAACGATGGGATTGAAGAAGGGACAGAAACAATGATTCTAGAATTCTGGACTTCGTGCCCCTGTGGAAATGGCGGAGGAAATTCAGTGATTGACACAATTTTTGTTTACGATGTAGAAAGCATCAAAGGAGGGATACAAGATGTTCAAAACAATTATTGTGGAGAAGCTCCCCCACCCACGCTTGACCTTGTTGCCGAGGTTGAAGTCTCTCCTTCATATTATGAGTGGTCCACCGAATCAACAAATGATACAATTACAATTATTCCTCAACCGGGAGCTGAAACCTTTTATGTCACAATTTCTGATCAATGTGGAAATGAATTGTACGATTCCATTACGGTAAGGGTGTCTAGCATGTCTGTTGAAGACATTGACATTAGCCATGTAAGTTGTTATAATGAATGCGATGGCGAAGTGACTATCGATGTTCAAAACGACTTTGCACCATTCCAATTTACTTATGGAAATGCAATGTTCTTTTACATTCCTGATTCGCTGACAACCACCTATGAAAATACCTTTACAGGATTATGTCCAAAAAATTATTACCTTAAAATCACCGATGATATTGGCTGTCAAATTGAAACAGATTTCCAGATCAATAACAAACCAAATATTTTGCTTTCCGATGGAATTATGCCGATTGAAACAGAATATTGTGGTAATCCCGGAGAAATCAGCATGACAGCAACTTCAATCGTTGATAATGCGAACTACTCATGGTGGAACGGCACAGGAAATCCAACGGTAAATTTCACACCAATGCTTGGAACTAACACATATGGGCTAAGCATTACCGATGCCTGCGGAAATTTATTTTCCGATGAAGTAGAAATCTCAGTATCCGAATTATCAGCAGAAGGTTTTTCTGAGCCCGATATAAGTGGCACATGCAATGGTGAAGCCTGGGCATTCCCGTCAAACGGAATTCCACCATATAATTTTTACTGGTATAACCCAATTGCACTCTTTGGACAATATCAGGAAGACCTTTGCGCCGGAGAATATACAGTGCAAATTACTGACGGAATCGGATGTTCTATTGAATTGGATGTGGAAGTAGAATTTTTAGTTAATATTGCAAATAATGAAAATAGTGGCATTAAAATTTATCCAAATCCAGCAAGCTCACACGCATTCATAGATCTTTCAGGACTGAACGAAACTGCTGTAACAATCAAAATTTCAACTATCACAGGACAAGATATTGGTGTTTTTAAAACCACAAAATCTCAATTTAAAACACCTGATCTTTCAGCAGGAAGCTATTTAATTGACATTATGGTGCATGGAAATCAGGTGTATAAAGATAAATTGATAATTACAGAATAATCAATTTTCATAAATACATAAATTCAAAGCCTCTTCTACGGAGGCTTTGTTGTTTCTATCGCAGAAAAAAAACAAATCACACTGTTTCACAACATTTAGCAACATGTTAAAAAAATTCGCTAAGAATTATTAAAATAGGAATAAGATTTTTATCTTTATCATGGGAAAATATTTTTCCCGTTTATGTTTTTTTGAAAAAATGGTAGTATGAAAAAGGAGATTAAATTCAGCTTGCTTTACCGTGACATGTGGCAATCCTCAGGGAAATATGTTCCGAGAGTTGATCAACTGAAACGCGTTGCCCCAGCTATTATTAACATGGGTTGTTTTGACCGGATTGAAACAAATGGAGGTGCGTTTGAACAGGTGAATTTGCTATACGGTGAAAACCCAAACAAAGCTGTACGAGAGTGGACAAAACCATTTAACGATGCCGGAATTCAAACCCATATGCTTGAAAGAGCATTGAACGGAATCCGCATGTATCCGGTTCCCAAAGATGTAAGGCGATTAATGTTTAAAGTCAAAAAAGCGCAGGGAGTTGATATTGCCCGTTCTTTTTGCGGCTTAAATGACCATCGTAATTTAGAATTGAGTATAAAATATGCAAAAGAAGCGGGAATGATTTCCCAGGCAACCCTTAGCATCACACATTCAAAAATTCATACGATAGATTATTATATGAATGTCGTGCAACATGCAGTTGAATATGGTACTGACGAAATCTGTCTGAAAGACATGGCCGGCGTTGGACGACCGGTTTTTCTGGGAAAACTGGTTGAAGCGATTAAAGATGCGTATCCAAACCTTATCGTGCAATATCACGGACATTCAGGCCCCGGATTTTCCGTTGCATCGATACTCGAAGTCGCAAAAGCAGGGGCAGATTATATTGACACAGCAATGGAACCACTAGCTTGGGGTATGGTACATCCAGATATTATCACAGTACAAGCCATGCTTAAAGATGCTGGGTTTCTCGTCAAAGACATCAACATGAAAGCCTACATGGAAACCCGCGCGTTGACACAAGCGTTTATTGACGATTTTCTCGGATATTGGATTAACCCAAAAAACAGATATATGTCATCACTACTTGTCGGTTCTGGATTACCCGGAGGAATGATGGGCAGCATGATGGCAGATCTTGAAAACATTCACACAGGAATCAATGCAGGTATTACAGCGCAAGGTAAAGACCCCTTAAGCCTAGATGATTTATTAGTTATGCTGTTTGATGAAGTACAATATGTCTGGCCAAAACTTGGGTATCCACCGCTAGTAACTCCATTCAGTCAATATGTGAAAAATATTGCCCTGCTTAATATCATGACCTTACAAAAAGGCGGCAAAAGATTCCAAACCATCGATAATAATACGTGGGATATGATTCTTGGCAAAGCCGGTCAATTACCGGGAAAACTCGACCCTGAAATCATTAAACTGGCAGAAGAAAAAAACAAAACATTTTATACCGGAACTCCGCAAGATAATTATCCCGATGCATTGGATGATTATCGTAAAGAAATGAAAGATAAAAATTGGGATACCGGTGAGGATGATGAGGAATTGTTCGAGCTTGCTATGCATGAAAGACAATATAGAGATTACAAATCAGGAATCGCAAAAGAACGATTCCTGAAAGAACTGCAAACACTAAAGGAAAAACAACTAAAACCAAGTCAGGACAAAGCGAACAAAGCATCGAAAGATGAAAATATTTTAGATGTTGTTGCCCCATATTTTGGCAGAGTCTATTTTGACCTGTCTCTGGAAATGGAAAATGAAAGTATCAAACTTGGAGATATTGTTAAAAAAGGAAAGCGGATTTGTTACCTTGAATCCCATTCAACCTATCAAGAAATAACAGCTTGTTGCGATGGTCAAATTGAAGCAATCAATTTCAAACAAGGTGATATGGTTTCCAAAGAGGATATCATTGCTAAAATCCGAAAACAAACATAAATGATCAAAGCATGAGTGACACAGACATAAATCTATAAAATTATAATTATCAAAAATAAATCAAAAAAGGCATTCTTGGAATGTCTTTTTTATTATTTTTGTAAACGCCCGAGTTTGTGCATTTCCAACCCCCTGTCTTTTTGATATTTAAGAACATAAAACATCGTTTTTATCATAGTTTTTTCTATGTTTGCATTTTTAATTGTTCAAGCATAAAAACTCGTAAACTACATGATTGATTTAAGTAAAACTTTAGCTGAAACGCTTAGCGCCCATAAACACATTATTGAAAATGTGACAAGAGAAGCTTTCATCGAAGAAGCAGTTAAGAACAAGGAATGCATGGTGGCTGAAAGTGGAACACTGGCAACCTGGACTCCTGAAGAATCAACCGGCAGAAGCCCTAAAGACACTCTAATTGTCAAACGTCCGGAATCGCAAATCCACATTGATTGGAATTCACCCAACAATCTTCCGATGACAGAAAAACTTTTTAATTCTGTATATGAAGATGCCATAAAATTTCTTGGGGAAATTGATAAACTATACGTCACTGACCGAGTTATCGGAGCCGATTCAACATATGCACTGCCGGTAAAAACGATCACAAACAATGCTCTAACCTCAGTCTTTACGGATAATATGTTCAGACCAATTCCTGAAGACATCAACAAAAGTTGTTTTGCAGAACGTGGCTTCACACTCATCACACTTCCATATCATAAATTAGACAAAACAAAATATGAGTGGAAACTACGCCGCCTACCTAACGGAGACCCCGCAGATATGATTGTCGCCATGGATTTTGACCGTCGAATCGGCTTAGTTATCGGTTCTGCCTATTTAGGAAGCGTAAAAAAGCTCATGTTTACGGTCATGAATTACTATCTCCCATTTGAAAAAGTTTTACCATTACACTGCTCTGCAAATGTTGGCAAAGACGGCAATTCTGCACTTATTCTCGGACTATCGGGAACCGGAAAAACCACCTTGTCAGCAGATCCAAACCGAAAACTGCTTGGCGATGATGAGCACGGTTGGGCAAACCATGGCATTGCGAACTTTGAAAATGGATGTTACGCAAAAATGATTGACATTAATCCGGAAGATGAACCGGATATTTATCATGCCGTCATGCATAAAGACGAGTATAAAAACCACGGATCAATCATTGAAAATGCTATGATTTATCCGAATGGTGAATTTGACTTTTGCGATGACAGATTAACCCCAAACAGTCGTGCATCATATCCACTAAAATATTTGCCGAATATTGAACCGAGCAGTTGTGCGGGGCATCCGAATACAATTCTATTTCTCACCGCCGATGCCGATGGTGTGCTACCTCCAATTTCTAAATTAGACAAACATCAAGCAATGCTTTGGTTCCTTATGGGATATACCTCAAAACTTGCCGGCACTGAAACCGGAATAAAAGAACCGACTGCCACCTTCAGTAGATTTTTCGGACAACCGTTTATGCCCGGATTACCGTCCGTTTACTCACAAATGCTGGGAAATAAAATGGAAAAATTTAATACATCTGTTTATTTGATTAATACCGGATGGTCAGGCGGAAAATTTGGAGAAGGAAAACGTATCGCCCTACCGCTAACCCGAAAAATGGTTGATGCAGCACTAAATGGAAGTATCGAAAATGTAGAATATACATATGACGAACGTTTCCATGTCAATATCCCGAAAGAAGTTCCTGGAGTTCCATCCGAAATATTAAATCCAATCAACACATGGAAAGATGCGGATGAATACAATGAAACAGCACAAAATCTAGCAAATCAGTTCAGCAAAGCATTTGATGAAGCGTATGGGAAAAACAATATTTCTTCATATGTTAAGAAAAATTGTCCCGGAAAATAATTAGACTTTGCTTTTATATTGTTGTTGTACTGTGGGGATGCGATTAATCGCATCCCCACCCTCATCAATTTATAAGCAGAACTATTTTACATTTGATTGATTTTATTTTGTATTTTTGGGTTGTGGAACAAATCCCAATTATATGTTTATAAAAACAATCAAAACAATTGCACTGACTATCTTTCTGTCAGCCTATCTGATTTTCGCATCAACAGAATCAAAATCTCAGGACTATCAGGAAATTAAGCAGGCAGCTAAAAATTTCTATTCACTCCAAAATAAAACAAAATCAGCAATTGAATTTTCCGATGAAAATATTATATCCCATAATGGGAATCCGACAATTCTGCTTTTACAAATTGAAAACGGTGGATTCATTGCCATGTCCACACATCGAAATACTCAACCTGTAATAGCATACAGTTTTCAGGGCTATCACGACATGAAAAACATACCTGCTCCAGCCCAAAATTGGTTCAACGAAGCTGGAATGAAAATTTTAAGCATTTCGAAAATAAGCAACCCAAAGGCAGAAAAACAATGGCAAATGCTGCTAAGCAAAAGCTCAAATTCAGCATTCCGATCTTCGTTTCTACTGACAACAAAATGGGGACAAAGCTGCTATTACAACGAACTTTGTCCTGAAGCAACAAACGGACCCTGCGGACATGCTGTTGTCGGATGCGTTGCCACGGCAGCAGCTCAAGTTATGAACTTTTGGGAGCACCCGCAATTTGGCACCGGCTCCCATTCATACAATCCACCGCTATTTGACACACAATACGCTGATTTTGGTGCAACCGAATACCTTTGGGATCAATTGTCTGATAGCGTTGGAGAACAAAACATACCGGTAGCCACACTCATGTACCACTGTGGTGTTGCGTATGAAATGCAATATACAGCCACAAGCTCAGGTGCTGCAATTGCACCCGAACCACTCATTGATTTCTTTTCATATTCCCCAAATGCAAACAGAATCATCAGCAATTACTGCTCTGATGCAGAATGGATAAGCATTATGAAACAAGAAATTGATGCCGGACGCCCGGTGCTATATGCCGGATTTAATAATGAAATTGGCATGAGCGAGGGACATGCATGGGTGTGTGACGGATATGACAATCAGGATTTTCTGCATTTTAACTGGGGCTGGAACAGCTTTGGTGGATTTTATAATCTGACAGAATCATTGTACCCCGATAATAATGAGGCTATAATAGAAATTATGCCAATTAAAAATTGTGACGTCATCCCGACATCTATAATAGAACCCTATTCTCAGACGTTTACGGAACCATCAACGGTAATTGTTACAATTGAGAATTATGGAAGCGACCCCATATCAAACATCCCGGTAAGCCTTTTTATTAATGACACCGAAACGCTGACTAACACAATTACAGACACAATTTTACCGCAGGAAAGCCTTACGTATGCTTTTGATAATCCGATTGATTTAACTGGCATGAGCGGTGAAGATATTGATATCACCATCATTACAAATCTCGCATGCGATGAATACAATCACAATGACAGCCTGACAAAACAAATCCGCAATGTAACCTGTGGTCCAATTCCTTACGAAAATGATTTCAGTCAGTTTGATAATTTTATCGGTTGGCTAACAGAAGATGGGAATAATGATAATAACAGCTGGTTTCTTAGTCAAAATGTGAGTGAAAATTTAATCTATCAAGGCAATGAAAACCCCGCAGATGACTGGATTTTCTCTCAATGTCTGGAGCTAGAACCAGAAAAACTCTACAAACTTAATTTTGATTATTCCTCAACAGGAATATATTGGCCTCAAAACCTACAAGTTCATCTTGGTAACAGCCCTGAATCCGCAGGCATGACAACTTTTATGGATGAATTAACTGATATTAATAACACCAACTATCAAACACATGAAATTCTGTTTACAACAAATGAAACCGGACATCACTATATCGGATTTAAGTGCACAAGCGAAGCAGAAATGCTGAATATGATTATTGACAATTTTAGTATCACGGAACAATCCGAACCAGACATAGCAATCACAGAAATACAATCTCCGGAAACAAGTTGCAACATGGAATCCGAAACACTTTCTGTCTTGCTCAGAAATCAGTGTTCGCAAACACTCACCAACATTCCGATTTCATACAATTTGGATGGAAATCTTGTTCAGGAGAACATCACAGAAAGCCTATCGCCGGGTGAATTTCATGAATACACCTTTATCGAGAGTCTCGATATTGCAGATTTCGGCAGCTACAATTTGCAAGTTTTCACATCCCTTCCGGATGATGTTGATAACACAAATGACAGTTTGTCGCTGGAGATTTTAAATATTGAAGCAAATGAAATCCCTTGGTCAACGACTTTTGAAACCGAAAATGAGACAACTCACTGGTTGATTGACAATGCCAATGATGATAATCGAAGCTGGGAATATAATGCCAACATGGGATATCAAACAAACGGGTATATGATTTATCAATACAATGATTTTAATGCAGCTGATGATTGGCTGATCAGTCAGTGCATTTATCTGGAAACTGACATGCTGTATGATTTGAGTTTTTACACGAAAATTGAAGATGCAACATGGCCGGAGAACCTATCTGTCAGCATTGCAACCATTCAATCGGCAGAAGCAATGCAAGACACAATCATTAATTTGCCAAACTTGACCAATGCGTCTTGGACAGAAATCAACGCAGATTTTCAAGTACAAGAAAACGGTTTTTATTATATTGGATTTCATTGCTATAGCGAAGCACAAATGTTCAATCTGTATATTGATGACATTAACCTTGACGGAGAAAGTTTAGTTCAGATTGAAAATCAGAATTTTTTGCAAGCCCAAATAAGTCCAAATCCCGCGAAAGAAATCTTGAATATTCGTTTAAATCAGACACAGAATACAGAAATCAGGATTTACGATATCCGGGGACAACTTTTGATGCAAAAAACAATGCATGAAAAACACAATCAAATCAACATTCAGAATTTACCCGCAGGTATTTATATTCTGAAAATTAAACAAAATGGGGAAAGCTTACGAAAAAAATTCATCAAAGCATAAACCTTAACCCGGAAAATTCATGCCATTCCCTTTGTGCCGATTTGAATCATCTAAACCCGCAGTCATATTGTCATATTTCAAGGGTTTAGATGGTTTGAACGGAACTTACTTTTAAAAATTGAGTGTTTTCAAGTGTTGCGGGAATAAAAAGTCATCGATCTGTGGATACAAATCTAAACGATTGATTTTATGGATATTTACAATGTTACTAATTTTATTTCAAT
>Ga0307990_1000635_pt1 | contig 30928 bp, 26 predicted proteins | sample EllFjometagen129_FD_203168 | JGI IMG/M metagenome (GOLD analysis project Ga0307990, IMG submission 203168) | Marine microbial communities from Ellis Fjord, Antarctic Ocean - #129 | ecosystem: Environmental > Aquatic > Marine > Unclassified | place: Southern Ocean | collected 2014-10-08
CTTCCACAATAATACGTAAATTACACCAAAAGTCAAGAATTTATAGGAAAATCGGCGCCTGGTGTCGACTGCTCTTCATCGCAACGCAGATCTACTGCCCCGGCATGTAACCAGCAAACCACAATCCACCGAACTTCGCCTATTGTCAGGCTTTGTGCAATGTGTTAGCGTGCGCGGTATTCTCAGGCAATTGCAGGTCGTTGAAGATTCCGGCTTCTCACTATGGAAGCGGTTATACTCTCGTAATGATTTTTATCAGGGAACAAACCTATCATGAATCGTGAATTGAATGTTGTTGTCATGCCCGGCGGCTCGTTGCAGCTTGAATGGGCGGATAGTTTAGAGACAATAAACAAGAGCACCGGGCTCCTGCAGGATGAGATACATAACAGTTTCATCTTTGAACCGGACTCGTGGCTCCTTTTCCTGGGATTTTGCGATAAGAATATCCCCCTTTCCCCTTCACTGACATATTTTCGACAATTCACGAGACTCTTTACAAACAAGCTGAAACAGACGCCCGATCTGGAGATTCTCCGCCACAAGGCGAATATCGAAATCACCGAAGATGTACTGGACCTGACATTGGACAGCGCCCCCATGATGACGGGTTCCGAATACGTAAACAGTGACATGCTCAGCCGGATCTGGTCTGGATTGAACAAGACCTTTTCCCGGAAAATCAGGATATACAAGGGAACTGTTGAAGAATTTATCAGACGGTACAGCCCCGACGTTCATTTAGTGGGCCGTGTATTTTTCCACCTCGTCGAGAACAAAGACGGCGATAAACCCTTCGCATTTCTGGCAACCTATTCGACAAGACTGAATAAACGCGGAAAGTCAAAACATCTCCCCTTGCGACACGCCCTTCAGGAATTTAGAGGAGATAACGACAAATTACTGGAACTCCTTTCAACCGTTCATTTGGCAGCGGAGCGAAGCGCCTTCATAGCAGAACTGGTTGAAACGGGCGAGATGTTTCACCCCCTTGCCTTGACATCGGGGGAGGCCTTTACCTTTTTAAAGGAGATTCCTCTCTATGAAGAATCGGGTATCCTGTGCCGTATACCGAACTGGTGGAAGGGCAACCAGTCAAGCGTCCGCATGAATATCAGCATAGGCGATTCCCAGCCTTCATTCGTGGGAATGGACGCGATTTTAAACTTCAATGCCCAACTACTTCTCGGCGACACGCAGATCTCGGAAGCAGAGGCCAGAAAACTCCTTGAAGAATCGGAAGGACTTGCCTTTATAAAGAATAAATGGGTAGCCGTCGACCCTGAAAAACTCAGACAAACCCTTGAGGCCTATGAAAAGGCGAGGGGAATGGGGGCAGAAGATGGTCTTACTATTCGGGATGCCCTTCGCATGCAGCTCAATCCCGAACAGATGCTGGGAAGAGATGGGAAGGACGCGGACACAACGGTCTCTACGGGTCAGTGGCTCGAATCTGTCATCGAAAAATTGCGTACACCGGAATTGGTCCCTTCTATAAAACCTGAAAGCGGCTTCAAGGCCCATCTGAGGGAGTATCAACAAAAGGGTTTGAACTGGCTCTATTTTCTGCACTCCCTCCGCTTTGGCGCCTGCCTTGCCGATGATATGGGGCTGGGGAAGACGATCGAACTCCTGGGGTTCTTAAGCGTGATTAAGGCGGAGAAGATGGGAAAGGCCAGCCTTCTCGTGATACCGGCGTCACTGATCTCCAACTGGGTCAATGAGATCGGGCGCTTCTGTCCCGATCTCAAATATTTCGTCGCCCATCCCGATATGCATCCCAAAAATGGGGATTTTATACAGGACGCGAAGGCACTGGATGGTCTGGATCTTGTCATCACCACCTACGCCCTTGCCCAGAGATATGAGTGGCTCCAATCATATACATGGGCTTATATCGTCCTCGACGAAGCCCAGGCCATAAAAAATCCCGGGACAAAACAAACGCGGGCCATCAAGAAATTTCGGGCCATGAACAGAATTATCATGACGGGAACCCCCATCGAAAACCGCCTTTCCGATATATGGTCCCTTTTCGATTTTCTGAATCCCGGTCTTCTGGGTAACAAGAAGGAATTCGGCGCATTTTCAAAGGGTTTGAAAACAAATCCGAAAGGCTATTCGAGACTGCGCAAACTCATCAGCCCCTACATTTTAAGACGTTTGAAGACGGACAAATCTGTCATATCAGATCTTCCTGAAAAGGTTGAGATGAAAACCTACGCGCCCTTGACTAAAAAACAGGTGATCTTATACAGAAACCTGATTCGTGATATCGAGGCGGAAATCGATCAGTCAGAGGGAATTCAGAGGAAGGGGCTCATTCTTGCGTCGCTGATGAAATTTAAGCAGATATGCAATCATGCTGATCAATACCTGGGCGCCAGCGAATTCGAGGAGAAAGACAGCGGGAAATTTACACGCCTTCGTGAAATATGCGAGACAATATATGAAAAACGCGAAAGAGTCCTTGTCTTTACACAGTTTAAGGAAATTACGGAACCCCTCAGCGATTTCCTAGAAGGCGTGTTTAAACGAAAGGGATTGATATTCCACGGGAGCATCCCCACAAAACAGAGGAAAGGGATAATCGAGCGCTTTCAGGGTGATGAATATGTGCCCTTTATGGTGCTCTCTATAAAGGCAGGTGGTGTCGGCCTGAATCTGACAGCGGCAAACCACGTGATCCATTTTGACCGATGGTGGAACCCGGCAGTTGAAAATCAGGCGACGGATCGTGCCTTCCGGATAGGTCAGAAGAAAAATGTTGTTGTCCACAAGTTTCTGACAAAGGGCACGATAGAGGAGAAAATTGATCTGATGCTTGAAGAAAAGTCCCGGTTATCCGACGAGATTATTGCGAGTTCGGGAGAGGCATGGATAACAGAAATGAATAACGATGATCTTCTGGATCTTTTTCGCCTGACATTGTGATTAAGGCTGAAGGAGTTAGAACTAATTCCATCGTTCCCGTGCTCCTGCGTGGGAATGCATTCAGGGATCAGGGAAATACTATTGTGAGAGGTTGTTATGGGATATTGGGGTTATCCACGTTACGTATCTGTAGCCGAAAAAAAGGCCAAGGCAGCCACAAAAATAAAACAGCTCAGGAAAAAACATCCTGACATAAGACCGGTTATCATAGAAGGAAGTGCCATAGCCACCACTTGGTGGGGCAAATCATGGAATGTCAACCTTGAACGGTATGCCGATTATAAAAACCGTATCGGACGTGGACGAAGCTATGTCCGTCACGGAACCGTCCTGGATCTCCGGATAGAACCGGGAAAGGTGACTGCGCTCGTACAGGGTACGGCCTCGAAACCTTACTCCGTAACGGTCACAATAAAGGAACTGCCGGCGAATACATGGAAAGAGATCACCGCCGCTTGCGAAGGCAAACTCGATTCCCTGCAGGAACTCCTTGCAGGAAAATTTCCCAAGGCATTAAACGAAATATTTACCGCCCGAGGCAAGGGGCTCTTTCCATCTCCTCAAGAGATCAGTTTTTCCTGCAACTGCCCTGACTGGGCCTCTATGTGCAAGCATGTGGCCGCCACATTATACGGCATCGGTGCCAGATTGGATGTAGAACCGGGGCTCTTTTTCAAGCTCAGAAATGTTGAGATGAATGATCTTATATCGCGGGCCGTTGAAGACAAGACACGAAAACTGCTTAACGTGGCCCGGAGAAAAAGTTCACGAGTCTTGGATGATTCCAGCCTGTCCGATGTCTTCGGCATAGATCTGGAAGATACTGTTCCCGTGAAAGTCAAAACCGGTCAGGCAAAGTCAAAAATCCAGGCACCGAAGGCTCATGCCGAAAAGCCCGCCACAGTCATGCAGGCCGATGTGCCGCCTATTGAAATAATTGCGGAAATTATCAAAAAAAGCAAAAAAGGCGTCGGCATTGCGACATTGGAACATAAATCGGGTTTTGACAAAAAGAAAATCTACGGACTCGTTCATCGGCTGAGGCAACTGGGCCGGATTAAAAGTGTATCATGGGGTGTCTATGCAGGGGTATGAGAAAGAGAATCTGGATATTCGGGCATGATTGGAGGTGAAAATCAACATTGCAAAAGATGTAACACCTGAAGGAATTTCGATGATATAATATGCCGTACGCTGTAAAGCAGTCTTGTCACTGAAAAGAGGACAACCGACAAAGGATCGTTAAATCATCATAAAAGCAGGATATAAACAGGAGAAGCAGGGTATCGGCATGAAGGATTCTATCATTGAACAATATCGTTATTTCTTGAAAGACAGCGTCCGCAAGACCATTAACTTTTCCGAGACCGATCAGAGCAGGGGGATAGCTCCACCCCCACTGGAAAAGCCCTTTGCCGATGATGCGGTGCGAATAGACCTCGTATCTCATGATGGTGGATGGGATGCCATCGGAGGCATCACCCTGATAGAAGCCATGGGCAAACGGAAAAGCCGCCGTCATTACGGAAATGAACCGCTGTCCCTTGAGGAGCTTTCCTTCCTCCTCTGGGCAACACAGGGCATACGGCAGCAGATTGATGCGGGCCATGCCTTGCGGACCGTTCCATCGGCGGGATGCCGCCATGCCCTGGAGACCTATCTCTCTATTGTAAATTGTGAGGGAATCGACGGGGGACTGTACCGCTATCTTCCCACTGAACACCAGCTTCTCCTCGAATACGCCGATGATGGCATGGCTGAAAAAATATTTGCGGCCTCATTCGGACAACGGTTCCTGGAACAGGCGGCGGCGACCTTTCTATGGACGGCCATACCCTATCGCATGGAGTGGCGCTATGACAGAGCGGCACACAAGGTGATCGCCATCGATGCCGGCCACGTCTGCCAGAATCTCTATCTTGCCTGTGAGGCAATCGGCGCGGGGACGTGCGCCATTGCCGCCTACGATCAGGAGGCAATGGACCGACTCGTCGGAGTAGACGGCACAGATGAATTTGTAATCTATCTCGCACCCGTGGGGAAAAAGGCGGAATAGATGCGTCGGAACCGATCCGGTTCAGAAATATATTGAAAGACAGTCTATATTATTATGGGAAAAGAACGAGTAACGAGGCGTCAAAAGGATCTGTCCCGTTTATTGAGAGACAATAAGAAGCACCAGAGAGACCGGATAGAAAAGGGTCAAAAGAATGTGAAAAAGGCGACGAAAGGATAGTAATATCTATTGACATAGGCAACGCCCCCTGATAGGTGCCAATCATGAAGGCCATTGTAGGATTGCAACGAGCGAATATCCCACCATCTTACGCGGCACCGTACATATTGTTCACGGTGCCCGTAACAGGCACAGTCACTTACAGACCATCATAGACATAACGAATCTATTACTGTGGAGATCCAGGAAATAGGGGTTGACCATCGCATGAAGCACTGTCCCTATTCCGCACAAGAATGAAGAAAGAACCCCTTTTTTACGGATATATAGTTGCCGCAGCCTCTCTCTGTGTCATGGCAGTAACCTGGGGTGCCAACCGAACCTTCGGTATCGTTCTCGGACCGATGCTGGCGGAGTTCAGTTGGACACGCGCCGAAATATCGGGTGCCGTCACACTGAATATGATTGTCATGGGAACGATGGCCCTCGTGGCCGGGAGGCTGACCGACAGATACGGTCCACGAGCAATCATAATGATCGGCGCTCTTTTCTCGGGACTGAGCTATATCTTTGCATCCCGCATCACCTCTCTATGGCAGCTCTATCTATTTTATGGAATCATTTCGGGGATTGGCCTCAGTAGTGCCTGGGCACCCCCGATGTCCGTCATTTCCCGGTGGTTCTGGAAACGAAAGGCACTCATGTCGGGCATCGTAATCGCGGGCCCCGCCCTGGGCATCGCCATTATTCCGCTGCTTTTCAGTTCCCTCATGGCGACATGGGGATGGCGGTTCTCCTATGTTATACTCGGCCTCTTTGTCATCGTCACCGTTGCAGCGGCGGCCTTCTTTCTCCGGGGAAGTCCCGGTGAGATTGGGCTTTTCCCATACGGCGCAGACCCGACTGACAGCAACTGTAACGATTTACAGACGGAGGGGATATCCCTCATGGAGTCGAGCCGCACGCTTGCCTTCTGGCTCCTGCTCCTTATTTCATTCTGCAATGAAGTCCTCGTCGGCGTGATTACCGTGCATATCGTCATACATGCCACGGGGCTGGGAATTCCCATGACGGCAGCGGCAGGGGTCCTGTCGGCGGCGGCGGGCGTTTCGATCCCCGGCAGAATTATCATGGGGGGCGTAGCCGACAGAATCGGGCATAAACCGGCACTGATCATCTGTTTCGGCACCTCCGTTATTGCCTTTCTCCTCCTCCTTTCGACGGATGCATTGTGGATGCTCTACCTCTTTGCCGTTCTCTTCGGTGGCGGCCTCTGGACTGCCGGCTCGATCAGAGCGCCCCTCATTGCCGACTTGTTCGGACTGAAATCACATGGGACCATCTTTGCCTGCACCGTTCTTGCCAGTGCCATCGGAGGCGCCGTCGGACCCATCATTGCCGGTCTTCTCTTTGATATCTACGGAAGTTACCAGATCACCTTCATTATGTGCATCGGTATCAGCCTGATCGGCATTATCGCCACTATACCATTACAACCCTTCAGGCAAGACAACGGTATGTCTATTACGAATTGCCCTACCTTATCAGATTCGGCAGAAAGGTAATAATCTCTGGAAATAACATGAGTACGGCCACACTTATAATGTAGGCGGGCAGGAAATATGTCACCCCTTTAAAGACGCTCCCCAGGGGAACATTTTTCGCCATACCTGCCACGACATAGGTCGTCGCTCCCACGGGAGGTGTTACGGCGCCCAGCGTCGTAATGACTGTAATCATCACACCGAACCAGATGGGATCGTATCCCAGTTTCATCGCCACGGGGAAAAAGATGGGAATGGTAATCAACAGAAGTGCCAGCGCGTCCATGAGGGCGCCGCCGATAATGTATATGACGAATATTATGGTCAGAATGGCGGCAGGGGGCACGGGAAGTCCGGAGACCCAATCGGCAATATCGAAGGGAATCCTGGTGACGGCCAGGAATCGGCTGAATATGACGGCGCCTCCAATAATGACTAAGACCATGCAGGAAATCTGGAGCGTATCGGTAATGGCCGACGTAAATCCCTCCCATGACAGACGTCTTCTGACGACGCTCATGAGAAGCGCGCAGAGCGAACCGATGGCGCCCGCCTCGGTGGGTGTGAAAATTCCCATATAGAGACCGATCATGACGAGAAGAAAGAGGACCAGCGCTTCGATAAAGCCGGGGAGCGACCTGATCTTTTCTGTAAGGCTCTTTTTCGTGCCGGCGGGACTCCATTCGGGATGTATGACACAGAGTATGACGATGGTAACCATAAAGAGGGTGGCAAGAACAAGACCTGCAAAGATACCGCCATAGAAGAGTTTGGTAATGGACTGTCCCGTATAGAGACCGATAATAATGAGGACAACACTGGGGGGTATGACCACGCCAAGTGTCGATCCGCAGGCTATGGCCCCTGTGGAGAGGGCGGGATTGTATTTATATTTTTCCATTTCCGGCAGCGCCACGGCGGTCATGGTGGCAGCCGTCGCCGTATTGGAACCGCAGATGGCGGCAAATCCCGCACAGGCAAAGACCGTGGCCATGGCGAGACCCCCGCGCACGTGACCCGTCAGCGTATGGGTGGCCTTAAAAAGCCTGCGATTCAGACCCGAATAAAAGCAGATCTCACCCATGAAGACAAAGAGGGGGACCATGGTCAGGCTGTAAGATGAAAAGGTGTTCCACAGTTCCGTGCCCAGCATCCCCAGCGCCGCTTTATAGGAGATGACAAGACAGATACCGCCGAATCCCACGACGCCCATGGTAAAACCGACGGGCATCCCCAGAAAGAGGAGTATGAAGAGAAGTATCCCGATACCGATTATTCCGACAAGGGTCAAACTCATCGGGGCACCTCGTTTCCGTTATTGATCAATTTAATCAAATCGACGAGGAGGACCAGTGAGATGACGCCGCAGCCCAGGGCGACTCCATAGACAAAGGGAAAATAGACGATCCTCAGGGTTTCCGAGAGTTCATTGACCCTCCAGAGGTTGTTCCCATATTTTACCGCCTGCCACCCGGCCAGGGAAAAAAAGATCATACCGACGAGGTAGTTAATCCCGCTGAGAACTAACCGCACCCCGCGGGGAAATTTCAAAATAAGAACATCGACGGCGATGTGCTCTTTCTTCATCTGCGTGCGCCCCAGCGCGAAGGCCGCCACGATAGCACCAAAAAATCCCATCAGTTCGAATGTGCCCTTTACGGGAACCCAGACAGTGCGGAAAAAGACATTGGCGCATGCCAGTACCATCATGGCCACCAGCAGGAATCCCGCTATGGCAATCAATCCGCGGTTGACTACGATGACCGCTCTGTCCAGGTGCTCTATAACCTTTTCCATTGTGTTGATATCGCTTTCTTTACTTTCTGCAGCTTCTTAAAGAAGCACATCTCAATCGTCTTGTCATTCCCTGCTTGATCGGGAATCCATTTCTTTCAAGTACTTATGGACTCCCACCTTCGTGGGAGTGACAGTGAGATTCTAAATCCGGCTTTGTAAAAAGCCAGATTTTCGATGCTCTTTTTCTATGTCTTATTTCAAAACCCTACTTGTACTGAGCTGAATATTTAGCCATAAGGTCCTGGATGTCTCTTATGACCTCTTTGCCGGGAACCTTCGGTTCAACCCTCTTGATATAATTATTAACGAGGGGGCTGAGCAGTTCATGCATCTTCTTCTGCTCGTCGGCGGCAAAGTTGATGACTTCCACCTTATATTTTTTCTTGGACCAGGCCACCGCCTCATTGACATGATCATCCACGTACTTGCCCGTCCACTCTGTCTGCTCCCTGATAAGTCCGTCCATAACATCCTGCACGTCCTTGGGCAGAGAATTCCAGGTATCGAGATTCATGATGACGCCGAAGGTGACAACCTGCAGGTTGGTCATGGTGATATAGCGGCAGTATTCGGCATAGTTGAAGTCCTTCATGACTTCCAGTGACGAGGCCATCCCCTTTATCACCTTTTTATGGAGGGCATCGGGGACATCGGACTGGGGCATGCCGATGGGGCTTGCTCCCAGCAGTTCGAATACCTTGACGCCCGTTCCGGCGGCCCGAATTTCGAGACCCCTCAGATCGGCAAGGGTGCGTACCGGGTCTATCGACATGATATTGGCGGGCGGGCAGGTAAACATGGTGAGAACCTTGACCTTTTTGAAGGATTCGGGCTTGTATTTATTGTAGAGATCGAGTTGCGCCAGGCTGGCCACCGTTGCATTTGGCCATCCGTGGGGAAGATCGATCGCCTCCAGAACAGGGAAACGGCCCGGGTGATAGGACAGGGCAAAGCAGCCTATGTCGGCCTGTCCGGCAACGACGCCGTCAAACATGTTTTTCGCACCAAGAAGCGTGCTCCCCGGGAAGGTCTTGATCTCCACCTTGCCGGCTGTTCGTTTCTCTACCTCCGTTTTCCACCGTTCCATCTGGACGGCTGGGAAGGTTGGCGCAGGCGGAAAATTCGCATAGGTCAGCGACTTCGCCTTGGCAGATGCCATGGGCGCAGAGAGTGTGGCCACCATCAGAAAGGCCACCATCAGTACCAGTAACTTACAAATAAATGCTCTTTTCATATCCTACCTCCTATTTATAATGTAACCCTCGCGTAAAACCCTGAAGGTTTGCATCAAGGTGACGGGGAAGAGATATTGTTTTGATTATCTCCTCCATCACAGTTGAACCACAAAAGAGAGACCCGTGCCGTACCGCGTACCCAAGAAGCACCAGATTAGAAACCAGTTGTGAACCGCATTGTACTGCCAGCGTGGTGGCGTCAATATGCAGGTAGTCTCCCGCTTTATCGCTATTGATAAACAGTTTTCCCGACGCTTTGATAAAATCACCATGCACATCCAGATTGGATGCCGTCAGGAAGAGGCCGTAATCTGCCTTTCCCCTGCCGATAGTGGGACTCTTGAAGGAACCTACCTTTACGTGGGATATAACGGTACCGCCGCGCATGGCCATACCGTGTGTCTCCGCCGTGAGTACATCGAAGCCTTGTTGCATTGCAGCCTCTGCCAGGAGTCGTGTCAGAAAGAGGACCCCCTGGCCGCCCGTACCACTGATGATGATCTGCTGTTCCATCACTCAACCTCCTTCTCTTCCGCCACAATAGCGCCGACGGGACAAACAGCCAGACAGACCGTGCAGCCGTTACATGTATAGGGATCGATATTCACCCGCTTTGTTTCTTCGTCAAATACAAGGGCGGGACATTCGAAATGGGTGAGGCATTTTTTACAGCCCACGCATTCTTCAGTCACTGTTACACGGTATTTCTGTGCCGGTTTCTCTTTCCCCTTACCCATCAGGCAGGGGTGTTTCGCGATAATTACCGCCACGCCGCCCGATTCGCTGCGACAGTATCGATCCGCCTCTTTCAAATGACCGATAAATTCGTCCACATGATAGGGATCGCATTCCCGGAGGAATCGAACGCCCGCGGCCCCTACAAGATCGGGAATGAGTACCTGGTTGCCCGGCGTGCCGTCTGCAAGAAGCCCCACCTGTGGTGTGGGCTGGTTGCCCGTCATGGCAGTGGTGGAGTTATCCAATATGACGACTATGATGCGTGCCTTGGTAAAGACGGCATTGATAAGGGGAGGAATCCCCGCGTGGAAGAAGGTGGAATCACCGATTGTTGCCACGACGGTGGGAAAATCATCGCTATCGGCGGCATAGGCGTGATAAAATCCCGCCGCTTGACTGATACCTGCGCCCATGCAGTGACAGGTATCTACAGCGCCAAGATTCATGCCCAGCGTGTAACATCCTATATCGCTGGGGAATATACCCTCCGGGAATGTATCCCTGATTGCATAGAAGGCGGCGCGGTGGGGACAGCCGGGGCAGAGTGTGGGCCTGCGGCCCTTGCCCCCCGTCGATGTCGGTCTCTCCTCTGCAGTCAGGTCCAGAAAGGTCTGCAATACTGTTTCGATGACATCGGGCGTCAGCTCTCCTTCGTTGGGAACGAGGCCGGAATTACGCCCCTGAATATGGCGATTCAGAAACTGTGTCTCGATGACGGGGTAGGTCTCTTCGATGACAAGGACACGGTTGTACCTGTCATTGATGGTTTCTATAAATCTGCAGTTAAGAGGGTAGGGCATATCGACCTTGTAGAGGTTCACCTTGCCCAACAGTCCCAAATGCTCCAGCAGATCATAGGTGTGTGCATAGGCAACACCGGAGGCAATGATACACTCCCCCTTCCGTGATCCGTCGCCCGCGACGATGGAGGGAAAGAAATCCTCTTCGTCGGCGATGACATCCATCTTTTCATTGAGGAGACGGTGGAGATTTGTCAAAAAATTTGGCGTTGCCACCCATCGTCCCGGATTCTTTTCGAAATGTGCCTTTCTGTCAAGAACCCGGGGCACCTCGCAAACAACGTTTTGCCGTGCATGACAGACGGCCGTTGTGGGCCGGAGCATGACGGGAATTTCATATTTTTCAGACAGTGCAAAGGCCCGCGGCACCATCTCCTTTGCCTCGCGGGGGCTTGCGGGATCGAAGACGGGCACCCGCGCAAATTGCGCGAAGGATCGGCTGTCCTGTTCCGTCTGTGAACTGTGAGGTCCCGGATCATCGGCCACGACAAGGACAAGTCCCCCCTTCACACCGATATAGGCCGATCGCATGAAGGGATCGGATGCCACATTGAGGCCCACCTGTTTCATGGCTACGGCCGATCTCTTTCCCGTATAGCTGCTTGCCAAGGCAATTTCATAGGCCACCTTTTCATTGACGGACCACTCTATGTGCATGCCTGTGGCCGTTTCTTTCGAAAATTCAACCACCGATGCCAGTATCTCCGATGCAGGTGTTCCGGGGTAGGAAGCGGCCAAAAAACATCCCGATTCGCAAATACCCCGTCCGATGGCTTCGTTCCCCATCAGTATTCTCTGTTCCTTCTTAATCATAATGTGACCTTTCTCTTGAATTTTCATAAAAAAAGCCGTGAACATTGTCTGTTCACGGCTCCTCAAAACTCGTTATGTCATCTCTTATGGACGTTGAACAGACCTCACCCTTCTATGTAGATTGTACCACCACCAAGAATTGAGATAATCGTTCATACGTTTCATAATGAGTTAATTCATACCTTTGTATTGGTTAAAGACGACTAATAAACCACCCGTTACTGAAAAGCAAGCTTTTTTTAATCACGACCGTCAAAAACCCGTTTCGACTTCCGATCAGTCCTGGGCAGGGCATGATATTCCACGATTTCCACCTTACCGCTTACGAGGACACCCTTTCTGATTTCGGACTCTATCCGTGTCGCCACTTTTGCGTCTTTGTTGGGATCGCCATGGTCTTCACGTTCGACCTTTATGGTCATGTAATCCTTGCCATCATCCCTGCGTTTGAGATGAATCTGATATTCGCTGCCGATGCCGGCCTGTCTGGACAGTATTTCATCAATATGACCGGGATAGACATTGACGCCCCTGATAATAAACATATCGTCGGATCGACCAAGTATTTTGTCATGGCGTGGCAGTATGGAGCCGCAGGGACACGTCCCCGCAATCGCCCTTGTCAGATCGCGGGATCTGTACCGAATGAGAGGTGTCCCCTCCTTGCGAAGCGTTGTGTAGACCATTTCGCCAATCTCCCCTTCCTGAACAGGTTCCAGCGTTTCGGGGTTGAGGAGTTCCATGATAAAGTAATCGGCCCAATAATGAATACCCTTGTGGTGGACACAGTCCAAACCTGTACCAGGACCGTAGAGTTCCGTCAAGCCGGGAATATCGAAGGTCTGTTCCGCACCAAGCAGTTCCTTGATCTTACCCGTCATGGCTTCGTTGGATCGTTCGGCGCCAAAGATAACCTTTTTGACATTGATCTTATCACGCATCCCATGCCGGTCCACCTCTTCCGCCATCAGAAGCCCCATGGAGGCGGTAGCACAGATAACAGTGGGCTGGAAATCGACGAGAAACTGCATCTGCATGTCGAGATTTCCCGGTCCCGCCGGTATGGCAAAGGCCCCGAAGCGCTCGCAGCCGAGCTGAAATCCCACACCGGCAGTCCACACGCCGTAACCGACACATATCTGCACACGATCTTCCCGGGACAGTCCCGCCATTTCATAACAGCGGGCGAACATGTTGGTCCAGTCATCAATATCCTTCGCCGTATAGACCATGACCTTGCGCTTGCCCGTCGTTCCCGAGGAGGCGTGGAGCCGAACGATATCCTTCATGGGCACCGATAGAAGGGGCCAGGGATAATTGTCCTGCAGATCCTGTGCGGTAACAAAAGGGAGTCTCTTCAGATCATCGAGGGATTGGATATCACCGGGCATGATACCTGCCTCGTCAAAGCGCTTCCTGTAAAAGGCCGATCCCCCGTAGGCATGATTGATGGTCCATCTAAGACCCTCCAGTTGATATGCCTCAAGTTCCTCTCTCGTCTCGAATGCGGGCATGAACGATTGTTCCATATGGTCTCCTTTCCTCTGTGGGCCGTATAATCAATTTATAATTTTTAATTCTAAATGCTTAATTTTAAGGGAATGACTCACTACTCAGACACAGTCCCATTCCTCATCCAATAGAGACTCATACCTAAAAGTATCATGGCCAGACAGAGTATCTGACCCATTGACATGGCCGCCAGCACAAATCCCAGTTGGGGGTCGGGGTCTCTGAAGAATTCTATGATAAACCGTACCAGACCATAGCCGATGAGATAGAAGGAAAGGAGAAACCCATCAAAGCGTCCTCTTTTTCTGATAGACCACAGGATGATGAACAGAAAGATACCTTCAAAGAGGGCCTCATACAGCTGAGAGGGGTGACGAAGTCGGCCCGTAGGATCGAGGGGAAAGTACATGCCCCAGGGCATGGTGGTGACACGCCCGAAGAGTTCGCCATTCAGGAAATTTCCTATTCTGCCGAAGGTGTATCCCAGAGGGAGGGCCGCGGCAAAAAGATCGGCGAAATGCCAGAATCCTATGCCCCGCTTACGACAGAATAACAGCGCGGCAATAACCACTCCGACAGCGCCGCCGTGATAGGACATGCCGCTGATACCGACATACCGGAAACCGTCTTGCAGATCGAAGGGAAAGATTATCATCAGGGGGTTGGAGATATAATAGTCGAAGTTGTAAAAGAGAATATATCCCAGCCGAGCGCCTATCAGAAGACCGACAATAAGCCACACGAAGACATCCTGAATCGTCTCTTTCGTGTAGGGATGACCCTCATCCTTTATCCGGTAGAGAATGAGACGATAGGTAATGAAGAAGGCCACCAGATACATGAGGCCATAATAACGAATCTGAAAGGATCCTATAGTGAGGAGTGCGGGGTCGATATGGTACGGTATGTGGTTCCAGAAATTCATTATTCAGTTTCTTCTCAAGAAAGGGTCACTCTTTTTTATTGAAGGCGTTCAAGCACAAATTTCTTTCAGCGGTCATTAAGATGGATTTTGAAAATAAATCTTGGTGAATCGGAAGAAGAGCAATTCCAATTATTTGAACCCGAAGGGCGAGTTTTGGAATCGCCTGAAGCAAGCCTCAGATTTATCAAAAAGCATCTTGGTACGTTAGTAGTTATTTTCTGCTTTTTACAGAAAATAACTACGTTAATGCATTTATGCCCTTTAGTGGTACTTACCCCGTTTATCGGGGTTAGACAAGCTACGAGAAATGCGTACAACTAACCCCTTCAATACGAAAGTGGTTACAGCGCATGAAAAGCGGATTTTCTTATGAGAAAATCCGCTAAAGCACTGCTCGGCCGACAGACTGCCGGCGGTTAGAAGCCTCAGGTGCTGCCTGACGATGGCGCGCAGGTGGAACAAGATCCACCACATCCGGGTTTCGCAAGGGTAGACATGAGCTTTTCCGCTCCCTTCTCGCCACAGACGGGACATTCAACGTCACTGTCGCCACTGCTTGAAAAACTGATTACTTCAAATTCATGCTTACACTTCCTGCATGCATATTCATAGATTGGCACTATCTTCTCTCCTTCACAATTCCTGGTAATTTTTTAATAGGACTGTCCCTTCAGTTCATCGACATACAATTCTGCATTATAGGCCGCTGTGGCCCCTTCGCCGCAGGCGTTGATAATCTGACGAAATGACTTCTCGACGCAATCGCCGCAGGCAAAGATACCGGCCTGCGATGTAGCCATACCCCTATCTGCAATAATATAACCATAGGAGTCGACTTTGACAAGACCGCTCACAATATCCGAAACAGGATCGAGACCGATGAAGATAAAGACACCGTCGACAGAGATTTCTCTCTGCTCCCTGGGTTTCGTCACACCCCTGATCCGCGCACCCGTCACTGCCGTTTCACCCAGCACCTCTTCCACCACCGAATCCCAGGCAAATTCAATCTTTTCATTGGCAAGTGCCCGCTCCTGCAGGATGGCCGTTGCACGCAGGCGATCCCTTCGGTGAACGATGGTGACCTTTTTGGCAAATTTCGTCAGAAAGAGGGCCTCCTGAACGGCCGTATCGCCACCCCCCACAACGATGACATCGCTGTTGCGGTAAAAGGGCCCGTCACAGGTCGCGCAATAGGAAACACCTCTACCGGCAAACTCTTTCTCTCCCGGAATGCCAAGCTGCCGCCAGACGGCGCCCGTAGATATAATCATGGCAAGCGCCCGGTATTCACCTCTGTCGGATTTCACCTTCCAGGCCGGGATGTCTCCACAATTTTCCGCCTCGATGGATAGGACCTGTTCCGGTTTCATTTCCATACCGAATGAACCGGCATGATCCTTGAGCCGTGTTATCAGTTCCGGTCCAGTGATCTCGGGCAGTCCCGGATAGTTTTCCACAACATCCGTTATGGTAATCTGGCTTACGGTGACATTCCCTTCAAGTAACAGGGTTTTCATGCCAGCCCTCGACGTATAGAGCCCCGCCGTTAATCCTCCCGGTCCACCGCCCACTATAACAACATCATATACACCCTCTGGAATCTTGATCTCCGTCATATTTCACCCCTATTATAATTTCTGTTTCTTATCCCTTTATACATCCCACTGCCCTCAGTCTGGCAACCTTCTTCGACAGACCCACCCGGTGAACGACATCGACTACCTCATCAACGTCCTTATAGGCCTCGGGGATTTCTTCGTGCAGTGTCCTTTTTCCCGTGGCCATAACGAAAACGCCTCGCTCGGCCATCTCGCGCCCTATCGATCGTTTCCTGCTTTCCTTGATTGCCCGTGATCTACTCATGACTCGTCCCGCCCCGTGACAGGTACTGCCGAAGGTCTCGGTAAATGCCTTCTCCGTACCGGCCAGTATATAGGAACCCGTCCCCATATCTCCCGGAATGAGAACGGGCTGCCCCACAGAACGATATTTTTCCGGGAGCGAGACATGGCCGGGAGGGAAGGCACGCGTGGCGCCCTTTCGGTGGACACACACTGTGCGCTTTTTCCCCTCGCAGGGGAATTCCTCAAATTTTGCTATATTGTGGCACACATCATAGAGAAGGTTCATCCGCAACTCACGGGGCGACATCCCCAGGGTCCTTTCAAAGGTTTGCCTCGTCCAATGCATCAACATCTGTCTGTTGGTCCAGGCATAATTTGCAGCACAGGCCATGGCGGCATAGTATTCTTTTCCTTCATTCGATGCAATGTAGGCGCATGCCAGTTGCCTGTCGGGCAGGGGAAAATCCAGCTTATGAATATGTTTCACCATCCGGGCCAGATAATCGTCGCAAACCTGATACCCCAGGCCCCGCGAACCACTGTGTATGACAACGGCAACCTGACCCAGCTCCAGGCCGAAGGCCCGAGCCGTTACATCGTCAAAAATCTCTTCGACAACCTCTATCTCAAGAAAGTGGTTCCCCGAACCGAGTGTCCCCAGCTGCGCCCTGCCGCGATCCAGCGCCCGGTCACTCAGGCATTCCGGGTCGGCACCTTCCATTTTACCCCCATCTTCGGTAGTCACCAGGTCTTCGGGGGAACCGTATCCATTCTTTACGGCCCATGCCGCACCGTCACGCAATACCTTTTTTTCTTCCGTGATGGAGAGTTTCAGGTCTCCCCTGGAACCCACACCCGATGGAATATCTCTAAAAAGGGCGGTCACAAGATTTTCAAGCCGCCCCTTAATGTCGGGAAAGGTGAGCCCCGTAGTCATGACACGGACACCGCAATTGATGTCATAGCCAACTCCTCCGGGAGAAATAATACCCTCTTTCATATCGAAGGCCGCAACACCCCCTATGGGGAAACCATACCCCCAGTGCATATCGGGCATGGCAAAGGAGTAGTTGATAATGCCGGGAAGGTGCGCCACATTGGCAACCTGTTTGGGACTTTCATCGGAACCAATCCCCCCGGCCATCTTCTCGCTGGAATATATCATGCCGGGGACACGCATCCCCCCTGTTGGTGGCACGATCCAGCGATTCTCGTCGAGCCTTTCTATCGTTATCTCAGACATCAAAAATAACCCGTGCAGTCAAGCCATGAGAGACCTTTTTGATCTCTGTCCGATGATAGGTCACTGCCTTCACCTCCATATGCAGGCAGTGCCTGTCGGGATCAAAAAATTCTCCTCTCACAGTCCCCTTAATATGCCTTTCGTCTATTTCGGAGACGAGAAAATCCTGGAGGGATAGCCCCTCGCCGTTAAAAAGATAGAGGATCTCTCTCAAAAAATTCACCAGCAGGTCCTCAAATCCGGAACCCTCTATATGAATATCCCGCTCCACCTTCCTGTTTACAATATTAATATCGGTCATTATATCAAAAAGTGCGTAGGCTGCATTAGAAAAAAGTTCACTTTCGTCCTTTCCGTATATTTCGACGCCCAGATCTGCCGTATGGTCGAAGAGGGTATATGTATTGTTCATTCCTGATAATTCCTTTTCGTAATTACTGTATCGTCTTCCCTCTAAACCTGAAGTCTTTCAGGTTTACACCGAGGGAAAGGTCTCTTTGAAGTGACACAAGCGATCGCGAGAGGAGGGCATCTTCCCTGTGCCCATAAATCGCCGCCCCCACCTTTCCCGGTATTGTATGCGCCACAGCCAGTATGTCATTGAGTGTGCCGATCTCTTTCAGTAACCGGGCTGCAGTTTTCGGTCCTACGGACGGCACACCGTTGATATTGTTCGTCTTGTCGCCCGCAAGGGCCAGAAAATCTATAAACTGGCCTGTCGTGACGCCGAATTTGTTCACTACATATGTGCTGTCCAGGTCCCTGTTGTTGAAATGATCATGCAGTGAAATAAAATCGTCGAGGAGCTGAATAAATACCTTGTCCGTTGAAAGTATGACGGCATGATCTTCACGGGCCGCCACCTTCGATGCCAGCGTGGCAATGACGTCATCTGCCTCCTCTCCGGCCACGGTGAAGGAGGAAACGCCGCTCTGTAAAAATGACTCTTCAAATTTCTTCAGTCCCTTTTCCAGCACCGCCGGCATGGGATCTCGTCCCGCCTTATAGTCTGCAAAGAGTCGATGACGCCATCCCCTTTCTTTGCTGTCGAAGACACAGAGGGCGTGTGTCGGCTGTGCCTCGCGAAGGGCACGTTGTAAAGACTGGTTCGTTGCCGTTATAGCCCCTTCCACACGGTCAGGGCCGTCTTCGCCCGGTTGTGCCGCATAAACACGACGTATCAGATTCAGGGCATCTACGAGCAGAAATTTTACATTCATAATAATTCCCCTGCAAGACAAGACTATCGGATATTGACGATAATTGCAAAACTTCACCTCCATGAAGGGGAAAAGGGTAGAGTGTTTTAATCAGTTGGCTGGGGAGGCCTGAGACTTCTGCACATTAATCAGTACAATCTTAACAGGAACGTCTCTTGCCTTACAGAGAGATCGAATCTCCCTCGGCGGCAGCAAAGCATTTGATGTCCAAATTACGATTCTGACAATATTCCTGCCCGATCCGTTCCATTTCCGCTACTTGATCGTCGCTATAGTCCGGTTCATGATGAAAGAGGTAGAGTGACTTCACCTGAGCCTCTTCGGCCAGTTTCATGACCTCGGTAATGGGGGAATGTCCCCACCTGACCTTGGAGGACCTGTACTCATCGTCAAAATAGGAGGCATCATGTATCAGGACATCTACGCCTTTCAAAAATTCGACGAGTCTCTTCCTCTGAAAGAGGTCCCGTTGTTCAATATCGTCGGGAACCAGTTCGTTGTCGGTAATGTATGCCACAGATTTACCGCTTGAGTTCGTCAAGCGGTACCCGAGGGTAACACCGGGGTGGTTGAGACTGATAGTCTTTACGGGAAGATCCTCGATTTCATATTCCCCTTCCGTGATGTCGTTAAAATAGACGCGCGAGGCGAATTCCTTTATGGTGATTGGGAAGGAAATACTATCCATCTGGCCCGATATGATCTCCCTCGTAGAAATTCCGCCGTGAGGACTCCCGTATACGGCCAGCTCATTCCCCTGGAGAAAGAGTATCTTGAAATAGGGGAACCCGTGTATATGATCCCAGTGGGGATGGGTGATAAAGAGATTCATTTTCAGGCGTTTCTTCAGTGACACAAGATAGGTGCCAAGATTTATAATTCCCGTACCGGCATCAAAGATAAAGATCCTGTCCTTTGTCATTTCAACAGAAACACAGGGCGTATTCCCTCCGAACCTGAGTGTGTCCTTCCCCGGTTTTGGTATAGTTCCCCTGGTACCCCAGAAGGTGATCTTCATGGTGTCCTTCAGTACACGATCTATCTCTTCCACCAGGACAGCAGCGCTCACCGGTTTGGAGACATAGGCGTCGGCACCCTCTTCAAAGGCACGTTTGTAATCAAATTCGAATTTCTTTGCCGTAACGACGATGGTCTTTATGGAATCAAACTCTTCACGGCCCCTGATTTCGCCAAGGAGTGTAAAGCCATCCATTTTCGGCATCATAATATCCAACAGGACGGCGTGCGGCTGAAACTCCATTATTTCATCAATGGCAAGGGTACTATCCCGCAAGGTACGGACAAGAAAGTCCTCCTGAGTCAGAAGACGCTCTATTAAATCGAGAGAACCCTGGTCATCGTCTATAACCAATACTCTAGTCTTCATAATAGAAGAGATCCTCCTGGGAAAATAATTAACAGCACCAATCAAAACACCTTACCGGGGAAAACGTCCCATGTGTAGTGCGTTGATTTAATAGAGTATGTTTACCCGGCAAAGGTTCCCTCACCTTCAGAAAACCATCTTCCTGCACTGCACGAACAGTGGGACTTCCCGATAAGGAATCCGTTACGTTATCCTGTCCCTGATCTCCACCTGCATAGCGGTTGCACGGCACCCATGATCAGGTCTGATGTATTTATCCTGATCAAAGAGCAATGGACCATGATGATAAAAGAGGAACGTTTGCGGTAAATTATCACCTTTTTCACACTAAAGTCAATTATATAAGAAGGAAAAGGAATCTGAAGCTCGTCGCCACGGGCGAGGCTTCCCAACATTTTATAGAGCAGGTAGTGCATATCCCTCGACGTCGCGTTCCTATAGGGCGAGTTCAGGCATCACCTCATGACACCCGCATTACCGGCACCAATACATTGATATTTATAACGGAGTCTGGTATCTTGACACATTGCCAGAGAGAATCTAACGGGGATTGACAATGGATTACAGCATAATGGTAAACGGCATCGGTCATGCATTCTTACGGGAGTTCGGTTGCAGTTATAACCGCTGCGCAGACAGAAACCACGTGGCAAACACCTCCCTGTCGATTATCGCACGGGATGAAGGGGAAGGTAGTATATTGTATGGCACTCTGAGGGATTGCCGGGAAGTGTACATGTCCCCTCTATTGGAGAGGAATTTGGTCTCTAGAAGAAACCCTGTATCGGGTATCAATATTGACATACCTAAAAAGTCATTTTCGAGTGGATTTGAGCATTTCGGGAAACAGATGATTGTGATGATTGCGTTAAGATAATCTAATTGTTTGAGTGCGTTAGTACGAGTTTTAGATTTTAGCCAGGCATCGAAATTATCCCCGAAATGGTCTTCCAGTGAGAAAATCTGACTTTTTGCCGAACCATCAATATTTAATCGAGCGATTGAAAGTGAGGAGCCATGAAACAATATCTCATCACCATTGCAATGCTGATCCTCTTTACAATCCCTTCCTACGGATCCACCCTTCCATCAACAGACCCCCTGGACGCATTCGAAACCCTTGTAAAGAGGGACAGCGGTCTCTCTCTTCAGGAAAAGGAAGAGTGGATATCCCTTGCCCGTGGGACATTTCAGGGTACCCGCTTCTCTTTCGATTACAGCACCATACTGTACCCCATATTTTCTCAGGCAAAGTTTGATGAAGTGGATATGGCACGGGCTGCCAGGGTAGCCTTTCATTCCGCCCTGGCCATCGAGCAGGGTGGTCCAGAAGAGGAGGTTGTCGATCTTGCCCTCTTTGCCTTTTCCGTAGATCTGACACCGGAAGAGATCATTCTCTATGCCGCAATGACACAGAAAAGCGATGGCGCAGGCGTACCATTGCATGTTACACAGGAAATGATAAGAAATGCCAAATCGGAAAGCTGGTCGCCCTTTACCTTTACAACCATTATGGAGGGACTGATGAAGGCCGCCGCTGAAGGGCTGGATTCGGAAACGGTTGCCCTCTATATGATTATCTCCGTTGCTCAGAAACTGGGAACGGCGGATCAGATTGTCCGGGATGCCCTCGAGGATGGGAGAAATAGAATAAAAGCAAAAAGGGAAACCGCAAAACCGGCTCCACAAAAATCGAAGGTGAACCTCAATTATGATAGATTCAAGGCCTCTATAGAATCCTTCCTCGGCACTCCCTATGTATGGGGAGGCAATACGCGAAGGGGCGTGGACTGTTCCGGCTTTACACGACTCGTCATGCAGGAAAATGGATACAATATTCCTCGCGTCAGCCGGGATCAGGCCCGCGTGGGTACAGAGGTACATACAACGGGACTGAACCTGGGCGACCTCCTCTTCTTTGACACCAAAGGGATGGGACATGTCACCCATGTCGGCATTTACCTGGGCGGTAATCTGCTCGTCCATGCCTCTTCCAGCAAGGGAGTAACTCTGGTGCTTTTCAGCGACAGGTATTTCAAATCACGATTCCTCGGCGCTCGAAGAATCGTCAGATATTGAATCTGGGAAGTAGGGTCTGTGCCAACGCTATTCAATGCAAAAATATAGTAACAAAAAAGTGGGCGCGACAGCTCAGTGCCACGGGAATGACGGGGAAATCGTGACCGAATTTGAAGAAATACTTGTGCAGGCGGCACATGGAATAGGGATGGAACTCTCGGAAGGAGAGATTGCCTCATTCCATACCTATTACCGAGAAATCCTCTTCTGGAACAAAAAAATATCGCTGGTCTCTGCAAAGTCTCCAACCGACCTGCCGGTAAAGCACTGTATCGATTCATTGACGGCAATGAAAGTGATAGGACATGATTGCCTCACACTGCTCGATATCGGTGCAGGTGCCGGATTCCCCGGTATTCCCATCAAGATCATGAGACCCTCGCTGAAGGTGACCCTTGTCGATGCACACCGCAAGAAGGTTTCATTCCTGAAAAACGTAGCGCGAAAACTGGATCTCAGCGATACGATTGTCTTGAATCAGAGAATCGAAGGGTTAATGCAGGACGAGCAACACCGGGGGATGTATGATTGCGTAATCTCGAGGGCAACCTTCGCTTTATCGAAATACCTTGACATGGCTGCACCCTTTCTCACCGCTCATGGAGTACTGATTGCCATGAAAGGACGAGGTATCGATGCCGAACTTGACGGCAACGACGACATAACCCGTCGAGCAGGTATCATGCTTGCCGAACGTCATGAAATCAGCCTGCCCGTCATAGGCGATAAGAGAATTATTCTTACCTTTAAGAGAACCGACTGACGGGTGAAAAGCAAAATATATCTTCTAAAGTGCACTTGTTTATGGTAGCATGTGAATGGTATATTGAGGGAGAAGTGCGATCATAACATGAGAAAAATTATATGCATAGCAAACCAAAAAGGAGGGGTTGGAAAGACCACCACGGCGATCAATCTAGCGGCATCACTGGCCGCCGCCGAAAAAAAAACCCTCCTCATCGATTGCGACTCTCAGGGAAATGCCACTAGCGGCATGGGAATCGAACGGGCATGTGTGCAGGAACGGAATCTCTATCACGCACTCACCGATCAGATTCCCCTCGAAGATACGATTATGAGCACAAAGATACCGACTCTCAGTATCATTCCCTCCAATCAGGATCTTATCGGTGCCGAGGTGGAGTTTGTATCCTTTCCCAATAGAGAAAAAAAATTGAAAAATCTTTTAGAGGCCGTCGACCCGTCCTATGAGTTTCTGATAATTGATTGCCCCCCCTCTCTCGGATTTTTAACGGTCAATTCCCTGGTGGCGGCCGACTATGTTCTCATACCGTTGCAGTGCGAATATTATGCCCTTGAAGGATTGAACCTGCTTCTCAATACGATAAAACTTGTTCAGGCGAGGTTGAACCCCTCGCTCTCAATGGCAGGCATATTGCTAACCATGTTCGACACGAGAAATCGACTGTCACACCAGGTTGCCGATGAGGTGAAAAAATATTTCAGTTCCAAGGTATTCAAGACGGTCATTCCCCGCAATGTAAGGCTTTCGGAAAGCCCCAGTCATGGACTGCCAATAATACTCTATGACATCAATTCGCGGGGTGCAATTTCATACATGGAACTTGCCAAGGAACTATTAACCAACGGGAGGATATAAATGCAGAAGAAAAGCCCTCTGGGAAGGGGACTTGGTGCCATCTTTACAGACTTGATTGAAGATTCTGAAAAGGAATCACCCTTTTTAGTGTGTGGAATCGAGGAATTGACGCCCAACAGGTATCAACCGAGAAAGGAATTCGATGGTGATGAACAGAGCAACCTTGTTGCATCCATAAAAAAGAACGGAATTATTCAGCCCATCATAGTCAGAAGAAGCGATAGGGGATATGAAATAATCGCCGGTGAACGAAGGTGGAGGGCGGCACAGGCCGCCGGTATGAAGGATGTACCCATTATCATCAGACAAGCGGAAGACATCGACATAGCTGAGTTGTCACTCATAGAAAACATACAGCGTGAAGAATTGAATCCCATGGAAGAGGCCGATGCCTATCAAACGCTGCTGACGAAATTTCAACTCTCTCAGGAAGAGATATCATCCAGGGTAGGGAAGGACCGATCGACGGTAGCAAACACATTGCGACTGTTGCGACTTCCTCAGGATGTCAAGAATGAACTGGTGCAAAAGAAAATATCTGCAGGACACGCTCGTGCGCTCCTGGCTCTCGATTCGGAAAATGAACAGGTAGAAGTGCTCAAGGAGATCCTGAAGCGACAATTAAGTGTAAGAGAGACGGAACGGCTTGTTAAAAAACGGGATAATCCCTCGCAGACACAGATCAAAAGAGAAAAAGAGAATTATATTATTGACTTGGAAGACAAACTGTCGAAACAGTTTATGACAAAGATCAATGTAAAACAATTGGGTAAGGGCGGCACAATAGAAATCAAGTTCCTCTCTACAGAGGATCTAGAGAGATTAATCACACTGATTATAGCGACTGAAACCATCTGATCGGTCGGTTTAATCCACTGAAATCAATCAACAGCTGTTGATAACGTTGTGAATTAAGGTGATTGTAATTGGAGAGTATTTGGACACAAAGCCTGGATCTTATTAAGGGCAAGATCAGTCAACAGAATTTCGAGACATGGATTCATCCTGTGAAGATCGTTACTATCGCCGGTAACAATGTTTCACTGTCTGTTCCGAATAAATTCTTTAAGGACTGGCTCATTGAAAATTACAACCATATTATTGATGAATCCCTGTCTCATGTCTTGGGAACGGCCGTCAATTTAAATTTTGTTGTAGACCAGACGGGGCAAGCAGTGCCCCTGTCTCATCGGGAAAAGAAGAAGAGCGGCAGTAAAAAGACACAGCCGCGAAAATTTCATCCCTCACTCAATCAAAATTACAGTTTTGAGCGATTTGTCGTGGGTTCTTCAAATCAGCTTGCCCATGCCGCATCGCTCTCCGTGGCCGAACAACCGGCGCAAAACTATAACCCGCTCTTTATCTATGGCGGCGTCGGTCTGGGAAAAACACATCTCATCAATGCTATCGGCATCAAAACGCTTTCACTCTTCCCCGAAAAGACAGTTCTCTATGTCTCGGCAGAAGAATTTATGAACGAACTTATTAATTCTATCAGATATGACAAGATGCAGAACTTCAGGGAAAAATATAGAAAGATCGACTCTCTACTGATCGATGATATCCAGTTTATAGCGGGAAAGGAACGAACTCAGGAGGAGTTTTTTCACACCTTCAATACACTCCACGATTCGGGTAAGCAGATTGTTGTCACCAGTGATAAATTTCCAAAGGAAATTGCAAAACTGGAGAGTCGGCTGCGATCACGCTTTGAATGGGGACTCATAGCCGATATTCAGGCGCCGGAGATTGAAACGAGGGTCGCTATTATAGAGAAAAAGGCCGACGAAAATAATATTTCCATATCGACGGATGTTGCTCACTACATTGCATCCGTCGTCGATTCCAATGTCCGGGAACTGGAGGGAGTACTGACGAGAATTTCAGCCTATGCTTCTCTGACGCATCGTGAGATAGAAATCAAGCTCGCACGAGAAGTCCTTATTAACATCCTGGACAGTGTGAAAAGGAAGGAAGTTACCGTAGACGAAATTCTGAAGAAGGTGTCGGCTAAGTGCGGTATTAAACTGGCGGATATAAAATCTCAGAAAAAGAATAAAGATCTGATCATTCCAAGACAGGTAGCCATGTTTCTTTCGAGAAAACTGACAGATAAATCATTTCCCGATATAGGGGCAAAAATCGGCGGCAGAGATCATTCGACTATTATTTACGGCAATAACAAGATTAAACAATTGATAAAGAAGGATCTGAAGATAAATAAGCTTATAGAGGAAATAGAGGAATCTCTCAACTAATCACTAACAGTTCAGTAACAGGGTTGTTGACGTAGAATGTGAATAAAAAGAGTAGATAAGAATGTTTCTAAACAAATCAACAGGCATTACTATTACTACTACATATTTAATATAAACAAAAAATATTAGTAAGACAGGTGATAACATGGAATTCTTGATCAAGAGAGACATTTTTTTAGAAGGAATACAGAGGACGCTTGGTATTGTAGAAAGGAAGACGACAATACAGATTCTCAATAATGTTCTGATCAAGGCCGAAAATGGAACGGTGAGAATCGTAGCGACAGACAGAGAAATAGGACTGATTGCTGATTACGACGCCACAGTTGTAAACCCGGGAGAGATTACAATCGGGGCGAGAAAGCTCTTTGAAATGATCAGAGAGATTGAAGGGAATGAGATACAATTTAAAAAACTGGAAAATGACTGGGTCAATATTACCTGTGAAAAGATTGTTTACAGAATCCCGGGAATTGCTGCCGACGATTTTCCTGAAGTTGCCGATGAAAGTGATATAGATTTTTTCAAGGTAGAGCGAGGTGTCTTGAAGGAGATGCTGAGAAAAACCTTTTTTGCGATTTCTACCGACGAGATGAGGGCGAACCTTAATGGTGTCTATCTTGAGTTAGAAGAAAAGCGCATAGGTATGGTCTCTACGGATGGTCACAGGATAGCCATCGTGAATTTTGAGCTGGAAACAGAGGTTTCGGAAGATCAGAAGATAGGTGGAATTATTATTCCACGTAAGGGAGGCAACGAGATAAGAAGGCTTGTTGAGGATGGTCGGGAAGAGGCGGAAATAGGTGTAAGGAATGGTAAGTTTGTATTAAAAATGGACAATATCCTCTTAAGAGTCAGTCTCATTGAAGAGAATTATCCAGATTACAAGAGGGTTATACCGAAGGATACGGGCATAGAAATTTGTGTAGATAAAAACCAGATTATGCACTCACTCAGAAGAATGGATGTTATGTCCAGTGAACGATACAGTGGTGTAAAGATAGAAGTAGATGAAAATAAAATGGTATTAAATTCGACGAATCCCGATGTAGGAGAGGCAAACGACGAGATTGATATTTCCTATGTGGGCAGAAAACTGGAAGTAGGATACAATGTCAAGTATCTAATAGATGCCATAGATGTGATTGATGAAAGCACCATATCATTTGAGATGAGAGATAATGAGGGTGCCGGTGTAATGAAGTCGGCTGGAACAGATCGATATATGTGTATTATCATGCCGATTAAACTGAGAAGGGATTAGATGAGTTGTGTCAGAGACGTATAGTGCAGACAGTATAAAGGTATTGGGAGGACTGGAAGCGGTTCGAAAGAGACCCGCCATGTATATCGGGAGTACGGGAAGAGACGGTCTTCACCACCTGGTATATGAAGTTGTTGATAACAGTATCGATGAATCATCGGCGGGATACTGCGACAAAATTGAGGTCAAGATACGCGTTGATAATAGTATTACCGTCGAAGATAACGGAAGAGGCATTCCCGTAGGAAAACATAAGACGGAAAAGGTATCGGCGGCACAGGTAGTCCTCACGAAGCTCCATGCCGGGGCAAAGTTCAGCGCAGATAGTTACAAGGTATCGGGAGGACTGCATGGAGTGGGAGTTTCCGTCGTAAACGCACTGTCAATATATCTCGAACTGGAAGTCAGGATCGACAATAAGGTCTACCAGCAGTCTTACAGAAAGGGTATTCCACAGGCGCCCCTGAAAGAAGTGGGTACCACAAAAAAGAGGGGAACGCGGATCACCTTTATGCCTGATTCGGAGATATTTGAAGATGTCAATTTTGTTGCAGATATACTGGCAAACAGGTTGCGGGAACTGGCCTTTCTCAATAAGGGTGTGAAGATTGTTCTGAAAGATGAGAGAAACGATACAAAAAATGAGTATTTTTATAAGGGAGGCATCGTCTCCTTTGTTGAATATATTAATAGAAACAAAAAGACAATCAACAAAAAACCTATATATATAAGTGGTGAAAAGGATGACTGTGCTATCGAAGTGGCGCTTCAATACAATGATACATACACAGAGAACGTATTTGCCTATGCAAACAGCATCAATACCACGGAGGGGGGTACACATCTCATAGGTTTACGATCGGCACTGACCAGGATAATCAATAATTATGCCGCCAACAATAATCTCATTAAGAATGGCAGTGCATCCTTGAAAGGTGAAGATGTCAGGGAAGGACTTGCCTGTGTTATCAGTATCAAGCTGGGACAGCCGCAATTTGAAGGGCAGACAAAGACAAAGCTGGGAAACAGTGAGGTAAAGGGACAGGTAGAGACGATTGTCTATGACAAACTAACGAGCTATCTGGAGGAGAACCCCGCTGTAGCAAAGCAGATTGTTGCAAAATCTGTTGATGCTTCACGAGCGAGGGATGCTGCAAGAAAGGCCAGGGAACTGACGCGGAGAAAAAGCGCCTTAGAGGTAACTGCCCTGCCCGGTAAACTTGCAGATTGTCAGGAAAAGGATCCTGCCGCGAGTGAGATCTATCTTGTAGAGGGAAATTCCGCCGGTGGTTCGGCAAAACAGGGAAGAGACAGAAAAAACCAGGCCATCTTGCCGCTGAGGGGGAAAGTGCTCAATGTCGAAAAGGCACGCTTCGATAAGATGCTCAATAATAACGAGATAAGAGTTATCATTACCGCCCTCGGTGCAGGAATCGGAGAGGAAGAATATGATGTGTCCAAGCTACGGTATCATAAGGTCATAATCATGACAGATGCCGATGTAGATGGTTCACATATCAGAACTCTCCTCTTGACCTTCTTTTTCAGACACATGAGGAAAATGATTGAAAAGGGGTATCTCTACATAGCGCAGCCGCCACTCTTCAGGATAGCCGATCATAGAAAGGAAAGCTACATCAGTACCGAAGGAGAAATGGAGGATTATATACTCAGGAATGGTGTAAGCAAGGTTCAGGTACTATCGGGAGAAGGAAACCGCATTACCGGTAATCGATTATTTGCACTCGTGAAAAAGGGTATTCGTTTGGATGCCATTCTGGATAAGGTGGAACGAGGCGGAAAAAATAGAGAGGTTGTCCGGTTGCTGGCGGGAGATCCTGTCTTCTCGGTGGAGGATTTTAAGGATGATGCCGTACTTGCCCGGCTTGGAAAGAGGATAGGCAGGGCAATAGGTGAGGACATTACGACGGTGAGAACTGCAGAAGATCTGGAATATGGAGGATACAAGCTGTTTTTCGATATTATAATCAATGGATACAGCCATACGACGTGGATTGACAAAGAGATATTTAATCTGCCCAAATTTGCCGAGGCAAGGGCGCTGATCGATCAGTTCAGTACTCTGGGAGAGGCCCCCTACAGGGTCGAGATAAATGGGAGTGGAACCGATAAAGATGCAATAGAGTTTGATGGTATGAAATCTCTGATAGACGCTATATTGAAGATCGGTAACAAAGGTGTATCAATCCAGCGTTATAAAGGATTGGGGGAGATGAACCCGGGACAGTTGTGGGAAACGACAATGGATCCGGAAAAGAGGACACTCCTCCAGGTGCGCATAGAGGATGCAGTCGGTGCCGATGAAATTTTTACAACCCTGATGGGTGATCAGGTTGAACCGAGACGGGATTTTATTTTTGCCAATGCACTCAAAGTATCGAACCTTGATATCTAGTTTACGTCTTTGCCAAAAAACATATATATCATCTTACATAAATAAAAGAGTATGCATGGGTAAGGAGGGTGAAGCTTTCAGGGAAGACGGGGGCGTAGTGAAAAGAGTGGAATGTGTTGTGGATAAATTTGGGATATTGCAGCAGGAGGATTAAGAGGACATGGATCAGGTAAACCGGCGAAACGTACCGGTCAGTATAGAAAGTGAGATGAAAAAATCTTATATAGATTATGCAATGAGCGTTATTGTAGGCCGCGCGATACCCGATATCAGAGACGGGTTAAAACCGGTACATCGCAGAGCGATCTTCGCAATGTCGGAACTGGGAAACCGATGGAACAAGTCCTATAAAAAATCTGCACGAGTTGTTGGTGATGTCATCGGTAAATACCATCCCCATGGTGATTCTGCAGCCTACGATACGATTGTAAGGATGGCGCAGGATTTTTCCTTGCGCTACCCGCTTGTAGACGGTCAGGGAAACTTCGGCTCCCTGGATGGAGATCCCGCGGCGGCGATGAGATATACTGAGGTAAGGATGGCACGGATTACAGAAGAGCTGATTGCCGATCTGGAAAAGGATACGGTAGATTATATCCCCAATTATGATGGTTCCCTGGAAGAACCAACCGTATTCCCTGCAAAGATACCACTCCTTTTGTTGAACGGAACTTCAGGGATAGCCGTGGGTGTGACCTGCAATATCCCACCTCACAACCTGGTTGAAATTATTGAAGGTACGATTGCGCTGATAGAGAACCCTGAAATGTCGATAGAAGATCTGATGAGAATAATCAAGGGTCCCGATTTCCCAACGGCAGGCTTCATAAACGGCAGGGAAGGAATCGTTAACGCCTACAAGACGGGTCGGGGAATTATCAGGATAAGAGCGAAGGCCATGATCGAAAGAAACGAGAGAAGTGACAGGGAGAGCATAGTTGTCACGGAAATCCCCTACATGGTGAATAAGGCGAGTCTCGTTGAAAAGATATCGCAACTGGTCAAAGAAAAAAAGATCAGTGGCATTTCCGATCTCAGGGATGAATCCGACAGGGACGGCATCAGGGTCGTCATCGATCTGAAAAAAGACGAGATATCGGAGATAATGCTCAACCAGCT
>Ga0307990_1000636_pt1 | contig 30898 bp, 23 predicted proteins | sample EllFjometagen129_FD_203168 | JGI IMG/M metagenome (GOLD analysis project Ga0307990, IMG submission 203168) | Marine microbial communities from Ellis Fjord, Antarctic Ocean - #129 | ecosystem: Environmental > Aquatic > Marine > Unclassified | place: Southern Ocean | collected 2014-10-08
ATATCGTTGTTCCCCGCATCACCGTCAACCACGTTTTTATCCGTTACCGGTGCGTTTTCGATAATGCAATGGAAATGGTTCGGCATAACCATCATTTCATCACAATTTTTATCGGGGTATTTATTTTCCAATTCGTAATACCATTTTTCCACCATCCGTCCGGCATCGTTTAAAATCATCACACCATTTTCGATTTTGCCATACAGGCAGGTGTGGTGTTGTACGCAGATAGTAATAAAATACAATCCTGCGCGGGAATAGTCATAGCCTTTCAGGCGGATACTGCGGCGGTGATGTTTTTTTGGATCGTAGTGCATTGTTTTTTAGTTTTGATAGATTTATACGCATTCTTGCACACAAATATACTAAACTGAAACCAATGCTCCAGAAAAAGTTACCCGACAAATTCTGCGATGATTCCGTTGAAATTTGTGGTTTTCTGGCATTTCTTTTAAATGATAAATATGCAGAATTTCGTTGTTTTAAAGCACTTTGAGCTACTTGGGAAATGAGCTTTTCAATAGAATATTTCGTAAACGCAAAAATGGTTTTTCAACAGCCAAATGCAAAATTAATCCTCCCAGCCCGGCAATAATCATTGATATTAAAAATATCCATCCACCGGAAATTTCTACACCAATATTTTCGATGGCGATTTTCGTGAGGTAAAACACTTGCTTGTGCGAAAGGTAAATTACATAAGAGAGCGTGGCAATGGTTAAAGTGCTTTTCGATTTGATTTTGTAAAGCCAGCATGAAGGACTCAGTGCTGCAAGTACAATTACACCATAAGCAAAGGATATCAATGGAAGTCCGAAAATGGCAGTTGAAAATGATATGAAATTAGAACAAATTTTATAGGCGGCAAAAAGTAGAATAATACCGAACAACAGAATTAGATTGCCATATTTTTCCAGGAAAAGATTAAATTTTGGTTTGAAGATAATCAATGCAGCAATACTTAGCCCGGTTAGTAAACCATCCATCCTGTTGTAGCTGGGATAGTAAATATGCTCAACAAAGCCCAGGGCTATTTCTCGTCTGTCGCCCAAATCAATAAAAGGTTGAACATAGGTATTCCAGGAATAAAATCTAAAAATAAATCCCAACAGCACTAAAGCAATTATAACAAAGGGCGCAAACTTCCTAAGCTTTAGCCAAAAAATCAGCGCGAGTGTAACTGGCAGCAATAAGTAAAACTGTTCTTCGATGCAAAGCGACCAGGCATGTGAAAAAGAATTGTTGTGGTGAGTGTCCAGCCCGAAATTTTGAGTAAATGTAAGAAATCTCCAAAGTGGCGGTAGTTCCGATCCCTCATGCAAATTTGGCATCGAAAAATAAACAGCCAAAACGGCAAGGTATGCCGGAATAATTCTTAAAAATCTTTTTAAATAGAATCGTTTGAAAAATATGTTTTCGGTGTTTTTAATTTCTTTCATCAGCTGGTAGCCAATCAGGTATCCGCTGAGCACGAAAAAAAGATCAACACCAGTCCATCCAATCCTTTTGATCGGGTCAAGCCATTCCGGTGTTCCGAAGCCGTAATGGAAAATCAGTACAAGAAGTATAGCAATGGCGCGTAAATGATCCAGGCCATGCAGTCGTTTGCTCTTGTTACTAAAAATTTTCATTTGTATAAAATTAGCCACTGATGCACGGATAATATTGGATGATGTTTCTCCATAGGAGTTCTTCGGACATTCATGACCCCCGAATGATCGGGGCAAGTGTGGCTGTTAATAATTATCTATGCCTGCCCGCCCTCATGGCACGAATAGTTCAATTGAGAAAAAAGTTGATTAAAAAAAATCCCGTTCCCCAAAAACAGAAAACAGGATTTTTATATCGTTTATTTTAAATTATCTGGGTATGGAAGCGATATCCTCAATTGCCTCAATGGCTTTGTCGATGTGGGCTTCGGTATTTAAAGGGCCAATGCTGAGTCTTACCGATCCATGTATCTTATCTGTGCCCAGGCCGGTATGCACCAGCGGCGCACAGTGCAACCCGGTGCGCGTGGCAATATTGTAATCTACATCCAGCATGGTGCCCACATCACCCGATTCAAAACCATTAACGTTGATACTTAATACCGGGTTTTGGTTTTTGGTATTGTTGCCACAATATACGGTTACGTTTTCAATGTTTTTTACGGCATTTCTCAGTTTGTCATAAAGGCGATATTCTTCCTTATGCAAATTTGCCATGCCTTGCTCATGTACCCATTTTACTCCGGCGTTCAGTCCGGCTACACCAACAATATTCAATGTGCCGCATTCAAGCCTGTAAGGGTATTCTGACAAATGTGTCTTTTGGGCTGATCTTACGCCGGTTCCGCCAAAGCGTGTTCCTTTTACAGGAAGATCATTCGTAACATACGATCCGCCAATTCCGGTTGACCCCATCAGGCATTTATGACCGGTAAAAACCAAAGCATCAATTCCCATATCCACAACATCTATCGGAATAGCCCCGGCACTTTGACTTGCATCTACAATAAAATAAACACCCATTTCCTTGCAAATCTTCCCGATTTCTTTCAAGGGCTGAATAGTGCCGATTACATTTGAACTGTGGTTTACCACCACCATTTTAGTGTTTTTGCGGATGGCCTTTTTAATGTCATCAGGATGGACATAACCGTTTTCATCAAAGGGAACATGCGTAGTTTCGATAATCTTCCATTCCTGCAAATGGTGCAAGGGCCGCAGCACCGAATTGTGTTCGAGCATGGTGGTAACTACATGATCGCCTTTTTCGGCCATCCCCTGCAAAATCATATTCAGCGAATCGCTGGCATTGTAGCTAAAGGTAAGGCGGTTGGCATCATCGCCATTAAAAAGTTTGCACAGCATTTCGCGCGTGGCATGTACAATTTCTTCGGTTTCGATGGCCGCATCAAAACCCGAGCGACCCGGGTTAACGCCATGGGTGCGGTAAAATTCATCCATGTATTTGTAAACCTCTTCCGGCTTAGGAAACGAAGTGGCAGAATTGTCGAGATAGATCAAGTTGTTCATTTTTATTGTTTGTGAATGGTTTGAAAATAGTTGAAGATTAATATTGTGAAAATTGAATTTCTATTTTATTTTTCATTAGTATCCGACAAAATGATAGAAAGAAAAAAAGATTCCTCACTTCATCCCGAAGTTTCGGGATTGTGTTCGGAATGACAAGGCTTTAGCTATTTGAGTGGTGGAGGTGGGTGCGGCGAAGCCGCACCCACCCCCCCCCCCCCCCCCCCCCCACCACTCCTCTCATCTCTCCAATGCCTTGTCATTCCGAGAGTTCACCCAAAATATTTGGGCATAATGAGGAGATGACATTTGGGAATAGATTTCTCCCGGCAACACACTGCTTCGCTGTGTGTCTTGGTCGAAATGACCCCGTCCACGGGTTGCTTTTTTGGGGGGGGGGAGAATCGGGCGCTTTGCGCCCGATTCTCCCCCCCCCTTTGCCTGTGTTGGTCGTGTCATTTCGACCGAAGGGAGAAATCTCTTGATATCCAGGTGCTTGCAAAAACATATCATTGGTACCAAAGGGAGGAATCTGTTAAATTTACTCGGACAGTAGTGTTTATTTTTATATGTTTTCATCCAAAACAATTGCATCGGCCAAAACTTCGGCTACCGTTTTAATTTGGATGCCCAGCTTAAAAACAACATTAATTTGGCTAAGTTGATCCACACAATTATGGCAAGGCGTAACTACTACTTTGGCCCCTGTAGCTTTTATCTGCTCTGCTTTTAGTTCGGCAATTTTCATCCTGCGTTCGTTGTATTCGCTCATGGCCAGCTGGCCTCCACCACCTCCACAACAAAGATTGTCGTTGCCATAAGGGTTCATTTCCACAAAGTCCGTAGTACACATTTTCATGATCTCGCGTTGTTGTTCGAGTACACCACCGCTTCTTACCAGGTTGCAGGGATCGTGTAAAGTTACCCTGTCGGTATTTTTACCGGGATCCACTTTTATTCGCCCGTCCCTGAGGTATTGCAGCATCAGTTCAACCGAAGTAATTACCTCAAAAGGATAGGCTTTTTTGATGTAATTTGGCCCTTCCCATCTAAAAGCACGCGAGCCATGACCGCACTCGGCCAGGATACATTTTTTAGCATCCAGGTTTTCCATTTCATCATACAAACGCTGAGTAATTACAGCAGCTTCTTCCAGGTTTCCGGTATAATAGGCGTAATTGGTTACATCGTACATTTTTGTGGAAAGTGTCCAACTCTCACCGGCAGCCCAAAAAACCTTTGCCATCGCTGAAATGGATAAAGGGAAAAATTTAGGTTCCCGCGGGTTCAGTGTATATAAAAGGTCTTTGCCCTTTTCATCCAGTGGAATTTTTGCATTTTCATCATTCACTTCATACTGTAAATCTTCTTCAAGCCATTCGAGGGTTTCGGTAAAATCAGTATCCGAAATACCCATATTATTGCCTGTTTCCAAAGCTGCATCCACAGTTTTTTGAAGTGTATCGGGAATCATATCCATTTCGGATAACATCTCACGACCTTTCCTGACCACGTAGCTAATGTCAACACCGATGGAGCAATGCATGGTGCAGCGTCCGCATAAGGTGCAGGCACCAAACAACAAATCAACCATTTCTTCGGCAGTTTTAACATCAAGTTTTCTGGCGCCGGTTAAAGCCGGGAAAATCTTTCCTGTGGTTGTTGCATAGCGCCGGTAAATTGATGCTACGAGGTCAACTTTGGTAGCTGGAATAAATCGTGCTTCGGGCATGGCACGATAGTAAATGCAGCTTTTAGCGCACAAACCACAATGTACACAGCTATTTAAATGGGTAAGTAGTTTGCCGTTATCTTTAGTATTCAGAACCTTAAGTCCTTTTTCGATGGTTTCTTTATCGAGTGTTTTCATAGTTATGGCGAGAGAATATTATTTTGGAGGCCAAACGTTGCGCCTGCCAAAGAAAAAACCAAGATGGTAGCGTGCAGCAAAAAAATAAATGGTGTGTTTTAGCTTTCCTACCGGGATGTAGAGAAATAAAATACCGGCAACCAGGAAATAAACCGGCAACAAAGTTTCGGAAAGCAAAACCCCTGCTGATGCCCATTGAAAAATGGATACGATCAGGTTTGAGATGTAATCGTCAGGATTGGATAGCTCACGCATTTGTGATTTTATTATCCGCTTTATCAAAATTCCAAAGCCACACAATCCTGAAATAATGAAAAGGCCTGATAATACTAGTGATAAAGCAGGAGGCAGGTTAATATCAAAAATTATGATGAAAAACAAGGCCAATGCTGAAAATGTGCCAATATGGTAAACAATTCCGGCGGTATAGGTTGGCAGGTAAAGAAAAGCGCTTTCTTTTTTAGTCGGACTCATAGCGCCAACAAAAGCATAAGGCATTGCAGCTTTTGGGTTACCAGTTGAACTGGATAGGTCGCGTGGATTACCCAGCGAAATTACCCTGAATAAATGAAATAATAGCACCGCGATGCAAACGAAAAATGCCGCAAGTGCAAATATTAAATACCATTCCATAGCAAACATATTTTAAACGCAGCCATCGGGTTTAGGAAGGCCGGCCACCCGGCAGGCTCCCCTGGCCGGCCCAAGTGGGAAAAGTTCATAAATCTCGCGAAGCCTTACCCCGGTTTCTTTGCATATTGTTCTTATCATGGGTGCCATACCTTTTTCCTCGTAATTCTTACGAATAATATTTACGATGGCCCAATGCTTTTCGCTCATTTCTCCAATGCTATCGTATTTAGCGATGAGCCGTGCAACATCTTCGTTCCAGATTTCGGGATTGGCCAAAAATCCATCCCCGTCAACTTCAAAAATCTTATTATCAATTTCAAGTGTTGGCATATTGTTTTGCTTGTTTTTGTGATTACTTATTTTTATTAATTATCTTTTAAGTTATTTTTTACGCAATTTTTATCTGCGCTAATCAGCGAAATCTGCGGGAGGTTTCTTGTTGATAATGAAAAATATGACTTTGTGGACATGTATTATTTGACATTCAAAAGTAAATTTTAAAGTAAGCTATCGTCCTCATCAAATTTGTCTATAATTTCTTTTGGCGAAAGCACGGTGTCGGGTACAACAAAATCAGGGCAAAAATTCAATTCGCTTTTGGTAATATACCTTTTGCAGGAAGTCCATTTATTCACGCCTGCCGTACAATAATTTTCAATAAAGCTCTTTTTTTTATCTAAGTCAATTTCATAATCTTTGCCCACAACAAGCCGGCAAGTATCATAGTTGGTACATATTTTTGATTCCATATTTTTCATGTTTTGAAAGGCGAAAATTATAAATTATTTTAACATATAGGGTAAGCATTTTAAGTGGATAGACGCCAGGCTTCTTATCATACATTTTGGAAAATGAATATCTTAAAAAGAAAACAAAATTTAAAACATAGACATTCAGATAATTAGATATGAATAGATGGCAATGTTTTAGGAAGTATGAATGGTGTAATTTTTTTTATTGAAAGGCTAATTTATATAAAGTCTGAATTGATTTAATCATGAAATACCAAAAAACACATTATTTTAAGCCTGGATTTTTTATTGAGGTGTTCAATTAGATACTAATTATAACTATTTGACCGCAAAGTCGATACGAATAACTTTACAGTTTGCTTCGTAAGCAAATTAAAATACATTTTTAAAAGTATTGATAAAAACCAGTTCTTGCCAAAATGGAGCGTTTACTTTCTTCACTTAGCCAGCAATTATTACATCCCTGCCGTGGCGGGACTCAGTTTCTGGCCTCTCCCTTATTTTAAAATCATAATTTTTTCTTCCATACGAATATTTCCATTTTCAATGATGATGTGATAAATCCCGGCAGGAAACACTAAATCCGAAAAGTCAATATCAAAGGTTTGTTTTCCGGGTTCAAGGTTTTCGTAAAAAGCCTGGTAAACTTCTTTTCCCAATGCGCTTACAACACGAATTATTGTCTCCGGGTTTTCCTTTATTTCAAAGCTTAATTTCGCAATTCCATAAGTCGGGTTTGGAGAGATTTTTAAGCCGATGAATTTTGAACTGCCCGGATTTTTGATCCCGACATTTTGTTGGTTTTCATAAGCTCCCAAATCAATAATTCCATTAACTATCCTCTGATTATTAGCCAGGTCTGTCTCAGGAATCAACAAGCCTGAAGTATCAGGTGTACCTGCATTTACGCATAGCGATTCGGGAAGGATGGAAAATTGCCCCGGTTCAAAAAGCGGATTTTCATCGATGTTGTTTTCATACTCACCATTAAATGCCGTCCCGCCTGTTCCATAAAAATTTTCTTTTCCTCCCTCGATGTCGTTGTAGTAAAAATTGGGTTGCGAAAGTAAATCCCATAAATAAACCTGGTTAACTTCTCCCCAAAATTGTGTGTTGCCATAAATGATGTTATTGTATAAAACAGGGACAACAGAATCTTTGCAGTAAAAGCCGCCTCCGCCACCAATGCAGTGATTATCGGTTATGGTATTGTTGACATAAGTCGGGCTGCAATCACCATTTGAAATGGCGGCACCAAAAAACTCTGCACTATTTTGAGTGAAAAGATTGTTGCTGATTACAAAATTGCAGCTTGCGATGTGAAGGATTCCAAACCCTCCGCCAAGAGCACTGAAATTGTTCTTGAAAATATTGTGCGAAACCATACAATCGCTGAACCTTACACATAGCCCTCCGCCAATGCCTGTTGATGAATTTTCTGTAAAAGTGTTTTGATGGATGTTTGGTTGCCCCCAATCGGTGCAAAGCCCGCCGCCGTAGCCATAGTAGGTAAATGTTTGTCCGCAGCGGTTATTTTCAAAATTATTATTGATGAGCTTTATCGAGGCATTTTCAAGATAAACTGCTCCACCGTTGTAAAAAGCATAGTTTGAATAAAATGTGCAGTTTTCGATGGATACTTTATCTGAATTTCTGATGCACAAAGCCCCTCCATATCCATAAACCGAATCAGCGCTAACAGCCTTTCCATACTCAAAATGGCAATAACTAAAAACTGTAGAGTCAACGGATGCTTTGATATCTTCTAAGCGAATGTTTTTCCAACCCCCACCAGGAAGTGTGTCGTTGTGAAAACCTGCTGTATCGATAATACTAAAAACAATAGGGTGAATATCCGAGCCAATTGCTTTCACCGCTCCCTGAATATTAAAAAAATACTCACCCTCGAAAATAACCTGAACACCGGGTGAAATATTAAGAGAAAGGGCTTCCCTAACTTCGATGTCTCCAACAACCTTCACGGTGTCAACATCCCAGATGCCCGATACAATGCCTGAAACTTCGATGGTTTGTGCGTAAGAAATGGTAGCGTTAGTAAAAAACAGGAGTAGTGTAGTGATTAGTAATTTGGGTTTTTTCATAGTTTTTCTTTTCATTTTTTCAATTTTATTCTTATTTTTCATCATTAGTATCCGACAAAATGATAGAAATATAAAAAAGGATTCCTCACTTCACTTCGTTACAAATGTCTTGTCATTTTGATTCTCAAGCCCCTGAAAAAGAGGCCTCAAAGTATAATGAAAATGCGTAATAGATTTCTCCCTTCGGTCGAAATGACCAGGTTAGCATATTTTTTTGGGGCGTTGAGAGTGGGTGCGAAGCGCCCACTCTCAACGCCCCATGATTACAACCACAGCCCGGTCATTTCGATGGAGCGAAGCAGCCTGCCCCAACCCTTCGGGGACTGAGAAATCTATTTTACATATCAAAATCAGCTTGTTATAAATACTTGTCATTCCGAACCGCCAACTGGTGGCAGAGGAATCTGTTAAATTTACCCGGACAGTAATTATTTTTCATCATCATAAACATAATACAAGCCGAACATACCGATAAATTCATCAAAGCGGCGGGCTTTATCTTCTCCGTACTTCGAAAGGTTTGTATAGATTTTTTTAAGTTTTTTGGGTTGGGTAAGATTTTTTCCTGACTTTGAAAAAAACTTGTCGGTATAACATAAAATCAACTCTTCAACGCTTACCGGAAGCATATCCCGCTGTGGCAGTGGAAGTTTGTGTTTAATAATTTCTTCTTTGGAGATACCTGTTCCGGTGTGTCGTTCGCAAAAAGGGGCAATTTCCAGTAAGCCTTCCGCCTCAAGGATTTCCCTGCCCAAAAAGCCATGGCAGATGTAGGGCTGATCTCCGAAACATCCAATATCAGGTGCATTGGTTTTAATAATACCAATATCGTGAAGCATCGCGGCAGCTTCAAGTAATTCGATGTTAACCTTGAGGTGGGGATTTTTTTTTGCAACAAGTAAGGCAAGGTTTTTTACCGCCGTTGAATGTGCCACCAAAATTTTAAACGCCTTAGTCCCTTTTCCTGCGTGCTTTTTAAGGATTTCAACAGGATCGATATCTAATACCATTAATTGCTTTAATTTAGGTTTTAAATAATTTTTATTTGGATGGATTAAAACAGGTTGAAAATAAGCCGCACGTAAGCATAGAGGTCGGGTTGGAAATCAGAATAGCCTTCGAGGTTCAGGTTTTTGTAATAAAGCGAAACGCCCGGATCGACAGATACCTGTTCGTTGAGGATGAATTTTAATCCACCGTTAAGGAAAATCCCGAAGCCAATCCCACCCTGGTAAATTTCGGAGGTGTTACCATTTGAATTTGGCACGTAGCCTCCACTACTGTAGTTGTTTACAAGATTATACTCCTGACGGCCTATCTGTATGCGGTTTTCCAAAACTTTTGTACTGTTCATTGTCAGGCCGGTTTCGATGAAAATACTTGTAAACTTTCCTGTCCTGTAAAATTTACTGATGCCCAGATCTATGGTGCTTCTTCGTTCTTTTCCACGGATAAAGCCTGTCCGGTAACCGGGTTCGCTGGTGTAGGTAACGGTGTCGATGGCCAATTGAAATGCACCGCTGGTTTTTAATTCCACATAATTTGTTTGCAGAAATATTCCGGTGGTATTATTAAAATTGTATTTGGCATAAAATCCAGGCGAAATCGCGGCATTGTATTTCATCTCCACAGGATAATAAATCCACCATGCTTTTTCGCCATCCTGAACGTTATACTGTGCTTTCCATTCATCGAAATTTGGAATGTAATCAGCCGGGGGAAGCCAATCGAACGAATTGTAAACGCGGTTACTATTCAACTCCTGAACGATCTCCTCGTACCAATACTTATTATTCAACACATATTCGATGTTGTTTTCGTTAAATCGCTCACCACTGTAATATTGAGCGCAATAATTGTTGGCAAAATACATCCCGATATTTATTCCGAAGCGCCAGCCCGTTAAATTGTATTCAGACCAGTTGAGTTCTTCTTTCGAGAATTTCGGGGAGCGGTATTGCGCTGTGAGGGTTGAAACTCCCAAAAATAAAACTATCAATAGCAATATAGACTTGAGTAGGTATGTTTTAATCATGTTTTATGATTTTGATTCAGGGCAAAAGTAGAAAAAAAAGTCTGCTGAAATAAAAATAGTGTAGTTTAGTGCCTCAATTCAAAATCAAAATATGGACATCAAAAATTTAATAAAACAATTTATTGAGCTTTTTGGTGAGGATGATGATAATGCTGTTCATATATATTTTGCACCGGGCAGGGTAAACCTTATTGGCGAGCATACCGATTACAATAATGGCTATGTTTTGCCATGCGCAATTACTTATGGCACTTACATGCTCGCGCGAAAGAATAACACCGGTATTGTAAAAATGGCCTCTGAGAATTTTGATTATGGGGCTGAAATTTCGATCAGGGATCTAAGCACACGCCAACCCGGAAAGTGGATGAACTACCCTTTGGCGGTGTTCGATCAGTTTATTCAACGTGGATTTCAGCCGGGCGGCATCGAATTGCTTTATTCAGGTAACATTCCCAACAGTTCAGGGCTTTCCTCCTCAGCTTCCATCGAAATGGTAACAGCTTATGCTTTAAATGATCTATGTAATTTTGGATTTGATAAGGTTGAATTGGTTAAATTATCGCAGAAAGCAGAAAATGAATTCGTGGGTGTGAATTGCGGCATCATGGATCAGTTTGCTGTTGGGATGGGAAAAAAAGATCACGCCATATTTTTAGATTGCGGAACATTGGAATATGAATTGGTTCCCCTGGTTTTGTCGAACCATAAAATTGTAATCGCAAATACCAATAAACAGCGTGGGCTGGCCGATTCAAAATACAATGAGCGAGTTGAAGAATGCACTAAGGCAGTTGGGTATTTATCTAAGTTTAAAAATATTGAATCGTTGAGCGACCTTACTTACCAGGAGTTTGTTGATCTGAAACATCATATCCCCGAAATTGGAATCAGGAAAAGAGCCAAACACATCTTGTCGGAAAACCATCGGGTACTTGATGCGGTGAATGTTTTAAAGGATAATAATCTGGGGGTGTTTGGTAAACTTATGAATGCATCTCATAATTCTCTAAGGTACGACTACGAAGTTACCGGATACGAGTTGGACGTGATGGTTGAAGAAGCCCGCCAGGTTGATGGAGTGCTTGGTGCCCGTATGACAGGTGCGGGTTTTGGAGGTTGTGCAATTGCACTTGTTGAAAACAATCATGTAGATGAATTTATCAATACGGTTGGCGAAAATTATAAAAAAAGAACAGCACTGCAGCCCGAATTTTATATTTCGAAAATCGGGGACGGAGTAAAGAAAATTAATTAATATTCAAAAAAAATATAGTTGAAATGGGACACGATAAGAAGAAAAATGACAAAGAGAAAAATGGTAAAGATAAAAATGTTGAAAAAAATACCGACAAACAGAACGAGGATAAAAAGTTGGAAAACGGGTATTACGAGAAGGAACTGGGAAGTCTTCAAATTGAGCTTGTAAAACTTCAGGAATGGATAAAACTGAAAGGTTTGCGCGTGGTCGTGATTTTTGAAGGTCGCGATGCGGCAGGCAAAGGTGGCACGATTAAGCGAATCCTCCAAAGTCTGAATCCCAGGATTTGTCGTGTGGTTGCTTTGGGAACACCCACCGAACGCGAAAAAACACAGTGGTATTTTCAGCGATATGTGCCCAATTTACCGGCCGCCGGCGAAATGGTGCTTTTCGACAGGAGTTGGTACAATCGTGCAGGCGTAGAGCGGGTTATGAATTTTTGTAACGAAGAAGAATATTGGGAGTTCCTCCGTTCGTGTCCAAATTTTGAGCGGATGCTCATCCGTTCGGGAATTATACTTATCAAGTATTGGTTTTCGGTAAGTGTGGAGGAGCAGGAGCGGCGCTTTCAGTCACGTATCAACGACCCAACCAAGCGCTGGAAACTTAGCCCAATGGATTTACATTCGCGCGATAAGTGGGTGGAATATTCCAAAGCTAAAGACGAAATGTTTGCTTACACCGATACCAAAAACTCACCCTGGTTCGTGGTGCCTTCGGATGATAAAAAACGAGCCCGGCTCAATTGCATCAGCCACCTGCTTAGTGCAATCCCATACAAGGACATGACCCCCGAAACTTTTGAACTTCCTGAACGACCCGATGGTCGCGGCTACGTGAGGCCTCCGATGGAAGAGCAAACCTTTGTGCCCCAAAAATATTAGCACTACATGAATTAAAAATTTCAAAGAGGACTGAATTTTTTCTTTTATCCTTTACATTTAAGTTATTTTCTTTTTAATTATTTAGGTGTTTTACCAGTCCCCAATTAAATGGCCGCTATCTAAGACCCCCTATAACTCCCCCTAAAGGTGGAGGATGCCATCGCACTGGCTGCTGCACTGGCTGGTGCGGTTGGTCTCCCTTCCCGCCAGCTGGCGGAGAATGGGTCGGTGCCGAGATGAAGTCTCGTGCATGCACGAGCAAAGCTCGGCAGGATGGGGTCATGATGGTTAGGGATTCAATAATACCACCTAAATAATTACTTTTCTTTTAAATATAAATTTCACTTTCAAAACCCAAGTTAAGGGTATCGGGATTAGATTTTCTTCAATATTTCTAACTTGAGAAAAAAATGCCGGTATCAAATCATTGATCAGTATTCTTAGCCAAATTTAAGTATCCAAACAAACTCACTCCCTGCTTTGAACAACACTATTTTACGGGTGTTAATGCACTGTAATTTTTTTTAACAAAATGATTCAGATATTATATTTTTGCAATTTTTTAATAAGAAGAATGAAGATTAACATCGCAGATACATTAACCAAACCGGTAACAGTACAAAGCATCAGGCATCTTACCGACTCGGCTTATGTGTTGAGATTCGATAGGAATGAAAGACCTTTTGTTGCGGGTCAGCATGTAATTTTGGGTATTAAAAATGAAAATAATGCCCGTGAATACTCAGTGTATAGTGGCGAAAACGACAATTATTTTGAAGTTTTGATAAAAGAAGTTTTAGAGGGAGATGTTTCAAAAAGATTGAAAAAGCTTAAGCCCGGTAGTCAATTGCAAATGGATGGCCCTATGGGCTTTTTTACAATTGATAACCAGGATATCCAGAACACTAAATTAGTTTTGATAGCCACCGGGAGTGGTATAGCTCCGTTTAGGAGTTATGTCAGGTCTTATCCAAATCTAAACTATAAAATACTACATGGTGTTCGTTATGCTAACGAAGGATACGACAGCAATGAATACGACTCAGATCGTTATACACTCTGCACCACGGGAGATAAATCAGGTGATTTTTATGGAAGGGTTACTGATTACCTGCAAGAAAATGATCTGGATAAAAATGCCAATTATTTCCTTTGTGGAAATGTTAAAATGATACATGAAGCTTTTGATCTTCTTAGCGAAAAGGGGATTCCGAAAGATAAGATGCACGCGGAAGTTTATTTTTAACCACAACAATCTATTTATGAAATATCATCTCATTACCTTAGGATGTCAAATGAATATGTCGGACAGCGAGCGTGTGCGCACTGTAATTGAGTCGCAAACAGGCTACCGTTGGACTGATAACGAAGATGAGGCAAACCTTGTTGGGATACTTGCATGTTCGGTACGCCAAAAGGCCATCGACAAAGTGTATTCACGAATTCAAAAATGGAATAAATGGAAAAATAAGAAAAGCCTTATCACTTTCATTTCGGGCTGTATTTTACTCAAGGATATGAAGAAATTCCTCAAGTTGTTCGATATTGTTTTTAGAATGAGCGAACTGGAAAAACTCCCCGAGATGATTAAACAATATGGGGTAGTTACACCTGCTTCTTTGTTCAACGATTTGAACAATATGCCCGGAAACGACAGTATTGACAATTTTTGGAAAATAACGCCAGACTATAGTTCCAGCTACGAGGCTTATGTTCCCATTCAAAATGGATGCGATAAGTTTTGTACATATTGCGCCGTGCCATACACTCGTGGAAGGGAAGTTTCGAGGCCTTCCGGTGAAATTATTAGTGAAGTTGAAAGCCTGGTAGGCAATGGCTATAAGTCGATAACCCTGCTGGGGCAAAATGTAAATTCTTATGGCCTGGATAAAAAAGGAGACGAAATTTCGTTTCCCGACCTACTGAGGGAGATTGGTGAAATGGGGAATAATTCAGGAAAAGATTTTTGGGTGTATTTTACCTCACCACATCCACGGGATATGACTGATGAAGTGATTGAGGTTGTGGCCGAATACAATTGCCTGGCCAAACAAATCCATCTTCCAATCCAGTCGGGCGATGACAAGGTATTGATTAGGATGAACCGGAAACACACCGTAGAAAAGTACCGGCAAATCATGCATACCATCCAGCGCTTATTGCCGCAAGCCACTGTTTTTACAGATGTTATTGTCGGATTTACGGGTGAAACCGATGAGGCTTTCGAAAATACCCGAAAAATCATGGATGAGTTTAAATACAACATGGCCTACATTGCCCAGTATTCTGTCAGGCCCGGAGCTACCAGTTCACGTTGGGCCGATGATGTTCCTAAAGAAGTTAAAAGCGCCCGCTTTCACCAGCTAAGCCACGACCTCAGAAAGCACACTTCGGTTTATAACCGGCAACTAATTGGTAAGGATATCAAAGTTTTGGTTACCGGTTTCGACAGGAAAGAGGGATTTTTATCCGCACTTACCGAAGGAAAAATTGTATGTCGCTTTGCTTCATCAGACGACAATTTAATTGGTCATTTTGTAAACCTTAAGATCACTTCATCAACCGATTTTTCAGTTGAAGGAGAACTGATTAAAGTTGAGGCAAATGCTTGATTTGTTGGCTTTCTTTCACCCCAACAAACCCGCCAAAACTCTGTCACCTCGAAGAAGCCCCGATAGCTATCGGGGCGATTGAGACCTGCCTCGCCTGCACCATTGCATACACCAGCGGCAAGGCGGGGGTCTGTCTAATAGTAAAGATTTCAGTATTTTACACAAACATGTTATTGGTAGTTCCAAGCCCCTGAAAAAGCGGCCTCAAAGTTTGATGACAGTATAGGTTAAGTAATTCAATTTGAAAGGAATTATTCATATTTCCTTAGCGATCTTTGCGTGCTTCGCGGTTGATTTTTATAACCGCATAGTTGTAGAATCCATTTAGCATACTATTCGCCCTGTTTTTTTGATGCATAAATATTTTAATTCGTTTATTTGTAGAACTAAATCATTGCAGATTCACATGTCCAGGCTTATTTTATTTAAGATTTTAAGTATTATTTAGGTGGCAGAATCTAATTCCTCGTCATCTTGACCCCATCCTGCCGAGCTTTGCTCGTGCATGCACGAGACTTCGTCTCGACACCGACCCCTTCTCCGCCGGCTGGCGGAAAGGGAGATCCGCCGCACAAGCCGCAGCAGCGGCCAGTGCGCTGGCATCCTCCCCCTCAAGGGGGAGTTAGAGGGGGTATAAGGAAGTGGCTATTTTAATGAGATCTGATAAAAAACACCTAAATAGTTACAATTTTAATAATATTCTCAGTTTTACTTTATTCGCAAAGTGTATATTTTCTTCCCGAATTTAAAAAACAGGAAGGCTTTAATGAGCCTGTTGCTCTTACAATTCAGCAAATCGATGGAAGGCTTGTTCATCATGGTTATGTAAATTCACGGTTTCAGGAAATTACTTATGCAATAATAAAAGATTGTACAATAAACCACGTTTTGAAAATCATCGTTATCAGGATTTTAATTCATTAGTATCCGACAAAATGATAGAAAGAAAAAAAGATTCCTCTCCGTCAGCCGATGGATCGGAATGACAAGGCTTTAGCTATTCGAGTGGTGGAGGTGGGTGCGGCGAAGCCGTACCCACCTCCACCACTCCCCTCATCTCTTCAATGTCTTGTTATTCCGATGCCGCACATGCGGCAAGGAATCTGTTAAAATTACTCGGACAGTAGTGATTTTAATTATCGATTCCCGGGTAACTTCAATTTTTCGAGTTGTTTAAATGCAGTAATTAATAAAAAATAAAATAAACACAATCCCCAATGCTTGGGAAAATACTTAATACATTCGGTACAAGGTTAATATCAGCAATTCTCAATTTGTTGATAGTAATCACTATCTCTCAACTGCTTGGTCCCGAAGGAAAAGGAATCCAGGGGATACTTATTGCAACCATAGCCTACATTTTGGTTTTTGCCAACCTGATGGGGGGAGGCGCAATTGTATTTCTTACACCACGGTTTCATTATGCTGTTATTATTGTGCCGGCCTACCTTTGGTCGATAATTACAGCTACACTTTTTTTTGTGATATTGTATGTTTTTAAATTGCTTGATGCGCAGTTTATCATGCACGTTTGTTTGTTGTCAATTATCAATGCTTTAACTTCCATAAATTCATCAATCCTTATCGGCAAAGAAAAAATTAGTGCATCTAACTTAATTGCACTCATCCAGCCATTTGTAACAATAATCGGGTTGGTAATTTTCTTTTATGTATTGAATGAGCTTAGTATTTTTTCCTATATTATTTCGCTGTATGTAGCTTTTGGCAGCTCGTTTTTTATGAGTTTGTATCTCCTTAAAAAGTATGCCGGTGTCTTTAGATTTGGGAGCATTGTGGAATATTATGCCATCATAAAACAAATGCTTCATTATGGAATTCTGAATCAGCTTGCACATATTTTTCAATTGTTGAGTTTTAGGATGAGTTTTTACTGGCTCGAACAAGTTTATTCGGAAGCTGAAGTTGGGATTTATTCTAATGGCACATCGCTTGTCGAATCAATATGGTTAATAAGTCGCAGCATCTGCATGGTGCAATATGCCCGAATATCGAATACAAATGATATTAAGTATGCCCAGAAACTGACTGTAAATCTTACCCTGGCAGGAATGGTAGCAAGTTTGTTTTTGGTTCTGATCATGGTTTTACTACCTCCCGAACTATTTACTTTCGTTTTCGGGCAGGGTTTTGCTGATGTAGGCCGTGTAATTCAAAGCCTTGCACCCGGTGTGTTGTTTTTTAATATTGCACTCATCATGGGCCATTATTTTTCTGGTATCGGAAAATATCATATCAATACCATTGCTTCGTTTGCAGGATTGATTATTTCTATTTTGCTGTTTGCTGTAATGATACCCCGCTTCGGGATTTTTGGTGCCGGATGGGCTACAAGCATCTCATATACCTTTACCTCTCTTGTTGTTTTGTTGTTTTTTATTAAAGAATCGAAGCTAAATAAATCAGAGATCATTCCAACAGGGAAAGATATTTATGATCTCTTTCAAGCTTTGCGAACTCATTTCAATATTAAAAAATAGTTGATAGCCCTACTCATTTATTAATTGGGGTAAATCACCGAAAAACAATACCCTGACGTTATTTTCCATGCACTTGTCGTTATTTTCCAAGTGTTTTTTTCTTCCCTATTTTAGTTTTGCGCCATGCAACAACACCTTACCATCACTTCCGGTATTTGTGGCCTGATCGTTATTTTTATTGCAGCTGCTTTGCACCCGAATCACTTTAAATGGGTGGCCGGAATTTTTGCATTGTTGGTAATTCTTTTTATCAGGATTTCACTTGGTGAGGTAAGTATGAAAACAGAATTACAGCTAACAACAATTTGCTGGTTCGGTGTAATTGCAACATTGTTGTTCCTGGTATAACAAAGAATCCGCCAAGGGGCGGACAAGCTTATTAACCCCGAAGGATTAGCGAAGGTAGTTTCGATTTACAATTATTCCGCTAAGGGGCGGACAAGCAAATTAGTGTTCGTCTTTTTAGTAAGTTATTTGAAATATAAATTGCCTCGCCAGCTTCGCTCGCCTCGCTGGCGAAGCGGGCCGTCTGCAGTTGGCTTGCGCAAAGGCGAGGCAGGCAATTAACGAATAATCCCGAATAATCGGGATTTCCCCGAAAAAACGGGGCAGGCTACTTCGCTCAACAATTAACAATTAACGAATAACAATTAACGAATAACAATTAACTAAATACTATGAAAATTTTAACATGCATTACCGTAGCCATGATTTTGTGTGTGGCGGCACTGGCGCAGGATTACGAGCAAATCCCGCTGAAAGACCTAACTGAAATTGCCCATCGTAATGCGCAGGCACTCTGGGGCGATGTGTATCAGGCAGAGCCCATTCCTTATTATGGCCAGGATGACCAGATCGTTGCCTGGCGGTTTAACTATTCAATTAACAAAGCTTTTCCTAATACAGAGAAACTAAAGGCCGAATGCATAAAATATGAACAAGATGGAAATGCCTATAAACAATATGGCAATGGTGAGTTTGGCAGAATACTAATCAGTGCGCGATCGAACATGGCAGTAATTATGGAATATGCCACCATGCTTTCGCCTGAGTTTTCACATGCCGGCAAATTTCAAAACCTTTCACAACGAGAATTCGGCAAATCAGCAATTCAAATCCAAAAAACTTATTACTTAAGCCACTTCGATATTTGGCATAAAGTGAGCGATGGAATCGCCACAAAATACATCTGTGTTTCTCCAACCGGAGGGATAAAAGATGAACAGGAATTTCATCATTTGAAAGAAAACAGCAAAATGTTTTGTGAAACCGGGGATTTCAAACAAGAATGGGAAAAATACCAAAATGGTTTTGCCCCTGTTACCGATGGGGATGTTTTAGTGCCTAATTATCTGCTCATGCCATTTATCGACTGGAGCTATGGCTGTAGCCCTACAAGTGCAATGATGATACTGGCATATTACAATTATCGATCAATGGTTACCGAATACAAATACCCAAACCTTGTTACCAATATTTTTGAACGGGAAGATGGTATCCAGGAAGATTACGACTACACAGTTTGTGGAACGCATCGCCAGTTGGCCATAGAAATGGAGACAGATACCGTTGATGAAGGGACGACCTATGTATGGAATCTTGATAACGGAATGCAACGAGTAACTAACCATTTTAATGGCTACAATTTCGATATTTATAATAGATACACCACACCCTGGACTCGGTTAAAAAGTGAGATTAATGCCGGTCGTCCGGCAATTTCAAATTCGTATAACAAAGAACATTCCTACACTGCTGTAGGATGTAATAATGGTTCCGACAAAATTATTGTTCACAACACCTGGGAATACGGCCTTAGCTGGATTGATAAAACCCATGCGGATGTTATAACTATTGTTAAACCCGGAGGTGGCAAAGGCCATGCCATCGAACTGGTACACCCGAAAGGAGATACGCGCTACAATAAATCAGGACAAGGAGAAAATTTTTATGCCGGTGATGTTGATGAAATCCGCTGGCATACTGACTGCTATGGTGAAGGAACTGTTACAATTATGCTATCGACAAATGGTGGCCATTCATGGGATGAAATCGCGGAAACTGAAAACGACAATTGCTACGATTGGGAAATCCCTTCCGATTTAGATTCCGAATCGTGTCGGATTTTGCTCTGGCTTATGCACGATGATTATCCGGGAGAAGTCGCTGGAGGCGATTGCTCCATTTCAAATTTTATAATTTCACCATCAGGCTCCCTCCCAATCATGTCAAGCAATTTCACCTACACAACTTATGACATATCCCGGTACTTCCAATTTGAGCATACCGAACCTTCGTGGGCAGTTATAGGCAACCAAACAGTAGTTCCTGACCAATATTGGGAAACGCAGATTTACCCTGACACTGAGTTTAATCAAACACCATTGATCAGTTCGGTTTGCACAAAACGAACCAATTTTATTGTAATAGATGGAAATCATGCACCAAATGTAATGAGAGGTGTAAAAGCTCAGATGGCTTTGGGCGATACAACAAATCATATTCAGTACGAAGGAGGAAATAATGAACTGACGCTTACCCCTGGTGAAACAACACAGATTAACTGGGGCGACAACAAGATGGTGAAAATGTATGATATTCATCTTACACCCGGGCAATATTATTTTAAGGCAAATCGAATTTTGGGAGATATTGATATTGATATGGCATTTTTTAGCTCAACAGATGGCGACTATTACAAAACCGTTTTGGATGCGGATTATATCTCCGAAAATTGGGGGCTGTCAGAAGACTCATTTATTGTAACTATTTCAGAAGAAGATGACTATGGCTTGTGCCTGTTTGCAAAACAAATGGGGGCGGGTACGGTAGGAGTGAAAATTGACAACGCTTTTATCTGGACCGGCAACGAGGACGATAACTGGCACAATGGTGATAATTGGGTTGGCGGAGCTGTTCCACCGTGGGGTAGCGATGTAGCTATTCCAAATAGGACAAACGATCCTAACATATATGAGGCAGAAGCACATTGCGAAAAGCTAAACATTCTTCCGGGGGCAAAGGTTATACTTACAAATCACAACCTTGTCATCAACGGTGATTTAAATCTTGACGGAACAATTCAGGTTAATAATTCAGACCTTTATGTTTATGTTGGCAACGATGTTTCTTTCAATAGTAACGGCAACATTGGCTTAGTTGATGGGGCGCAAGTTCAGGTAAACGATGATTGGACTTTTGAGGAAGGATCATCCTGGTATCCAAGCCAGGGAGCTATTAAGTTTATCGGCACCGGAAATTCGATTATTCATGTTAAATCCGACCAGGTGTCGTTTCACGACTTGCGCATAAGCAAAACGGGTGGTGCCCGGGTGGCTTACGACAATTGCCCCGGTATGGAACAACTCAGGATTGAAGGACAATTTATCATCGATGATGGTGCTGAATTTATCCAGTGGGCTTTACACAACACTCTTTTTGAAGGGCCTTTCCTGGCTTATCCTGGCAGTGAATTTCATTTTGTAAACGGCCAGGCCATTTTTAATTCTTACGGTACGGGAGGTATTACTATCAACAGCGAACCCGGAAATTATTTTAATAATTTAACGTCAAGCTGTGCGGATTGGCTTGGACTTTCGTCGGATATTGAAATCCGTGGTAACCTGCTTATCGAAGAAGGGAATTTTAAAACCCAGGGTTTTGATGTGTATATCCAGGGCGACTGGAACGATGAGGCCTGGGGTTTTAATCATGGTAGCAGCCGCGTGATTTTTAACGGAACCGGAACACAAACCTCTTATGGCGGAGCTTTCTGGGAACTTGAACTAAATAAACCTTCGGGAGAATTGCGCATCCGCGAAAATACGACAGGTGCGCAACACTACGACTGGACGCAGGGAACAATGCGGGTAAATGGCGGATATTTTTTAGCTATGGATTGTGAGGATGACGGCATATATGGAACTGTGATTGTAACTTCCGGGACGGCAGACTTCAGGCAGGATCCGGGGCAGTATTTCGACATGAACGCCAATCTTGAAATTAGCGGTGGCGAATTACACCTCCACGGCGGAAATGGAATGGGATATTGGCCTTTCAGTGCCGATGCCTCTATCACTATGTCAGATGGTTTGATTGATGTGCATGACTATGGAATCAAAATATTCAATTCGACAAGTTACACTTTGGAAGAAAATATTTCAGGAGGACTCATCCGCATCAACGGGAGTTTACACGTTCACCGCGATGATTTTAACCCCACGGGTGGCACTTTCGAATTTATTGGCTACAACGAAGATGCTTCACTACATTCAGTTGAAGGTGCAAATCTTTTTAACGTGGTCGTGGATAAAAGCAGCAAGAAAAACAAAGCCATCGCAGCAAACCTTGTAGCCACAGGAATCATCGACATAAACAGAGATTTTACACTTAATGGTGGAAACTTTGAAGCCCCGGAAACCATGAGTATTTATGGTCAGTTTATCAACAATCAAACATCTGCACATTTTGATGAACTTAGCGGTATCGTAATTTTTGATGGCCCTGGCAATAATGAATTTTATAATGATGAAGTATTTTACAACCTGATAGTGGAAAAACCCTCAGATATGTTTATCGTAAATCCTGGAGTTTTGCTTGGTGTAAACGGAACTTTTACCGTGGAAGAAGGAATAGCTTATTTTTTGCCCGGAAGCGAGCTTACCCTGGGTACCGCCCTTGAAATTAATCATGGTGGAACCATTGGTTTTGAAGGTACAGAAACAGATCGTGTTTCCGTAAATCACGGAACCTCAAAACTCAATTATGCTTTTGATATTAACCCGGGAGGTACAATTGGTGCAGTCTATACCACCTTTATTTACATGGATATTGATGGGATTAATCTTCATAGCGGGGCATACACAATTCCCGAAGGCGAATTTCACCATTGCAATTTTGCTTATGGTTTACCGGGAGGTACGGCCATGACCATCGATAATGGTGCTGACATGGTGATTCACAATGCTAATTTTTTGCCCAACACCACCGGGATGACATACAACGTTACCAAAAATGTGGACAATGGAACGGTGTACTTTGATGAGGCCACCGGCGATTTTTCAGGATCGGATTTTGAAAAGGATTTCTTTAACCGCATTCATTGGGAATACATTCCACCTTTCGATTTGCCTTTCCAGGAAGATTGGAGTTCCGGGGATTTAGAAACAAATATCTGGACTAAAACCGGGGACAACTGGATAATTGATCCCGATTACGGAAACGATGAACCTTCCGCGCAGTTTAAATGGATGCCGCACCTAACAAATTATTCACAGCAGCTTCGAAGCTTCCAGCTAAATGGTGGGCCACACGAAGCCATCTCGTTAAGCTATGATATTGCCTACGAAGAATATGAATCGGGAACACTGGAACAATTAACAGTAAGGGTAGTTTTTCCAAATGGCGATTATATTAATGTGGCCAATTATAACAATACAGCAGGCACATTCGATTTTGTTAGCGAAACCATCGACATATCAGAATATGCTGCCGGCGAAATTTTTATGGTAAGCTTTGTAGCTCATGGCGAAAACACCTTTAACATCGAAAAATGGAACATCGACAACATTGAAGTAATCGGGGTAGTTGCAGAACCCGGTAAACTATCCGGATATGTAAAAGATGCTGATAACGGCAATCGTATCGAAAACGCCCTGATCGAAATTATTGGTACTTCTTTTAATCAGCTTACCGATAACCTTGGGGAATTTAATATTGTGGATGTACCACCTGGATTTTATAATGTGAGCGTTTCAGCCGATGGATATTTAACAAGTATTATTTCTTCAGTTGAGGTTAAATCCGAAGAAAACACTTTCCTTACCATCCCGCTTACTCCTGAACCACCAATTTATTGCACCGAATTATTATACACGAACGGATGTACCGAAGGTGACGGACTCAACACTTTTATCCTCGAAGAAATCGTGAATGAGGAATCCGGCTGCAGCCCGGATGGCTATGGGGATTTTACGGCTTTGTCTGCCAAGCTATCCACACATTCCATTTATCCCCTGCAAGTATCATCCAATTATGCAAATCAGCATTTATCCGTTTGGATTGATTTTGACGATGATTTTAATTTCGATGAAGATGAACGACTTATCAGCGATTTTATCATCGAAACACCCGATACTATTTACAACACGGGATTAGAAATACCATTAGGAGCAAACCCGGGAATACATCGTTTGCGTGCCCGCACCAACTGGAACCAGTCAAGCACCAACCCATGTGCAACTTACGGATATGGTGAAACCGAAGATTATGCTGTTGAAATTGTGGACGAAGCCGCTACAGGTGGAATGGTTATACTTGTTTCAGGCAGCCAGTCGAAAGCTCCGATAGAAAATGCCCTGGTAGAAATTATGGGAACAAACTGGTACGGCTACACCGAAGATGAAGGCTATTGCATTATTGATCTGATCGAATCAGGGATTTACGACATCCGCATCAGTGCCTCCGGCTATGAGGATATTATTCTCCCGGATCAAATTATTTATGCCGGACAAATGGCCCAGATGGAAGCAAGCCTAACACCCGCTCTTCCCCTAACACAAGCTATAAACCTAAAAGAAGGCTGGCAGGGACTGTCGAGTTACCTGATGCCATTAAACACAGACATCGAAAATATTTTCGGCCAAATATCCAATTACATAACTTTGGCTTACAACTACGATGCAATGTACTGGCCGGATGCCGGAATTAATACATTAAATACCTGGGATCAACATAATGGCTTTTTTATTAAGATGCAAGGCGATGCCACCTTAAATATTACAGGTCATGCTGAAGCTGATTTATCTTGCGATGTCCCGGATTCGTGGTCGATCTTGCCGGTGATATGCCCGGATGATGTAATGTTGACCGAACTTTTTGATGGCAAATCAGTAAAAAGTAATTTGATTCTGATAAAGGAAATTGCCGGTACAGGAGTTTATTGGCCTCAATACAATATTCATTCGCTCAATGCGCTCGAAACAAGCAAAGCATATTTAATCTGCATGGAGCAGGGCGATGAAATTGTGTTTCCTGAAATTGCTCAAAAAGCTACTGCTTCAAATCTACAATTTGAATATCCGAAAACTGAACGCTGGAACACTCCTGCTAAAACGGCTTCCTCACATATTGTGGTTTTTCCTGAGAATATCCTAACTCAATTGAGCGCTGAGGGCAATTGCTGGATTGCTGCTTTTACCAACGAAGGCTTGTGTTGCGGAATGTCAGAGGTGGATGGGAGTTGTGCAATTACCCTTTTCGGTGATGACCAGGCAACTTTCGAAAAAGATGGATTTGGCCAGGGAGAAAAATTGAATTTCAGGATTATCAACCTTAAAACATTACATGAGCAAAATCTGATGGTTGAGTTTGATGAATCATCGCCAAACCCTGACCAGACTTTTGCTGTAAATGGAATTTCTATTGGAAAATCTGCACAATTGAATGCAACAGGAATTCAAGTTAATTTATCAGGTGAAATATCAGTTTATCCAAATCCTACCCATGGTAAAATTTCCATCACAGGCATATCTTCAGTATCACAATTACAATTATTCAATGCTGACGGCCACCAAATTATCACGAGAGATATTGCAACTGAACACTATAACCTGGATTTGCGAAATCTTGAAAGTGGAGTTTATCTTATCAGGATTGTTTCATCAAATAGAATATTTACAAAAAGAATAGTGCTTTTTTAAATCACTGTTGTCCGGGGAAAAATATTATTCCGAATATAGATTCTTCTCCGCCGACCGGCGGAGAAGAATCTATTAAAATTTACCTGACCCCATTGTTTCTAAACATAAAATGATGATTATTTGTTAGTTGCAGGCATTACCACCGAGAAGCTGTGAGACAAATGGCTTTATATTTTGAAGATCAGGAATGAAATAATTTGAAAAACCGTAACTTTGTAATATGATTAAGCGAATTTATATATAAATGAAAAGGTTGTAGGTAAAACAAGTACAGCAGATTGTCAACATATTGCAATAGCCACAGTTTATAAAGCAGATTTGCTTGTAAGCTGGAATTTTAAGCACATAGTAAACTTGGAGAGGATTAGAGGATATAACTCGATTAATTTTCGAGAAGGGTATCAAATGATAGAAATTAGAACACCTAAAGAGATTTTTAATTATGAAGACACAAAAGAATAAAACAGGAATTGTTCGTAAGATGCGTGAGATAAGAGATAAACTTAGTTCAGATATTATGGATATGTCTTTAGAACAAGAAAAAGATTTTATAAAAAAGCAATTATCTGAACTAAAAGAGAAAAAGTTTAGCGGGCAACACACAAATTAGTTAAAAGCGGTGAAGTGCCTAATTTGGTCGGCTTTAGCCCGTGCTATCTTCATCACGTTTTGATGGTGAATCTTTAGGAATACGCTTCAAGCCATATCGCCAAAAGCTCCATTCCATTGGGATGGGGCTTTTTTTTTATTAAAAAAATTGGAACAAAACAACATCCAACAGGATGTAAGTTTTAAAAACCTTCGCATTTTTGATTATTTATCCGGGTTGGAATAAAATGTTGCAACGGTTATCTACTATTTTGAGAAACCCTGACAGAGTTACTCCGAAAGCTTTCAGCGATTTTATTAGGGGTGTTAATTTGTGTTTTTCGATTTTTAATTAACTGATAAACAATTTATCAAAATATATTTACGAAATTTAATTATGGCGGCATCGATATTTAAATAGCGAAACCTCCCGAAAAAGATCGGGACAGGCTGTACCGGGTTTTTCGAATCATGATCACTTTGTTTAGCTAAAATATCTCGACCTCCCGCATGGGCGGGACAGGCTGTACCGGGTTGCTAAAAACTCAGTATGAGTTTAGGTATTGTAGTAAATCAGTATCCCTTTAGAAAAACTACCACGTAGTGGTTGCGCTTTTTGAATGAAGAAAAAATCGCTGAAAGCTTTCGGGGTTATCAGGGTTCAAATAGAAAAAAATATTTCCTTGTTCTTACAACTGGCTATGGAAAACCCGCATTTAATGCTATCAATTTATTTTATAAATATTGAAATTCATATTATCTATAAAAAAGTGATAGAATCTTTAAGGTTAAGTTGAAAACGAAGGCTGGAGAAAATACACCCTACAAATCTCTTTTATTTAAATAGAGATATATTAATCCTATGATTAACCCAAGATAAAGCAAGCACAAGCCGATATCTGTAACCGAGGCCGAGGATTGTATAAAATCATCAAGATTAAATTCATCGGTTTTTACCTGGAGCAGCGAGGTATTAACACCACTAATTATTCCATTCATGGCATTGAGCGGGAGTAATTTATCCAAATTGTCAGGAACATAATACTGAATAATCGGTTCGATAAAAATATAGGAGAGGAGGGTAATGATGGCAAAACCAGTTTTCCTTATCAGAATTCCGATAAGCAATGCAAAAGTGAGGTAGGTAAATGTTTCGATAAAATAAAACAACAACCAGTGCATCCTGCTTAAAATGGCACCTGTAGATGTATCGACCGAAAACCGGAACCCAAGGTAAAGCCCGGAAGCAAACAAGGCTAAGGTAGCAATCAGCGATAATAAAAAAACAACACTCAGTTTACCCAGCATAAACTGTGTGCGGCTCAATCCACTTAAAATATTGGAGCGGATGGTGAGAAAACTGAACTCGTTTGAAATAAAAACCAAAACCAAAAGTGCAAGGAAAATTTTAATAAATCCCCTCATGCCCATAACGTAAGCAATATTTTGCCAAACATCAGCAAAATTAAAGGCAATGGTTCTAAATGCTTTTAAGGGTGCTGCTTCACTGGTTTTGGAAGCAATAAAGTCAAGAAATTCGGGCAAACCGAAAGTGATCGAAAACAAGATAAAAAGATAAAGCCCTACCATGATCCAAAAGGCCCGATAGCTTTTTAGCTTTATCCATTCTATTTTTAATAAGCGCAGCATTATTGCATCAAAAGTTTAAGTACTTCTTTTTCCAAACTTCTTTTCCTCAGGTTGAGATGGGAAAGGACAATCCCTTTTTCGATAAGGATTTCGTTAATGCCGGCACTTGATAAATCAGGTGTAGCCTTTACCAGCATTAAAGAACCTTCTTTATTAATTTCCCCGATTTCATCAATTTCATTCAGTGCCTCCAATAAAATTTCAAGATTATTTGAAGATAGTTCAATAATCTCTGATTCCCTGGAAAGCTTATCAAGGTTACCCGAAAAAAGTTTTTCACCCTTGCGGAGTACGGCCACATGTGAGCAGGTTTTTTGTACCTCATCCAACAAGTGGCTGGCCAATAAAACGGTTTGTCCTTCGCCGGCAATCCTTTTGATGAGTTCCCTGATTTCGGCTATTCCTTGTGGGTCGAGCCCGTTGGTGGGCTCATCAAAAATCAAAACTTCCGGGTTACCAATAAGCGCCGAGGCAATGGCAAGCCTTTGTTTCATCCCCATCGAAAAATTTTTGAATTTATCCCTCCGCCTTTCATACAGACCTACAAGTTTAAGGATGTCTTTTAATCCTTTATAAGGTTTGTCCTTGATCGAAGCAATTACCTTAAGATTATTTAAAGCAGAGAGGTAGGGGTAAAAATGGGGGTTTTCGAGTGTTGCACCAATGCGTTGGCGCGATTTGTATGAAGATTCTTCACCAAACCACCGGAAGGTTCCCTTGCTTGCTTTTATAATATCCATAATAATGGCCAGGGTAGTGGTTTTTCCGCTACCGTTCGGTCCCAGTATTCCATAAACTTCTCCCTTCTCTATCGTTAGATCAAGGTCGTTTAAGGCATGCAGCTTGCCGTATTTTTTGCTAAGCCCTGATATGGATAAAACTTCCGACAAAATATTCTTTTTATCTGTTTATTTTAATTTCCGTATTTTTCAAAAATCTCTTCCAAAACCGCATCGGTCAGTTTGTGTCCGGCTAAAAATGGAAAGCCTTGCCATCTTACAATTCCTTCAGGGTCGATAACAACCACGTGGGGAATTCCGCTAACCTGGAATGCAGATTTTAATCGTTTCCTGGTGTCGATAGCGCTGTAATATTCCATAACAGGCGATTTCATCTTCAGTACTTTTTCTTCAGTTTCGTCCGACAAGCCTATTACAACCATTTTATCTTTATATTTTTCAGCCCATTTATTTACTTCCGGAATTGCACGTTTACATGGCCCGCACCAGGTAGCCCAAAAGTCGATCATCACAAATTTGCCTTTAAAGTCAGGATCTTCGCTCAACCATTTTTCAACAACAATTTCTGGTGCTTTCTGGTGATAAAAAGATTTTGCATACATTTTTTTGTTTGGCGTAATGTCCTGGGCCGATATTGGAGAGGTGTTTAACAATAATATCAGGCTGAGTATAACTCCGGCAGTAAAAATTTTACCAATATTTTTCATATTTATATTTTTTAAAAGATTTTGCGCAAAAATAGACATTCGATTTTATCAACCCAATAAAATTGATTTTATGGTATTTTTGCATCCATTAAAAAACGTTAAAATGAAGATAGATAAAAATTGTGTAGTGACCTTTAGTTATGAATTGACCATTATAAATGAAGATGGAATCCGAACCCAACAGGTTGAAAAATCGAAACCTTTAACCGTTTTGTTTGGAAGGGGAAAATTGCTGGAACCTTTCGAAAAAGGTTTGTATGGACTGAGCGACAATGATAGTTTCGATTTTACACTTTATAGTGAAAATACTTATGGGCCGCATAAGCCCGGGGCAGTTCAAGCATTCGATAAAAAAGAAATACTTGAGGGCACTGAGTTGAACGAAGATGATATAGAACCCGGAATTTATCTGCCCATGGAAACCGAAGAAAGAGTTCCGTTTAATGGACAGATTATGGAAATTTCAAATGATCAGATTGTTTTGGATTTCAATCATCCACTCGCGGGAAAAGATTTGAACTTTAAAGGTTCGATTAGTAATGTGAGGGCTGCAAGCGATGAGGAATTAAAAACAGGAGATTTTGCCATTACCGGAAATCAAAAAACTTGTAGCTGCTGATTTCACCAAAGCAAAATAAATTCAGAACTCCTGACCTAGCCTAATTGTTATGTCGCATTAAAATCACTTTGTGATACTTTTACCAAAGGCTCGCCTCGCGAAGCGGGTATCCCTATCGGGAGAGCCTTAGTGCCTTATATGTTTGTATTTTTTTATGATTAGCAAAATTAAAGAAACTTTTCGAGCTTCATTTTGGAGGTAATTTGGGGGGATTCAATTTCCATTTGTGGGTACCCTCAAATGGAAATTGCCAATTTGAAAATTTTTGATTTTTTTCATCTTTTCCGGTGAAAAATTTTACCCGGGTCGTTTCCATTAGTCCATAGCCGAAAGGTAAGTTTTTGAATTATTATATTAAAAAGCGCGACATGTTTTAAGGAAATGATTTTGGCGGACGGCTAATGCTAAATCAATACTTCAAGTTCATTGACAAAATTGAGACCAAGTGACAATAATTGATGCCTGTCTTTTTAGTGGTATTTTGGACACACGGAGCTGGTAAAAAATATCGAAGAATAAAAAACGAAGTAGATAAAAAGTTCGGTGATGTTTATTCGGGTTTTCATCACAGGCTGAAAGCCTTAAACATCAAAGCACAAAAGCACCCCAATGATCACCGGCAGGCCGTAGGTCTGCGACAGCTTAGATGGCAAAACCTCCCCATCGGGTGATTAATTTTTTTGGTGATGGGTTTCAGCCCTTCAGGCTGGGAGGATAGCGTTGTAGTAGAAATAAAATATTGGATAGGCTTTGGTGAGACCTGCTAAAATCAACTTAGCCCCCGGTTGGATATTTTATTTTTAAGCCGGATGTAGTGTTTCCCAAGGTAGCAAACCAAAAAAATCCGGGATCGAATTTCCAGTCAAAAATCCCGGACAATATCAGCGAAACCTGCCTCGTGATGCGATCACAGGCTTAGCAGGTGGTGTTGGGCGTATTGTATCGGTGGGGTGGTGTTTGGTCTTTGTGGCAAATTATTGACAAATAGCCACTCACTTAGTGATGCCCGCTTTGAGAGGCGAGCCTATGGCATAAGACACAAAGGCACTAAGAAACACTAAGTTCTTCGGTGTGAAATTTGCGACATATAGATTTACGATAACTTTGTATCCCCTCAAAAAACAGGGGTAACAAATAAGTATAAGAAGCAGTTATCAACAATATGCTGTTAATAACTATTTTGGAATTTCCATTATCATTCTTCTAAAATCATTTTTTTTGCGACAGATG